>ENA-OQJT01000001-OQJT01000001.1-human-gut-metagenome-genome-assembly--contig:-NODE-1-length-86046-cov-1.123907_pt1 | contig 86046 bp, 118 predicted proteins | sample MGYA00242612_ERZ504779 | MGnify/ENA primary metagenome ERZ504779 (study PRJEB26092, sample SAMD00036366) | human gut metagenome | host: Homo sapiens | study: EMG produced TPA metagenomics assembly of...
AGAAAATCAATTGCTTTTTTGTTCTTCTGCATCTGTTCCTCGAAACAGAAATATTCTTCCTCCTTTTTCGCTCCCCATTCTCTTCATCTTCGTGATTCTTCTATAACCGATTTCTTTTGAGCTCACATAACCGGTCACGTACTCGGGATCATCTGAAATACATATCTCACCAATAATACCAGGACAATTTGCCACTTTTGTCGCAAGTACAATTGCTTCTTCATAATGATTCTTCTCGTTTCCGATTCTGTCCCCTTTCATTCTCTCCTGATCCATATTGGTAGCACGAATCCCACGTTTTTTTATCCGGTTCTAAACGAATGAGCCTGTCAACATCAAGAAGCATAGCTCCTCTCATGGCATAAGTTTCATCTAAGAATTGCATGACATCTTGCGGATTGTCTATTCCAGTTTCTTTTAAATATTTTTTTTATCTCTTCCTGCCCTTTTTCCCATGTTTCGACCTCAATTGTCTCTACTGAAAGTGCATCAAGATAAATAATGTTCTCCTTGCAGACTTTATTTATCTTCAAGTTCAACGCATCTGCTTCACCCTTGGAATGATGCATTCCTCTCTCTATCAGCGCATTGGCAAATATATCAACATCCGGTGCCTCAACGATTTTCTCTGCTCCGGATATGTGTACATCCGTACCGTTTTCCTTTTTGCTTGCACGCATCTTAATACTGTACAATTCCTCCGCACTCATAGATTAAATTCCTTTCTGTTCAGTGAACCAGTCTTTCATGACATCAACAATCTGCCTGATCTCATTATCCTGTATGATATACGGAAACATGGCATACATAATATCGAGAAATGGTCTTGAAAATACTCCTCGTTGATATGCATACTCCTGAAATCCGATAAGACATGATGGGTCATGTACCTGGAAACAAAGACAACCACCCATATATCTGATTTCTTTGATAAGCGGATGAGTGAATCCGGAGACCAGATTTCTAACCATATCCTCTATATGCTTGATTTTTTCCATATAATTTTCACGCTCAAATATTTCTATAGATTTTAATGCTGCACTGCATGCGACCGGATTTCCCATAAATGTAGGACCATGCATAAGTGCATCTGTATCCTTATCAGAATAGAATCCATTATATATTTTATGATTTGCTACTGTCACTGCATGTCCTATATACCCGGCAGTCAATGCTTTTCCAAGCACGATAATATCCGGAAGTACAAGATCAGACACAAAACGATTTCCAGTACGTCCGAAACCAGTTGCAACTTCATCAAATATAAAAACAACATCATATTCATTGCAAAGTTCTCTTGCCCTTCTCAGGAAATCAATACTATACATTTTCATCCCGCCGGCTCCCTGAAGAAGTGGCTCTACAATAAATGCATAAAATTCATTTCCGTGTGTCCGAAATACTTTTTCCAATGCATCCATTTCCGTTGGAATGTGAATTACATCCTTCTTATCATCTTCTGATAATATAAAATGATAATCCTCATCATCTCCGGCCTTCATACACATAAATGTATCTCCATGATACGAGCTGGTAAGCGAAAGGAGTTTTTTTCTTCCGCTGCCACGATTAATATTAAATTGCAATGCCATTTTCAAGGCAACCTCTACAGCAACCGAACCCGAATCTGAAAAAAAAACAGTAATCAAGATCTCCCGGGAGAAAATCTTTTAGTTTTTCTGATAATTTCAAGACTGGTTCATGAGTAAGCCCACCCAGCATAACATGACTGAATTGATCAATCTGATTCTTCATTGCTTCGTTAATTTCTTTATTTTTATAGCCATGTATCATACACCACCAGGAAGATACGGAATCTATCATTTTATTATCCTGCGTATACAAATAAACTCCTTCTGCATCTACAATTTTATATGGTGTCTTCATTTTCTTCATCTGTACATATGGATACCAGATCATAAGTTTATCTCCTAAAATTATTCTTATTTTTGCTTTCCTCATTCCGTTATATTGTTATCTGTATAATGAAATTAATTCTGCTATATCAATATTCAAGTCCACGTCTCCCATGGAAACTTTCGCCAGAGTTGGAAGCCCCGTCATATATTCGCACATGCGTATATTATCTTCATGCATGATATTATCCGCTATATAATGATTAAAAATCATTCCTTTTATATTCATATTTCTGTTTTTCATATATTCATAAGTTAGTACAACACTATTGATTGTTCCAAGTCCTGCATCTGCAACCAGAATGCAGTCAAGTTCCATCTCATCTATTATATCTGTCAACCCAATACGTGCCTCATCAAAACAGATCGGACATAAAATACCGCCACTTCCCTCAACTGTTATATAGTCGTATTTCTCTTTTACTTTTCTATAATTATCCAAAACAACTGCCATCTCAACATGATTTCCTTCCAGACGTGAAGCCAGATGCGGAGAATAAGCATGCTCATAGACATACGGGCACATTTCCTCTACTGACTGGGAGATTCCTGATACATTCTTAACCCACAAAGCGTCACCAGGAATCAGCGTTCCATCTTCCTCTCTTTCATTTCCACTCATAGCAGCTTTAAAATAGCCTGGAGTCATCCCGTTCTCTTTTATCTTTTTTTATAATCAATCCTGTAACGTATGTTTTACCAACATCCGTACCTGTACCGGTTACAAATATCCCTTTTCCCATTGCATTCTCCTTTTTTTCTTGCATACTTTAGGCAAAGTATATACTTACTCGCAACTAATTGTCAACCTTTTTTATTTAATGGTTGACAATTAGTTGCTTATTGTATACAATAACTTTGCTTTTAATCTCTCTCAATGGGAAATGGCAGAAATATTTTAAACAAAAGGATGGGAAAACTATGAGTACTACAGAAGAATCAAAAGAAAGAATTTTTATCCAATCATTTTTTTTAGCGTCAAAAATCTGACTATGGACGGCATGTGGGTTGTTCTGCTGTTCATCTCGGGCTTATTTAAAATCCCATCACCCATTCCAGGAACTGAATTTCAATTATCAGCCCATTAGCCATAAGCATCGGAAGAATCAGAGGATTTCTACATTATCTTACCATCGGCATCATTGCCAGCATTATTGGGATGATATTAGGTCTTCAGACTATATACAATGTCATTATCGCAATGGTGTACCGTATTGTAGCCGGTCTTATCTTAACAGTATTAAAAAAGGACCCACTGGCCCTCATTATTGCTGGTCCTGCCGGAACGTTTGCAGCCAGACTGGTATTGGCAACAATCTTGGGTGTTGCCTGGCAGCCTTTAGTAGTAAGCGCAGCTCCTGGAATGATCTTTACTGCAATAACTGCCCCTGTTCTGACTTCAATTCTAAAAAGAGTCCTTAAGACAATTTCCTAAAACACCAACTCAGGAGCATCTATTTTAACAGCGAGATGCAGGTCTTTCCCATATCTCGCTGTCTTTAGACGATTCTTTGCTTTAGCTGATCCTCATAGTTCCAGCAAATCTTCATTCTTGCATCCAAGCGCCCTGCTCAATCGCAACACATCAATTGCTCTGGTCTGATTGATATCTCTCTGTCTTTGCTCAAAGAGTTGTATCTGCCGCACAGATACTCCTGACAGTTCTGCCAGTTCTCGCTGTGATAGTCCCGCCAAATCACGAATTCGTTTCAGATTTGTCTCCGGATAATGTTGGTTCCATAATTCATCCAACCGCTCCACGAAATGTGCCAAATCCATCTCGTGGTATACTTCATACATATTTCGAATTTCCGTCATTGATACCGCCCTGTAGATGCGTGAAAATGTTCTTCCTCGATACCACTGATAATAGGCCAATGCCCAGCCACTCCAATATTCTGGTGATTTATCCAAATACATCTCATCTGGGTACTCTTCCATTACTAACCCAGAATCCCGAATCACTTCTTTGACTAACTCACACCCTGTTTTTCCGGCTACATAAGTAGGATTTCCAATTTCAAATTGCCGTGACACATTTGAAACCAGAAACATTTCAAAAAATTTATCAATATCCATATCATATGTGTTCACCGCGAAATCCAACATATCTCCCAATATTCGTTGGGCTGACGTAAGATAATCATCTGAATAAGCGTGTATCACCATTTTCCATACCCTCCCTCATGATGTCCAGCATGAATAACTCATGAATATCTGCACTTTCTTTTTTACGTCTTCTATATTCTCGTCTTGCTTCACGCTCGCGCTCCGCTTTCTTGATATAATATATTTCCGCATCTACATTTTCATAATTCTGAAAATAAATCGTCTCAAAAGCTTTCGGACTTTTTAATACAATCTGCTCGCCCAATTTACCTAACCGCATCGCCTCAGATAATTTTTCCAACGAAATTACTCCCGAAACAAAATCCTGGGCAAACGAAAAGTATGAATCATCTGCACGATATCCTACAATAATATCATATGGAGTAATATCTATCAGGAAATGCTCTTTTATGTATTTTTTTGCCTCTTCTGCAATACTTCCATTCTGCCAGTACGTTCTATTATCTGCAAGAATAGCAAGCCAATTCAATATGTGGTATTTTGAATCATTCAGATTCAATACTTTTAATCCTTCCATGTCCAATTCATAAATATTCACATATCCATTTTTTTTGCTTTGCACATGCCCACTCTCTTGCTAATTCTATATTTTCTGTACAATAAAAACCTCTTCCGTAATCATTGTGTCTGGCACCCTTCCCGAACTCTGGTTTTTCAATTAAGAATTCTGATCCATGATATAATATTTTTTTCATACCAGCTCCTCCTTATGTATTAAGTATATCGCTACAGCGATATACTTGCAAGAGATTTTGAGTCAGTGTACTCCTTACAGGAAACTCGCAAAAATATTTATGATGTCGTTTTTTCAGGAGATAATGCTTTTACATCTGTCCGGTTTATTTTGTGTGTAACGCACAAAGTGAATTGACTTTTTTTGTACGCAAGAATAAAATAAAAGCGTTGATTTTGCATTTTATTGACTGTATTCTGACCGGATGCTATGATTTGTGCGTAAAGAACAAATAGCAACCTAACGGTAATGACATTATTTCAAATCATTACTGTTAATAAGAAAAGAGATGCTGCATGGTGTTCAGGCTATCCGAACACATATTGATGTGACAGATCCAACATTTACGGGTCTTAAAGCTGCTATTTTCCCCTTCATTTTAAATTCTTCCCGTCTGTTTAAATTTCTTTCATCAAAAATCCCAGACATTTCATCGCCATAAATTCATGGTTACCGACCAGGCATATTGCATTTGGCATTTCCATAAGCTTTCTTATTGTCTTAATAGGCTGAGGCCCCCTATCAAGCACATCTCCCAAAATGTATAAAGTATCCGTATCTTTTAGATCACTCTTATCGAGTAATTCTATAAACATGTTGTACTGTCCATGAATATCCGAAATAACATATGTAGCCATAAAACTATCTCCCTTCTAGCATCTAATTCATTGTGGATAGGACAATAATTCTGTCAATGTTCGCGGTTCATAATTCATCCAGGGTTTCATGCATCCTACATTTATTGCTTTAACTTCTGTTTTATACACATGCTGACAATCGCTTTCCACCATTTTCATCAAACAGCTTTGATAATAAGTATCCTCATTACTGTCATGCGTATGACCATATAATAAAATGAATCCTTTTCCCATCCTTTTCCAACTAAAAATTGGATAATGGCTTAAAACGAGATTATAATTCTTTCCATTAGCTGAATCATGAACTTCTTTATAATCACAAACTTCTGCAAAAAGCTGATGATATCTATAATCCGACACATCATCATGATTTCCTTTCACAAGTATTTTTTGTCCCTTCAATGTAGAAATATAAGCAATCAAATCTTCATTTTTACCTCTATAACTTATGTCTCCAAGAATAAATACCCTGTCTCCATTTGTTATTTTACTATTCCATCGTTTCTTGATCGTCTCGTGCATTTCATCCAGACTTTCAAATGGTCTTTCATCAAACTTAATCGAGTTTTCATGAAACAAATGTAAATCACTGATATAATAATTCATCTAATTCAGCCCTCTTTTCTTCTTTTATTATACAACACGAACGATTTAAGGTGTCTTTCTTGTTTTACCTTTATAAAGCTTCACTACTATTAACTAATTCGGATTATAAAAAAAATCAGACAAACTTTGTCCGATTTTTTTCTACTAAAAGTTTAATTTTTATTTAAATTATCTTTTTTCTACGTAAGCGCTTAGTTTTTGGGGAACTAGATATTTACTGTTTTCTAACTCATAATGATAAGGACTAACGATCCGTATGAATAAACTTACTTTAAAGTAATTGTTGCTCCATTTTCATAGAAAAATCCATTTGCAACTTCCATTTTAAATACATCATTATAGCCAAACGATGTAAGACCAACCTCTTCGCAACCGGCTGATGGAAGCATTCTGCTGTAATGGCTTAAAGGTATACTTGTATCACTCATATCAAGCACATACACATCCGCTGCACCACCCTCTTCCCCATCTGCCGGATCATGAGAAAAGCGATAAAGTGTACTCTTGATTCCGTTCATTGTATTGTCTTCCTCTGTTACCGTCCACTCACCTTCCCAGCTTTCTGGAACTATCACTTCAAAGTATTCATTGGAATACGATACTTTTGTCGTTTCTTGTGATTCTTCATTTTTATCATTTTTCTTTCCATTGTAAATCATCCTGCCAATTTACACTTGATTCCCAGTGCTTTTCCCACAACGGTTTTAATGCTGCTTCAAATAATGGCTGTTTTAGAAGATTTTTATCAAACACAGGTGTATCAACTACTATTTCTCCTTTTATTTCCGGAACAATCGATAAATCCAGGCTACCGGCATATCCATCTAATTCTTTATTAGTGGTAACTTTTGCTTCACCTTCTGCTTTTCCTGCAATTTTTTAAAGACATATCCATTCCTGAAGCATCATATAATTTTGTAATCAAATGAACCGATGAACCCATTGATGTATCTCCTGAAATAGAAATTGTATTCCACTGTAATCCATCCGATTCACAAGTTACTTGATTTATCTCTTCCACTTTTCCTGTCTTACTATTATAATTAAATCCTTGCGTTGTTTCTGCTGTCAACTCATATGAAACGCCTATATTTCCTTCCAAATTTATTTCCGCTTCTGTATAAATCTCAAGTTCATTCGTTACAACAATCGGTATTCCTGCAACTATAAATTGATAATCAGGCAATTTTTTTGTTAATAATTGCTTTTCTAATTCTTTTGAATAGCTGGCACTACACTCTAAAGAGGCTTTAGCCCCTTCTTTTGTTCGAATTGCAATTCCACATTTTATATCCCCGTGAACTATATCTATACTCACTTCAACCCATGCACTTGTTCCGGCTTCTCCAGACAGACTGACTGGATCTTCCTTTTCCTCAAAACTTTTTCCAAACATATAATCCGTGCCATTATCCTCATCTTCTGTTTTGCACAAAATATTCGATGACTGCAATTCATTTGTAACAGCATTCATATTTTTAATATGATAGCTCTCAGATTCATTTTGAGATTCTGCTAATTCTATTCGTTTATAAATATGAGCTTTTTCAAATACATCCGTCAATACAGCAGGTTCTGTTTGTATAATGTATTTTCCTTTTGTTTTCTGTACTCCAGTAACATTTCGTATAAAACCATTTGGTGCTGAACTTGTAATTCCTGAAACAATGACATCTCCTTTTTTGTATCTTGGATTCGAGTCAAAAGTTATTTTATCATCTTCTACTAATATCGGTTGCTTATCACTTTCTTCTGTAATAATTTTTACATTGTCCTTTACAACATTATTTTCATCTTTGTCTTTATTATTATGTGATTTCTTATACCCCAGCACTGACAATGTCGAAACCGAAACTAAAACCAGTAATACAACAACCCAAAATATTCTCTTGTTCCGTTTCTTCACAATTTATCCTCCCAATTACATTCCCCTACTCTCCTCATCCTGACACTTTATTTCCACGGAATTTCTGCTATATTTATTTCCTTTCCATTTTCTCTCCTGTAAAACTTATGTTTCCCACTTTCTGCCTCTTTCAAGTTACAAATTTTTCTACTTGTTATAGAATTATCCAACATAATATAATCGCCTATAGAATCATGCACCTTAAATAACTTAATTCCTCCAAAACTTCTATAATCTACAATATAGTGATGATTTGGATTCGTGTCTGTTTCATAGGCTGGTCTGTTATCTTTCTGATTATTCATTGTACTCATAGTATTCCCCTTTACATGATCGTATTTTTTTTGTGAATATGTACCAGTGTTACTTCCTGCACTTCCACTTGATGTGCTTTGTGTACCTCCTCCTACCGACTCTCCAAGCGTTGCTATTGCTATAATTGCTATAATTGCTATAATCGCGATAGCAATTATCCCAGTCGCAATCGGAATTACATTTTCCAAGAATAAAATTAATAATGGCATTACTATCAATGCTACCAGTAATGCAGTTGCCGTATATCCAAATATTCCTCTACATTCTTCTGTAATAACCATTAGAATGATAAATAATGCAATACCTCCCATCCAAACGCCTGCAACAACCATTTCTACATCACTAATGTCTATTCCTGTATTTTTTATTAATTGAAATGTTACATATTCCGCCACTGTTCTGTCAAAAAAAAGACTCACTGCACCTGTCACAACAAGATCAATTATCATTAATACTTTCCGTACTATGCCTGTTTCCTCAAAATACTGAATCAACAAAATGATTAAATCTATCACTAATAATATCAAAAGAATTTTTCCCGCAACGCCTTTAAAAATCATTTGCGACGTTCCTGTTGTGAACTTTTCATCATATGCTCCAAAAAGACCATATTCCTTTACTAATTGAATCTGTTTTGTATAACCGCCTCTGGTAATAAACAAAATATATGCAATAATCCCATTAATAATGCCATTTGCTGCTATCGCAGTCGGCACCCAACGTCCAAGATTATCCAACAAATTTGTTTTCAAATTTTCTACCGTATCTTTAAATTTGAACTCTCCCATTGTACCCCTCCCTCTATTTCTCCATTTCGTAAACTCTATATATTTGCTATCTTTTCCAGGCATTGATTAAAACGCTTATTAAGCGTTTCGACTAATTCATCCTGATAAAATCTGTCAATTGTTCTTGTAGGATACTTTTGTCTTTTCTCTTTAAAGTACTTCTGTCTTTCTGCAATTTCTTGTTTTGAAGGGAAAAAGTTGAACTGAATTGGGTTTCCTCTAAGATGTTCATTTTTGATGGACTTATATAATTTCTGGATTTTCTTCAATGATATCAAAAACACTGTCAAAAATACTTTATATTAGGATTCAGCTTTAGCCAATTGTCTGGTACTCCCGGAACCTCACAGCTATTAATAATAAAATCCACTTCATCAACAAGTTCATAAAGTCTTTTTCTTATAATTGGTTTATTGACAAATGTTTTATCTACATCCTGTCTAATTTCCATCATCAACTTGTTAAAATACCCTTCTCCGTCCTCTTTTGTACTAGGAATATAATTAAAGTAGCAACTAATTTCCAATAAATAGAGTACCTTGTTTAATTGATTATAAATTTCATTCGTACCTTCAATATTGGTTTGAATTTTTAGAGAATTCACAATTTGCTCAAATGATTCTATTGAAATCGGTATTAAAAATTTCATCTCGTCACCAGCTAATGCTAATCCCAGACTTTTTATGAAACTAATGTCTCCCATGACTCCACTTTTACAATCATCAACATAATTATTGAATCGTTTAATTCTTTTCATCAAAGCCTCTTCACTTCTAAATTCATACGTTGTATTTAATTCCATTTTTGTACAAATATCTTTCGTACTTAATGGTTTTGGCCAGTCTCGCTCATGTTTATATAAATCAAGATCAAACCAGAATTGTTTTCCCGTTTGCTTATCTTCAATCACTTCTGACAGCATCCTAATAATTCTTGATTTTTTCATTTGATTTCCTCCCTAAATAAACATATTACTACTCTTTTTCCATATAGCTGGACAGTGCAATGTCCAATTTAATAAGATTTAATGTGATCCCTGAAAAGTATCGCCTCAACTGCAGGTGTTCTGGAAGCGTATTCAGCTCTCTCAATGCCATTAGTAATCAATACTCTTTTCCATAATTTCTCTTGCCAGCCAGACATCGTGATTTCCTTGAATCACTTGAATATTAGGATGTTTTTAAAGATTTCAAAATACAATTCAATCGACTGATTCCCGCGATCAAAAATATCTCCCGCCAGAATCAATATATCATCTTCCGCAAAATCAATTTTTTCCAATAACAATTTAAATCTATCAGCATCATTATGTATATCAGAAACAACAAACACCTTTTTTATTAACGACCTTTAAATTCATTTCGTCCTCTCTAAGAAAAAATTATCGCTGCAATCCTATTTCAGAAGATTTTTCAAAACCATTATTTCCATATAACACGGTGATTGGTGCAAATACGAACGGATCCATGTCTTTTCGATGAAACACGTTATATGGATATATATTGGGATTTTTAACATTCCTGTCACTTAATTTAAAACTGCTGAGATGTATCATTTCAAAAAAAATCCTTCATCTATAAACTTATATTTTTCAAATCAGCAAGCCAGTCTCCTTTTACTCTTCAGCACAAATTTCATCATAATTTTCATACATAATTCGTATTCCACACTCCTCACTTTCTACATGGTAATGTCCCGCATACCACTCTGTAAAATCTAACTTGTCATAAATCTTCTGTAGCCATTTTTCCGTTGACTTGTCCACTACTGATTGATCAATCCCTTGAATAAATGCCCACACGGGTTCCGCTTTAATCGGTACTGTATGCGATAGTACAATATCCACATTCCACTTAGCTTTATCTAACTGCTGTTCCACATATTCTTTTATCATTTCATCTGGCTGTTCCGTCTCAAACCATGGCAGACCATTGCGTATCCTATAATATTTATCAATACTATATGCTCCACCGATCGGCATCACTTTTTTCCCATTGAAATTATAAATTTCTCCATCCTTAGCAAATAAAATATTGGGATACTGTTCTTCCACATACACAATTCCTTCATTCCATATTTTTTCTTCGTAATCTTCCGCCTCCCATGGTCGTGCTTCATGATTCCCGTGAACACAGAAAAATGTAATATTCATTCCAGATAACTGTCCCTTTAATTCTTTATCGGACAGATCCAGCCAATAATTAATTCCTGCATCCCCTAAGATAATCATCACATCCTCTGTTGTAGTTTCATATTCATAGCAAAAATCTTCAATACGATCAAAGCTCCGATGTGTATCACCTGTAATATAAAAATGCACCTATCCTTCCTCCCTCTCAATTTTCACAATTTCCATCTCATCAATACTCTGTATTTTAGATTCTCTTATATGCTTAAACAACGTTTCTCTCTCGGTAATTCACATGGAATTCCCACAATATCATAAGAAACTTCTTTTTCTTGTCCCAATGTTCCATAATCATCAACCCATTCAACAGTTCCGTAGCCTTCCCTTGCGTCTTCTTTTCCATAGGTAAAATACACCGTTTCTCCTACTCTGTACCTTGGTCTTCCTACTTTCTGAACAGAATCTGGTTCTCCTAACTCTTTGATTTCTTCATACAGTAGTTGAGCATCCATATATTGAATATTGTCATGGTAATGTCCGAAATACCATTGCGAATAATCTAATTTCTTTGCAATTTTATCCATCCATTCCTCTGTCGACAGATCTATCTTCTCTTGACATTCTTCATTCCGCCGATTCGGTCTATATACTAACGGACATGTATGAGAAAACACATAATCCACTTTCCAATCTACTTCATTCAATCTATTTTCTACTTGACTTTTTTCTTTGTCATCTGGTTGTTCGTCCTGGAACCATGGAAGGCCTGTTAAAAGTCGGTATTCTTTATCGCGACTGTATGCGCCACCGATTGCAATCGCCTTTTCCCATCAAAATCATAAATTTCTCCATCTTTTGCAAATACTATATTCGGAAATTCCGGCTCATAATATACCTCTCCGCCATGCCAGATTTTCATTCTGTAAGTTTGTATATGATAAGGTCTTTCCTCATGATTCCCATGCACGCACAGAAAATAATTAGGAAAATCCGCAAGTATTTTTTTATTCTCACGATCCTTGTCAGCTCCAAAATAATTCAATCCGACATCTCCCAATAATATAATTACATCCTCTTTTCCAAGTTTTTTATTAAATCTCGCCAACCAGATTAACTTATCAAAATGTGCGTGACAATCTCCTGTTATGTAGTAACCCATTTCCTACCACCTTACATATATTATTCATCTTCTGTTCACTATGCTGAAAATTGTAAATTGCCTTCAAAATCTCAATTATATTTATCTGTAATTTCCATTCTCATTTATAGCGTTTTGAATATATAGATTCATTTCGTTTCTTATTTGTTCCATCTGTTTTCCAGTATTTGGATTTGTATACGGAATCCTTCCTATAATTTTATCCACATAATGGTTATCTCTTATACTTTCATATGTCGCTTTAAAATTTATATCATAAAAATATGCAAGATAGGATATCCAGTAATCCATCTTTGTCTTTCTTGTCTCTAATAGAACTGATTTATGATTTTTGAATTGTTGCATAACTTCTGGCGTAATTTCCGACATTCCTACCTGTTCTGCCGTAACTCCCAGAAGAGTTTCAATTGCTGTTTCGAGTTTCACTCTGCAATTGTCAAGTTTATCTGCATCACGTATGATTTGAGCATGCATCAACTCTCGCTCATTCGTAATTCCTTTTAAGCAGTAATCACTATGATGTCCTATTGCTGTTTTTATAATTTCATCCCACTTATTTTCTTCGACAAAACGCCGAATCAGTCTCTCCTCAAATAAAATTCTCACACCGAATGCTGCATGATCCATCGTTCCCGGTTCAAAACTGTTGTAACATTTCAATTGTTCAAATCTTCCAATATCATGTAACAATCCAATAATCTGAGCGAGCTCACAATCTTCTGCGGACAGTTTCATATCTTCTGTAATTTTTTTACTGCATTCCATCACTCCATAAGTATGCACAATCTTCAACTTTATCTTTTCATTTTTTTTGGTCATAATCATTCAAATAGTTTTCAAAAGCTTTCTTCGCATATTGTAAATCAATCATTTCGTTTTCCCACCTTATTTTCAAGATTTTTCAACATAATATTCCCGACCAGTATCCAGACAAACTGCAGCCAAACGTCCATTTCTGCGATTACAGCCACAATCAATTGCAATATGGTGATTTGCTTTATATATATAACCTGGTTTAGGATTTCCCAGAATTCCCTGTGTCGGTGTATGTCCTGTCACCACATAGGTATCTTCAAAATATTGGATATCATACTCAGCCCTGTCCCATATCAATTCTTTTAAGGAATATTCTTCAATATCTTTTCCCGGATAGTAATTTCCAAGTCCTCCGTGAACTAATAAATAGTTTTTTTCCATTAACTGTCAGTTCTTCGTAAATCATAAAGTCTTTTATAAAATCAATCACTTCATATTGCATTTCCCGGCTCAATGTCCGAAACTCATCAATGGTTGACTTGCTGCCATTGTACTGCCAGGTCATAAGATTCTCCAACATTTTTTCATCGACTTTTTCGATAGAAATCTCTGTAATTTCCTGCATTAAGAATTCCAGACACTCTAACGCCATAAGCTCATGATTTCCTGTCAGACATATCACATTTGGCATTTCCATAAGCTTCAGAATAATCTGAATCGGATGCGGACCTTTGTCCAGAATATCTCCGAGAACATATAATGTATCCGTCTCTTTCAAGTGGATTTCTTCTAACAGTCTAATAAACAGTTCATATTCTCCATGAATATCTGAAACAACATAAGTAGCTATGTCAATCATCCCCTTTCGTTCCCAAAACACCCTAGCGCACTCTAAATTTTTCCGCTTCCGGTATCACCTAACATGCAAATCCAATCTTCTTTATCTGTCTTTTCATTTCCGTCGGAATCTCTGGAATATCGCTTTCCTCAATGGTAGTCAGCACTTCTGTTGTAATTTCTGTTTCGTCCATCTGACATATTCTTTCTGCCAGATTCATCTCTGCCTCTTCCAACATTTTTCTAGCAAATCTTCCATTTCCATAGTCTCTGCTTTCTTTTACGCTCTCGAAATTCTTTTTTAACTTTTTCATTCCTGCCTCTGTGATTGTCATTTGTTTTCTTGAAAGCATCAATTTTGTAATCTCACAAAGTTCCTCAACAGTGTAATCATCAAATTCTACGCTAAATGCAATTCTGGAACGCATCCCTGGATTCCTGTCAAGAAATGCCTTCATTGGTTCCGGATAACCGGCAAAGATTACAATCACATTATCCCTATGATTTTCCATCTCCTGAACGATCGTATTGATTGCCTCATCGCCAAATCCATTGTCATAGCCGTCACACAGTGAATAAGCCTCATCAATAAAAAGTACTCCTCCTTGTGCTTCTTTAAACTTTTTCTTAACTAACGGTGCCGTAGCGCCTACATGTTCACCTACAAGATCTGCACGCCCTGCCTCTACAAACACACCTGTTGATAATATTTTCTCATCTTTCATAATCTCTGCAAACAATCTGGCTACAGTAGTCTTTGCTGTTCCCGGATTTCCTGTAAAGACCATGTGTAAAGAAGCGTTATCCCTTTGAAGACCTTTCTCCATACAAAGCTTGTTTATCTTATGTTTGGCAATCGCTTTATGGATTACTGTTTTAACAGAAGCTAATCCCACCATTTCGTCTAATTCTTTTCTGGCTGTTCCTGATTCTCTTTCCTTCTTTTCTCCCTCTCCAAGCATCTGGATATCCTCTTTCGTAATCTGAAAGAGTTCATCCTTTTGAATATCACCCAGATTTCTTCTTTGTGAAAGTAATCTTACGGATTGCTGTCTAACCGCACGTTCCATCAGATTACGGACATATCTTCCATTCCCAAAATCATCGATATTTCTAACTTTTTCAAAGATATAATGCGCCTCTTTGATTGCGTCATCTGTCACACAGAATCCTTTTTCATGGATCATCAGCTTAAAAATATCTGTAAGTTCCTCTGCCGTATAATCCGGAAAATCAATCCAATATGGGATTCGGCTTTTCAACCCTTCATTCCTCTTCATGAATGCTTTCATTCTTTCATTGTATCCTGCAAGAATAACAATTACATCTTCCCTTTGATTTTCCATTTCCTGAAGCAGCACTGTAATAGCTGTGTCACTCTTCATAGCGTATGCTTCATCTATGAATAAAACACCGCCTTTAGCTGCTATAAAAGCTTCTCGTATGGCACTTACGCATCCCATGCCATCTAAATCCATTCCTCCACGTTCAACAAATGCACCACTTTTTAAAATGCCTTTTTCTTTTGTAATTCCTGCAAACAGTTTTGCAACTGTAGTTTTTGCACTTCCAGGATTCCCGCCAAAAATCATATGCATCGAACTGGTATGATAATCATTTCCTTTTCGTTTTTTTCGTTCTTTCTCAACAATATCTGCCGTAATAATCTTATCAATCTGCTCTTTTACAATTTTCAGGCCAATCATGTTATTTAACTTTTCATAAGCGGATACTTCATTTTCATCTCTGTCCAACAAGAAATCTTCCGAAAGATTATAATCATATGCTTTCAATACATTTTTATTCAGACACCATGCTTCAAACTGCTCATAAGCTCGCAGTACATCTGTCTGTGAAAATTCATTTCCGGGAAATAATGCCATGAACTCCTGTGCCTGTCCTGCATATTTTGAATATTCGGATTTTTCAATCAACCGCTGCATATAATCGACCGCTGCTTTTCTATCCCCTGTTCCTTCTCTTAACATAATCGTCATCATATATCTTTTTAACTGTGGCAAGAGATAATAGGCAAATCCCGGATGATCCATATCATATGTAAATACAAACAGGCATTGGTTCCGATACTTCTTTATAAGTTTCTCCAGATATTGACTTGCCATTACATAATCAACCGGATCACACCCAAACTTTTCAGATAAATCTAAGACAATCACTCCGCCATAACTGTTTTCGATAATTTCTTCAAGATGGTTATTTTTCCTAAACAGATTAGGTTCTATTTCACTGACGATTTCCATTCTTCTGCTGTTGATTCGATTCGCTTTGCGTAAGTTCTGAACAAGTACTTCTGTCATTTCACCTGCTGCTTCAACGCTACGACTGGATATCACATAATGAACCAAATTTCCACTGTATTCAGATAGATTTGCATGCGCCTTTATATTTCTCAGTTCCTCCACAAAATCCTGATGGTAGATACTGCAGATCTCACACTCCTGTTCAGAAATAATACGCTCCTTAAAATCATAAGGAAATGGTCTTGTATCATTCATACAAGAATAATAATAGATCCATAAATTTGACGATTCTATGATCCGATTAGAATAATCAAAACATCTTCTTCTTTTACATTCAAGAAAACATTCCATGAACTGATGCATCGTTATCTCAAATGGCTCTACTTTTACCTGCTTTATTCCAAATGTATCTCGCAACATTTCAAGAATACCTTCATATACATTTTGAAAACTTAGCTTCTGTTCATCGAAAGAAAAGATTGCAGAAATCAGATTGTCCTCTTCCCGATACACTAAAAACGTCCTGTTATTTTTCATATTCTGATACATATACGAGTTGATAGATTCGAGTACATTGTCGTAACCATAGTGTTGGAGTTCGATTTTTGCATTCTCCTTAATCTCCTCTACATTTGTACCCAATTCAAAACCATAATATCTCATACACTTTTCCTCCGTAAAAAAAACTTTTGATAATCATTATGAATATCACTAATGCCATAATGCATTTTCTTATTTTCTCCTATAACATTTTTGCCACAGTTCCGGATAATCTCTAAGATTAAGACAAGATTCTTCTCTCCAGATAGGCTCTCCCCAATAGCGGTAATCACATATATCCCACGATTCATTTTCTTTCCGATAATGGTTTGATTTTCCACTCTGACCATCATTAGGGTTCAATTTTGATCTTCGACGAATTCTTCTATTTGCCAGCTTTTTAGCAAATCGATCTTTATCCCCTTTATAAACTGGTGTATGTTTATAGCTTCGACTCATAATATACCGTCTCCATATTCGATAAATTTTCTTTTTATCCCGACGTCTACAACATAATATCTTCTGGCTTTTTAAGCTTCTTCCAGCATATTTTCTGATAAGCTTTTTTTCCGACATACTTCAGCATATTTTCTGGCATATTTCAGAACCAAGTCTGGGCAAAATTCTTTTCCGTTACTTTTATGACTCAAATAAGCTCCCAACGCTTCCGTTGCATATCTCAAAGCCTGTCTTTTTGGATCATCTTCTATATATGTTGGAAATTCCACTTCAAGATACAATGGATTAATATGTTCATGTGACCAGATTCCTGATTCTGTTAGTTTATAACAAATCATCTGTATATCTGAAAAATCAACATACCAATTTTTCTCTTCTATACGATTCAGATACCGATTCCAATCCGCTTCTCCCCCTGCCAGAACATAATATGAACCATTCCTTATATCTTTTACCGTCGTACCAGCTTGTAATGGACAAGGCATTTTTTATAAAATGATATTCGAATTCGTTCCACTTTGATAGCTATCTACAATTTTTTCATTCTTCTGGAAGCTCGTAAGAATTGAATTGTTCTATTTCTCCACTCATATTTAAAGTAACAGATGCTACCGCAGTACCGTCATATGCGCAGTATTCTTCCGTCTCAAAACCTAGATTTGGATTTCCTCGCAACGGATTGCGTACAATTTCGTCTGCATCTGTATCTACAATCATCTGCTTACTTATCCGACATTTCAATTCATATATCTGCATATATTTTTTTGCATATTTTAAAGCTCTATTATAATCAGAGAAAAATCCACCATTTTCATATTCCAGATTTTCGACAACATAGACATATTTTCCGGACTGATTATGGATAAATGTTTCAAATATCTTTTTTTCATAATTCAGCCGTTCGTTAATTTGTCTTCCTAGAGTTTCATCTCTCGTATCTTCCGCCAACTCCTCCAAGGCATCAAAAATTTCCTGCCTGAGTCTGCCTGGTGCATTCCAGATTAAGGTAGCCTTCTGAAAATCTGTAAATGCAAAATCAATTTCTTCAAAACATTTTTTTCATCCATTGGGATGGGACTATCTCAAACATCTTACTTCCTCCATACACAATTCCCGTTCTAGTGAATCTAAAAAAGTCGCAAATATATCTCTTTATCAACTCTCAAATTTTTCACGTTTTACTTCCCTAAAGCTATCCTCTTTTAATTATTCATCTTCCTCGTCAGACAAATATTTTATAATCCCTTCCCGAATCTCTCTTGCTATCTTCAGCTCTCGTTCATTCATCCCACTGGCATTTTTTTAACCCAGATGAAAAAGAGCATCGATCACAAAAGCCGTACCTTCTACACTATCATTTACAAGGAGAACTCCATATTCTTCAATATGTTCTATTTCATCCAATGCCTGCTTTAACCTTCTGTGAATGGATTCTTTGCTCTCAGTACCTCTATTTTTTAATCGATGTAATAATTCTTCAAATGATGGTGGAATCAAAAATACCGACTGAATTTTTTGTTTTTCTCTAATCTGTCTCGCTCCCTGCGAATCAATCTCAATTATTACATTTTTTCCCTTAAAATAATTCTTGTAAACATCCTTTTTAAGTGTTCCATAATATTCTCCGGCATACTCAGCAAATTCAAGAAATTCATTCTTGTTTATCAAATCTTCGAATTCTTCTCGCTTCTTAAAATAATAAGATTTTCCATCCACTTCACCTTTCCTTGGCTTTCTTGTTGTAGCTGATACAGATACGACATACTTTTCAGGATATTCTGTTAATAATTGTTGTATAACAGTCCCTTTTCCAACTCCTGAAAATCCAGAAATAATCAATAATTTTCCCGGTGTGGCTTTTATATGCTTCTCATCAATATGTTTATATAAACACTTTTTTCTATAGGTTTCATAATCCTCCACCAAAATGTCATATTCAATTGTTTCAATTTTCCCATGTATCCTGTAAATATCTGTTCCTACAATAACGCCTTTGCATTTTGTCTTTTTCTTTCCATTATCGAAATAAAACTCCACCAAATCATCTTTTTCAAAAAGAGGTGTACGCAGTTCATATCTCCAATTGATTTTTTCTATTTCATCCTCTGTCCTGGCATGTAAAAGTAACGTAGCTTTTATGCAAGAGTCTTCCCATCGATAATAAATCATCTTCTCCAGAGTTGGAAGATTTTCCATGAACAAATCATAAATATCATTTCGCACAAATAACTTTGTACATGACACATTTTCTGCTAACTTCCATTGTCTTGTATCACACTGATTTAACACTGGAAATAAAGAAGCCCATTCTCTATGATAGTTAAGATTATTTAACTCAGGTCCGTAAAATTGATAAGATCTACCATCTTCAGCAATCATAATCACGCACCCTGGTCCACCCATTCCAGATGGCGCATAAAACCCATAGGCAACAATTTTCTCAAATAATTCTTCTGTCAAATCTGATAATTTTAACTGTACTCTATCTTCAAATTTCATACTCATCCTCCGCAGTTATTTTGCATCTTCCATTAACATTCGGATTTTTTCGAAATCATATTCTCTTATTATCTGGGCTTCTTCAGTACATTTTACTTCGTGATCTGTTACCACCACATCTGCTTCCATAGGATCTTCAACAATTTTTTCTGCCATCATAGAAAAGAAATCATACATATTCATGACATCTGTAAGATGAAAATAATCTGTCAAGAATGAAAGATTTGTATCTCCAGCCACCCTTGATTTACTATTTTTTGCTACATTAAGCCAGACAAATTCATTCGTGAAAAGATCGATTCCAAACAGATATGCAAAGGTACTCTCACAATTCACAAGATATGCCGATTTTACTGTCTTAGGTTCATATACTTGTCCACTATCATCCCAATCTCTCAGCATATACCCCGCTTTACAAAAACATTTATTAAAGTTTTTCCCAGAAATAAAACGTTATCGCAAAAAAATCAAAATATCGATATTCAGAATACTGTGCCTTGAATTCCGGAAGGTTGATATCAAAGTATTCAGAACCTCCCAGGTAACCGCTTGTTTGATCACCCGAATAGGTAATTGCTCCTGACTGGTGTCTCGACATTGTTCTCCAGGAAAATTCTCTCCGATTACCATCTTCCGTAAGTGCAAATACCGAAAGATCAATATCGTTCACCTTCTCCCAATAGGTAAATGCCCTTAGCTTTTTTCCCTCGTCTATTGGAATCCTGCTTCCTTTAGAAAGAACACCCAATCCTCCTTGCAAAGTATTTTCTGCTAATGGAAGTGTATAATTTTTCATGGAAGGTTCAATATATACCTTTCCCAATAGTCGATTTCTAAGTTTCTCAGAAAGTTTTGAACGAATCATTTTACCAACTTCTTTTACCTGCTCTTCCGTAAGCCTGCTTTGACATTTCTCACTCTCCTCTGGTGTTTCATAATGAACCTTCATGAGATTATGCTGTGTAAACTTGAAAATACGTCCGTTCTTTCTCTTCACTCCTTCATATCTAAACAATAATTGTAGCAAAATCAACGTACTGCAATCCTCTGGGAATTCCGAAAGGAATGTTTGCTCATCTTCTCGATCCATACGGCTGATAATGTAATCCATATTTCGAAGCAATGCAGATGTTCCTTTCTTTTCCCGCAATAATTCTGCTGCTTGCTGACATCTGTTTTCCTGCATCAGCTTTTCAAACTCACTGTATACAGACTCATTGCCTTTCGTTCTCATGGCATGTACAAATATTTCCGCCTCTTCGTTTTTCGGCTGATAATGAATATGATGTAAGAACCCATTCCATAACTGCTTCTTTTCATAACATGTACAAATATCGCACCTGTCACCTCGAAACATTCTGTCCAATAGTGCCGTTAAGAATTTTCTATCCTGATTTTTTAAATTCAGTTTTTTCGGATTATCATTGTGATAATACCGATAGTTTAATTCATCTACTATTTTCATAACATCCGACAGATTCAAACTGTCTACCAGTGAAAGATTTTTCGTGTCAATTAAAAGTCTTACACAGGTATTCTTTGATACAATATCCGGAATATTTTCAAGATGGTCACGAATAAATGTAAGTACAAGCGTATACTGCCTCTCACTCAATGGTCGCGAACCTGACAATAAATCCTTCACAATCACTCGTACCGTTTCTTCTGCTTCTTCTTCCGTTTGTATCACAAATTCCTGTACTTCTGTCTCTTCCTGAAAAGCCACACGTTCAAAATCTTTTTCAAACATAGACTGCCCCGGCTCTTCAAAATTGCCAAGCCCGTACGCATTAAAATAATGTGCAAGCTGATCAAATAATAATTCCTCTGTAGAAAGATTTCGGACACTCTGAGGGAATCCTCTATAAAACGGTTTCGGAACATTTTCTCCAAATCTTTTTGATAGTTCTTTTACCATTCCGCAATGTACAAGCTCCCTACCCTTTGTAATTTTTACGCCAAAGAAATGTGCCATTGCAAACAAGGTTTCAAAAACATGCTTTTCTTCTGTCTCTCCATCACTGACAAGAATATGCTTTTCAAACAAATAGTCTTTGTATATTTCTTTCATGCCCGCACCTCTTTCTACTACTATACTTTAATCAATGCCGACTGATCTTGCCACTCAAATACACCTAATTTGAAGTAAGTAACAATAGCTGTCGGCATCCTTTTGGCGATATTATCGGATTAAATCTGTGCTCTACCAACTGAGCTACAGAACTTTTAAAGTTCTGGTGGGAGTCGAACCCACGACAACAAACTCCCAAAGAAGTAAATCCGATTAGCTGCCAAATTCTTTCTACTTATGCTTTTAAGATAAAACCTTTTCTGTTTCTTATATAACGTTTAGTATTAAAACTATTGTACATCATTACCTTAAGTTTCCACTTCTACTCCTGCCAGAATTTTCCATTTTGATAGCCTGCCAACAGTTTTTCCCTCATATCGTTGTACCAGGCTCTCAACGTTGATTGGAGATAATATATTTCATCTTTTCCATTTTTATCGCTTTCTAAAATACTGCCAGTTTGTACATCCATATGAAAAATGATTTTTCCTTTGTCTCCACCATAATACTCCATTGTTAAATAGTTATCTGTGTCCTTTGCAAATACCATAATACTGTCATAAATAATAGATATGAGACGATATTCCGGATTCCACCATAATTCTTTTATATCTATCTCAGTTTTCTCTATCGGTAACCATGCCAACACACTATCAAATTCTAAAACTTCTCCTCGACTTTGTCTGAAACTTCCAGGTATTTTCCCGTGATCAGTACTCCATAACCCTGTATCCCAACAACCAGCGCTTAGATGACCATCTTTTTCAACAATCAAGCAGACCTCAAAATTATTAGGAAGCCTGTCTTTTATATAATTAAAGCCTTTCAGCGTTACTTCTCCCGGCTTATTTGATATAGCAAAGACTTCATTGGTACCCATAATTATTTCTCCATTATTTTTAATATATCTCAAATCAAATTCAACGAATTGTCCCAAAAACAGATTTTATATTTCTTTAATCTCAGCATAAAACTTTTCAAAGTCATCTAGCATCCTATCTATTTTGGTGCGCTCATACCACCCCTGTGATTTCCAGAACAGTAAAATCTCTGTGAATTCATCTTCTTTTTTATCAATAAATTCTCCACATCGCTGACCATTGTTATATACCTTATCATTTTCTCTTGCTGTCATGCAGGCCGTATCATGCCCCAATCTTGAGAAGTCTTTGCAATACAGCTCTTTTGACGCTATTCATGTTATGTACACATTGATTTCTTTTCATAGATCATCTTAATAACGGGACATATATTAATTTCCTTATCTTCATCCAAAAATCCTTGCATTACTAAAATCGGTCCATCTTCTGGATTATCTCCGTGAAATCCAATCTTTTCAACAATTCTACTGCTGGTGTATTCTCTGCAAGTGTCGTTGCATACAATCTATCTACCGTGATCTGGTTATGATCTACCGATAGTCCTTCTCCAAATATTTGTTTTATTACTGCTTTACAAGCTTCTTCACAATATCCTTTTCTCCTATAATTTTTAGCTATATAGAATTCTATTTCATAATCTCCATTCAGCTCACGATGAAAGCCTACATAACCAATAAATTTCTCCATAGAATCTTTTTGGAAAATGGAATAGATACATTCTTCATGCCCAGTTCTTTCAAAATACGCTGCAAACTCAGACAGGTTTTTCTCCGAAAATTCTACTCCGCAAAATTCTTGAAAATTACCATCTTCTCGTAGCATTTTCAAAAATGGTTTGGAGTCCCGTTTATTGACTCCTGGTAATAATTTTAATCTTTTTGTTTCGATTTCTCTTCCTGTATTCATAAATAATCACCATTTATCCTAAATTCACATATTTATCTTTACATATATCTTCTACAAAAAATACTGGTAATCTTCCATGATATGTGTCATATAATATATCTTCTGAAATCTGTCTATAGCGTTTCCCCACTGGTGTGTCTACTTTTTGCATATAATCTATTACAATAGAATTTTTCATTTTATCATTGATCTTCCCACAGATAGTACAATAGCTGTTAAGTGATGTATGAATTTTGTGTTCATCCCAATTCCATTTATATCTAATTAGACATTCTTCATATTGATGCTTGTGTTTTGACTTCTTATTAGCTTTAGATATATCATTTTCTTTCCATTTGAGATATTTTGGTATTTCTAAATCTGAACTAAATTTTCGCTCCAATTCTTTTCACCTTCCTCTTCCACCAATCCAACTAAAATTAAAAACAGAAACGTCTTTTAAAATTGAACTCTCAAATATACCCTCGGTCACCCGAGGACCTCAAAAATACCTTTGCAGCTACAAATGTCAGCACAGAATATCTTGTCGAGGTATCCCTCTTGTCTTATCCGTCGATAAGACTTATACTCTGTGGACCCTGCATATAGATTTCTCTGCTGCAGGCAGAATCCTTACTGATGTAGACCTGTCTAGCTTTCACCAGCCACAAGTCTGGTCGCCGTTGCGATATCTTGCCTTTAGCTACTCACTTGTGATTTGATTCCATATATGCTTTTCACATATATCCGGGCGTTCATGCAGCAGCGCCCATGCGGCTTGATGTGTTATCGGTTTCGGCTGTGTAAAATCATCACCTTTCGGGTGAGGCATCAACCGTTCTTCCTCTGCATCGAGGCTGCCTATCGAAACATCAACAAATCGTTCACAAATGTATTACTACACTCAACCATCCGTTAAGATGATTTTCAGTCTGCAACGATATTTTCAAAGTGCCATGACCGAATAAAAAACTCTTGGTGTCAACTAACACCATCCTTGCGTCTCCGCTCGGATGAACTCTAACAGGTTCTCCTCTTGAAATAACCTCTGTATTTGCTCATTCATTCCTCTTACGACCATGCGCCCAATCTCTACTGGCGATAGAGTTGTGATGGGCGTGGCATATTTGAAAGTTCAATCCTTTTTTTTGTTATCTCTCCAACCTAATTGCTCCCTTCATGATTTTATAAACAGCATCAGCTTTTTATCTGTGACTGATTATATCGTTTTGAACATTCTATAAATCAGCACATCTAATGCTTTTCAGGTTTATTTTATGCTCCTACCAGAGTTTATTATTGGATTTTTCTACACTTTCCACAAAATTCATCCGGTACACAGGCTTTATCGTCAATATAAATATCACAGAAAATCTTACGTGAATTATTTCCATAATAATCAATCACTTCAGGCACATTATCATTCACTGCATCTGAATCAATAATATCGCCAACATATGTTGTTAAATCTGTAAAATCAAAATCTCTTAACTTCTCAATATCTCCATCTAAGACATCTCTCACAAAATTTTAAAAAATTTCTATACTCTTCTTATAATCATTAGTACTTTTGTAATCTCTTTTATTCATATTTTTTATCATTCCTTTCGCTTCGCTCAAGACATAAACAAGTTATAAAAATCTTGTACCTCTATTTTTTGCTTTATATTTTTTTTCAACACCTTCTAATATATTCAATCATCCCATCAATTGGATAAACTTATACTGGATATACTTATGAAAATCCAAATAACTAATCTCTGGTCCATGTTCAAATATAATAGAATATTCTTTAATCGTAAAACTATCAAAACTGCACTCAGGGTAATATTCAAGTACTCTATGAAAATCATACTCTTTCCTGTCTGCTGTCGTTTCTATCACCAAGCAGTACTCCTTGGTATGATAGGCTGAAATGAATTTGATTGGTTTTATGTCCGGGGAATTTCTTCCGGTCTCTTTAATCTCCAGACGAATCTATCATCATGAACCCCCACAGGTAAATTCTTGCTGTCGTCTCGACGATATGCATTCCTGTCCAGACAAATATCCACAACTTCGCCTTCGTAGGGATACAAACAGCAAAAAGGAACCTCTATTGTTAACCCATTTTCCTTATTTATGGCTATAAAAACCAAATCTTTAACTAAAATATCACTTATTGCATCATATACTTCTGAATTCAATATATATCCACTCCTCTCGCTATTTCTGATAAAACACTGAATTAATAATGCATATGCATCATCTTGCATATATTGGATTAAGGATCGGTCTGCTATCACATCACCAGACCCCCTTCGAAAATATTATCCTAAAAGATACGCTCGCAGTTCTTGTTCCGCAAATTGGTCTATTTTTTTATCCAACTCCTGGAGTCTTTCTAAGAAATGACTCATCAGCTTATTAAATGCTGCATCTGTCTTGATGTTCATCACTCCATTTTCATATTCTGCTTCTTCCTTGGTAAAATCTGGATACTCCGCTTCAAACACATATTCCTCAACGACATTGTCCATAAACTGCAATATCGTATTAAATATTGTATCCGGAAGAACCAGTTGCTTTCTTTCTATCACAGCTCGGATTCTGTAGTATTCATCTTCATTCTCTATATTCATCTCACTCACAAAATTTTTTAAAACTTCGTAAATCTCCATAATCTGCTGTTTCTGAAATTCACTTACTGTATCCATTCTCTTGTCCTCCGTTTTCTCTTCCTCTATGTTTATCTTCTTTTGCAAAGCATCAGGATATCCCAAATAATCCTCCAATTCTTTCAAAAGCTCTGGGGTTCTAGGATCAGGTCCACTGGATTTATCTCTCTGCCAATATTTAACTGTGTCCGGTGATACATGCAGTGCTTCACCTATCCGCACATATAACTGTTGTTAGAAGATATCCTGTCTCCATTAAGCTCCTTTTTCTCTACTATGCTTTTCAATATTTCTCTGAATTTCCAGTTGTCAAAAACTACCATTTCGTTATCCTCTCTTTCTTGATTCTGATTCTATTATATTCTACTTGTAAGCTTTCAGCGGAGGAGCAAAAAGAGGAGCAAATTCTCCCCTTTAATATCAACCTCTTGAATTTGGCGAATCCCATCCGCTATGTTATATCTGTGATTTCGTCATGGCACAATCTAAATAAAAACCGCACTTTGGTAAGTCTGATATCGTACCATACGCCCTTGCCGGAATTGCCGCCACGTTATCTCTCATGACGAGCACCTATTTCCGCCTCCAGCTTTATTCTGCATGGAAAGATATAATCGGAGTTTATTGTGCCTGGCACCAATAGTATTTGGCATTTCCATAAGCTTCAGAACAATCTGATAACCAGTTCATATTCTCCATGAATATCTGAAACAACAAAAGTAACTATGTCGGTCATCCCCCTTCGTTTCTAAAAATCTTTCCTAAGCCTTAATGTAATCCCTGAAAAGTATCGCCTCAACCGCAGGTGTTCTAGATGCAAATTCAGCTCTCTCAATACCATTGGTAATCAATAACCTTTCCCATATTTTTTCATAATGTTCAAAATCAAACTTTTGATCATCCAGTATTACGAATTCTTCAATTTCCGGATGTGATTCAAGGTACTCTTTTACGCCCTGTCCTCTTTTCCGCTCTTTATCAATGGTATGATCCGATATTTTCAATCCACACTGCTCGAGTTTTGATACAAGATATCTGTAATCGTCATGATTTCTATCCAGCACTTTCCAATCAGATGAAAGTACAATGTCACCACCTCCACATTTTTCAATAGCATTTGCAAGGACTTTAACTCTTGCATCGTCTATTCCTGTGTATCCATAAGGTGTTCGTTTAACGGTTGTTCTTGTGTTCAAGACACCATCAATATCAAGAAATACTACAAACCTCATTTGACATCCTCCAATAATCTTTTGTCTTTTATTCATCACAAATAGGCCACAATAATTTCCACTCCTCATTTTCCGCATGTTCTGGTTTATGTATGTTTTCTCCTTCCATAAAACAGATTTCATTTCTCTTTTCACAATATTGAATACCATTCATATCTGTTGTCCAAAGATCGTTTTCGCTGTCATTTACTAAACAGACATTCTTCATCAAAAGAGAACTGTCCGTCCTGCTGGTATAATATACTCCAAATAGATCCTGTGATACTTCCATTTTCATTACGCCTATATAAAGTAGTGTAACATCCTTCCGGTTTACATCGGTCTTTAGCACTTTCAAACAGAATGTATAAATCATTCCATTTCATATCATTCTCTGTCAGTCTTATTTTTTCATATGCCTTTTCTTTTTCCTCTCGTCCCTTCTTCTCTCGCTCAATTATCTTTTCTGTTCCGGCATACACAATCCGAATCACCTTTTCTTCTGGAACTTCTAAAAGCGGCCATATAACCTTATTTACCGTAGGCATCATATGATAGTGTTTCTCTATGCTTTCCATGGCAGAAATCACTTTATCATATAAATCATTTCGAATATAAAGATGCACACCGATTCCCCAATAGTATTCTTTAAATTGTGATTCATCCCGAAACGGAACTATTTCATCAAGTTTAAATCAGTCATACTCAACCAAACCTCGTTGATCTGCTAAGTATTCTTCTCCGTCTTCTGTATACATAAGCAAGGTACCTGGCCCGCCTAACCCGGATGGATAAGAATATGCAAAACAAACTACACGGTTAAATAATTTTTCGTTAAGATTTTCAAATTGAAACATTGTCATGTTCACCTCACAAATACTTATATTTCAGAACTACTTTTTACAATGAAATCCGCCCATCGTATAAAATTTCCATATGATTCTAATTCTTTTCTTACTGAATAATTATTTGACGCATACTTCACAATAATGCCAAAATGGTCTGGTGTTCATGCTCTCTATGAGCTGACGGTGGTTATGTTTTCTTTCATCTTCCCTATGAATCCGTGTATCTTCTTCCGTCAGTTCCTGTCTTGCCTGTTTCACAATTTCTGGCTTTATATCATCCATCCGAAGTATGATTTCATCATCAATCACCTCAAAGATTGCGTCAAATTCCTCCGCAGGATTCGGAAATTCTATCTGCTTCTTTTGCTCTTCATATACTTCTATGTTTTCTATATCCTCTCGTTTCTTGCTGTTCTCCATCCAACGTTCATTACTCGGATGCATCACATACACTTCTATTTTCACATCCATTTCGTTGCGTATTTCGTCAATATAAGCTATCCGCCGCTTTGCTTTAAAGAAGGTCTGTTCAGCTATTACATCATTGCCTTGCTTCAGTTCATTTATAATGTCATGAAGATGCTTCTCATTCGCTTTTTTAAGACAACGAAACTGTTCTTCAAATGTAATCCGCTCCTTGTTACCATGTTCATCATAAACCTTTTGCTGATAATCATAAACATCAAGAACAACAGCCTTTTCGTTAGCCAAATGATGTTCTATAAAATAAGTTTTCCCCGCTGCATTTGCACCAATCACAAAGGTTAATTTCTGCATATTGCTCCCCTCACATTTTCTATATCTGTCCTCCCTGTATCCGACAAAACAATCACCATTCTCTTATTCATGCAAGAATCATAACCTCTTTTTTCCAAAGCCTTTATAATATCCTTATCGTTTTCGTCAAAATTGTCCTCCATGCCTATACCGAAAACAAATTTATCATCATACTCATCAGGAATATCTCTTTTCCATTCATATAACTTGTACAACCAGTCCTCTCTGTTAACAACAGCAAAATTACGACCTGTCTGTAAGTACGGTTTGATATCTTTGAACAAAAGAAGTCCCTCTGCTTTTCTTTTTATATCACGTGGTATTTTATGAAGAACAATCTCAATTGCAGGCTCAAAAGTGCACTCCTTTATTTTTATTGAACTATTCGTGTCATCCAAATTCTGGGGAGAAGTGTATATATCCTTAGAAAATTCGACATCGACCATTCCTATTCCATACACATATAAATCCTTATATTTTTCAGCCGAAATATCCGAAATCATCAAATAATCGTGATAACATCCATCTTCAAAACATATTGATAATCTAGTGTTTCTTGCCAAATATTGCCTAATTTCCTTGAACTGAATTGCCATAATCATCTTCTCCTTTATTCTTTATCTCTACTCTATTTTTGCACAATTCAGCAACGGTCATAGGTCTGTGATGTGCTTGTACAAATGCCGCTGCTCGTTTTATCCCTTTCACCATTTGAATTTCCTGGTCTGAGTATTCACCATAATCTGTCACGATGTCTACGTGTTCCGGGTCTTTCAAAATCTCAACCAACACACTTTCGAATCTATGAACATGATCCATCTCACCATTATCCATGAAATGATAGATTAAACCTGTTCCAGCGAACTCCGATGCAATATAATTAATATCTCCACATTCAAATCCGTATCCTGTCTGCACACACCAAATACCGGAAGCATCATCTAGAACCGGAACATATTCACCAAGATATTTCTGTTCTAACAAGTCAGCTGAACCGCCTGCATATTCAGGCTTATTTTCAGCATCCATCCTAATATTCTTTTTACGGTAAAGATTCGTTAGATAGTTAAGATACGCCATTCTTTCATCTTTTTCATTCAATGTCATACGCTCAATATATATTGGATTGATATGTTCATGTTCAAACTCACCCTGATAAGCTACTCCGTCAAATTTAATATCTACACAAACCTGAACATCTGAATAATCCCCTCTTAGATTTTTATAAAACTCATAATCCTTATCAAAATAACTGAGGATGATTCCTACTTTTTCACAAAACTCAGTTGTATTCCAGCCACCATAGAGACTTCTTACAATGTCACCATGTCTGAAATCATGCGGAATAAATACAAAATCAAAAAGTGATTCATTATAAGGCAATGCTCCTAATGCAGTATTACACTTTCTGTAATACTTCTTATCCTTTTTTATCTGAACTAACGCCTTTGATATTCTGTCTTTCAATGTGTCATCAGATATTTTTTCCTTAAAACTATTTAACCACTCTACTTTTTTCTCGTAGGAAATCATAATATGATTTGCAACAATCGTAGCTTTCTCCAAGTCCGTAAATTCATGATGAATGCTATACAAATAAGCTCTTGTATCTTTTGATGGAATAAATTCATCAATAAAATTCTTTTCCATTTTGCCCTCCAAATAAATGCGACGCCAATCTTTTGGGATATACAATTGAACCCTCAAATATGCCCCCGGTCACCCGAAGACCTTGAAGATACCTTTACAGCTACAAATGTCAGCACAGAACATCTTGTCGAGGTATCCCTCTCGTTTTGCCCGTCGGCAAAACTCATATTCCATGGACCCTACATATAAATTTCTTCACTGTAGGCAGAAATCCTTACTGATGTAGACCTGTCTAGCTTTCACCAGCCACAAGACCTCACTGTTGAATAAGCTTGCCTTTAGCTACTTGCTTGTGATTTGATTCTATATATGCTTTTCACATATATCCGGGCGTTCATGCAACAGTGCCCATGCGGTTTGATGGTATCTTAGGCATATCACATTCCTCAAGTGTTGTAATTAAACTTATAGTTAAATCCGTTTCGTTTAACTGCGATACTCTCTCTACTAGATTTATCTTTCTTCCTTATACTACTATCCTAGCACAAGAGCACGGGGATATAGCCCCGTGCTCTTATACTGAATATATTTTATCTAAGCTCTCGATTTCATTTCTAATTCTGTCTCGGATAGTTTCTGTCTCAACTTCTATGTCTCTTATATTTTCAATTGCCCATTTTACAATAAAATATGGACTTTTTATAACTAATATACGATCATAGGTTTCTTCCTCATTCAACATATAAAAATCATCTCCAAAAGTTCGATAAATCAAATTATAAGCTGTATTATTTTCTGATCCATCCTCATTTTTCTTATGAACTCTAATTACTATTTTTTCTGCTTCATCATAAAAAACCTGCTGATGTTCTACAATATATTTATATTTTTCTTCTTTGGTCATCTCTTTCCCATCAAAAGCTTCGCTTATATCTCTTGCATCTTCTTCCAGAACATTTATTTTTTTCATCATGTCGATAGGATAAAATCCAAGATTTTTCTTATGTCCATTGACAGCATCCTTACTCTTTGAATCCTGTAAACCTATTAACCAGTACATTCCTGTCATTTCTGTAACAAAATATGGTGAAACTATATATTCCCTGCCATCATGTATAACTTCAAATTTCCCTTTTGAATTATACTTATAGAGCTTAAAGGAAATCTTTTTTCTCTGTTTCTTTTCTAATACGTTATAGATATTACTTAACAAAATCCAAATATCTGGGATTTCCTGGTTTCCGGCTTTATATCTTCGCTGTCCTTCAAATAAAATGGATTCTTTTACACCATTTTTTTCAGTCAAATCATATAATGGATTACTTTTTATAACATTCTGTGCATATGAAGCACTTTCCATTATTTTAGATCCTGCACAATCACAAATAGCCTGAACTAAATTTTTCTTATCGTCAAGCGATAAATTATTCATTTCCATGATTTTCTGAATCAGTATCAATGCATATTCGGTATCTAATTTCTGTTCATACCAAATTGTCACGTCATCATCCTCTTTTTTATAACGCTCCTTTTTCCCAGTATTTTCTGTGAATTCTGTATCCATCTCAATAAGTCCGCTCGCATGTAATCCTACTATATTTTTTCTTATTGTATCTAATTTGCCCCTCTTTTTATTATCAGATAATTCTTGTCCATAAAATAGGTGCTCATATATTTGATGAATATTTACCGGATAATCCATGTTACTGTAATCCATCAGGTACTTAAGTATTGCTCTGCTATAATCAGTCTGCATTTTATGTTCCTCCTCGTAAACTTACACAACTATCTGCTTTTTGCATTTTTCTTTCAAAATATCAACTATCTTATTCGTACGATACACAATCACTTCTTTTGATTTATCAAGATAATCATTCATGATTTCCAAATACTCCTGATCCTGGTAATATTTTTCATTTTTCCGATTTTCATGCTCTGCTGTAATTAACAAGCGTCTCTCTAACGGAGTATTAAAAAGCAATTTCGGTTTATCATTTTCAAAGTAATGATTTAAGAAAAATATTTCTTTCCACTGACTGATCTCCAGGAAGAAAGGATTATATTCTGGGTTCTGCTGAAGCTGCATTTCAAACATATTCATCTTAATATCCCCATTTTTCACCTTGTTCTGATACTTTTCCACAGCAACCAAAAACCAGTCAAAATAGTCTCGCATTCCTTCGCAATAATCTGTATTATAATAACAACCCCTGGCTCCATTAATCCCGTATTGAACGCTACTTCTATTGGGAATTACTATAAAGTTACCTATTTGATGGTATAATCTTGAGAATTCTTTTATCTTGTTCCAAAGAATTATGTCTTTATCCGCTCCAAAAAATTTGGCACGATATCCAAATTCATTTTCCTTGCTTTCCTTACCAAATAAGGAGCCAAACGAATTTATTGTATCTCCACGGAAAGCATATGTTCCTTTTAAATCCCATGCTCCCATTTTCTCAAAGGTCAAGTCATAAATGTCTCCCCATAAAATGATATAAATTGCTTGTACGATCAGGTACATATCTGGATCACCTATATTTCCAATGAACTTTGTAAGATTATCAAAACAAAATGCCCGCATTGCATCAATATCACCGTCTAATTCCTCTTCTACAAAACTGTTCAAAATCTTTAGTGCTTTTTTATAATCCATTGTATTTTCATATTGATTTCTATTCATACTTCTTTCCTCTCCTTCTACTTACTCATGACTTCATGGTCTGTTGCAACCTTAATTGCAAAATCATATACCCACTCACCGCAAATATAAAATATAAGCGGTACACATACATCAGCTATTTGCTGAACACTAAAATTCAAGATATGGTTCATCGACTCTTGAAAATACATTTCCAAAAGTTCATATCTGATATGGCATCCATTAAATATATCTCCGTTATCTTCATCCAATATATATACATGGTTATAGAGCTTATCACAATCATACTTCAAATGCCTATTCAAATAATTAATCAGTCTTGCAGCTCTTATTGCTTCCTCTTCATTGTGTACAACAGGCTGACAATAGTACGACTGGCAATACAAATGCGCCTCTCTAAAACGAATACAGGTTTCTATGTGACCGCCTATAACTTCCGGAATACTGGCACATAAATATATCGTATCTAATGAATCCACATCTATAAGCTTTAATTCTTCATTAACAAACTTATATTCAATAGCATTTTTCTTGAAATAATCAAATACTTTCTTCTTTGCCTGTGACTTATTCATTTCATCACGCTCCTATAAATCCTTTATTTTCCCTTATTCAAGTTTTATTTAATATACCGTATCATAAAAGTCGGGGATTTGTCCCCGACCTCTTTTTTTTCTGGCATATTAATCTACTAAAATTTTGTGATACCGTTTTATTTCTTTTGGATTTCTCAAATATACCTCGCTTTCTTTTTACAGAATTTTGATTTAGTCAGTGTACTATTACTCCATATCCATCAGTTCTTCTTCGAGCTCTTCCTCGGACAGGTTGCTGTACATATCTTCAACGATATCCCAATACATGTCCCAGTCATTTTCATAATACTCCATAATAAATTTCTCCTTTCCTTTAACCCCTTCTCTTACTACCAAAAGTCCAACTGTACGTTTTGCCGGAAACTTTTATATAACAGACAAAAATGACTAGATTCACATCTAGCCATTTTTACGGGGTCTATATTTAATAGTGTTTGTTATATTATCCATTTTGGCGGGGTCTTTATTTAATAGTATTTTATATGCACTTTAAGCTTCCTTGCCCATGCCCCATATCCTTTATGATCCAATATTTAGATTTATCATAATCCTTTATCTGTTCCTCATCAATAATGCGAAATTCGAAATATTCCAGGAACTCCTGATTTATAGCCATTTTGACAAATTGCCATCCTTTCTCTTGACTATAAACTTCCATAATTGGTTTTTCGTCTGGATTTCCCCACACGCATTCAGGAAAATACCAGTTTTTTCGTTCTCTTTTGTAATCATCAAGACCATACCATCCCAAAAGTTTATCTCCATACAATAGTATAAATTTTTGTTCTTTCGGATGATATTCTCTGCTAAGAAGATACATTGCAATATTCTTCAACAATTTTTCCCTTGTTTTTTCCTGAAGCGAATGTATTTTTCCATCTTTCCCTGGTTTCATGCTGTATAAATAAGTAAATCGCTCTTTTTCTTTTTTTGCCGGAGTAGCAGACCTGTCTTTTCGCAATACCATGTAACGTTCACGCAATGGTCCCCGGTTTATAGCATTCGCTATTACAGAGTCTAATGTTATATGGTCTTCTGCATAATCTTTCTCCATCAGACTCTCTCCCCATTGTTTTTCAATTGTATTCCACATTTTCTCCTTTTTCGTCTTCTTGGCGCAATGAAACATCCAATATTGCTTTAGCCATCCGTCCGCTTCTGGATATTTTTCAAACCAATTTGAAATACTCTCCCTGTCAATCTGTAAACCAGATTCATCAAAATCAAATCCACACCAGCGTTGTAAAATAACTCGTGTATCGTTTAGCAGTTCATTATTGACCATGCCGTCAGAATTATAAATTTCATTCTGATGGCACTTAGAAAAAATGTAGCCTCTGGCAATTACAATAAGAATCCTTTCAATTCCAAACAGATTACCATCTTCATTGAAATTGTTTGTTAATAACTTCGGCTGGATTCTTGGTTTTTCTGATTCAGGAGACTTTACATATGCTTCAAATTCTAATATTTCATTTAACATATATCGCCACCTGCCTTTATATAAGGATCAATATCTTTCCATTCAAATGCCTCCCAGAAAAACCTTCTGGCTTTGTCCGAATTTTTTGTACTTTCATATAATGCAGACACTTGATATACAGAATCTAAAATCTGAATTCTTTATGATTTTTTCTAAGTTTTATTCATGCATATTCCATAAATCTTATCCTCTACATTTGTTATATTATTTTCGTAAAATTCCCGAACCAGCTGTTCTAAACTTGTATCAAGTTCTTCACAGGGAATTGATATCTTTTCATTTTTTTTTCAAATCTCTGCTTTTTATACGGTCAAATGTTTGAGATTTTGATCCTTCAATCAGAGTAAGTATTAACCATAGTGTCTTATATCCCTGCTGATAAAAATGATATAACACTTCCCGTTCCTCTTCGTCAAGGCAGCTTTCATTAAATCCATTTCCGATAATCTGTTCTAAGGCTTTTCCCCTGTTGTCATACGGCTGTAACAGCCACTGCACTTCATTCATACGATCTTTCATATCTTTTATCGTATTATTCTCATCCACATACGGCCTGATTTTTCTTTTGATATTAGGGACTATCGTTCTTTCAATATGAATTGCATTTTTCTCATCATATATTTGGAACAAATTTGTCTGAAGATTCTCTGGTGCATAGAACTTATCTTTCTTTTCATTTTTTAATAAGATTAAAAATGTTTGTACATAAAAGAAATAATACTCCAGCACCATCTTGCATTGCTCTTTAAATTTCTCAATTTTTTTCTTATCTTCCGATGATATCTTCCTCGGATAAGCAAAAAAACTAGAGGTATCTTTTATCTTTTCTTTCGATGACTGATTATTTCTTTAGCTCGTTTTCAAAATAGACTGGTAATTCATTAATGTATGTACCTTTAGCCGGAATCTGGAATTTTGCTTTCTTCTTACAGCCCTTAGCTGAAATGCAAAGACTCTCTTTATCTCGTTCAACTGATAATTTTCTAAAATCGTAATTTTCTTCTCCTCGTAACTTCTCAAAATCTTTCAAAAAAACAAGATAGGGACTCTTTTCGATTTCTGTTTTCAATATAATATCCAAATTCGGATGCTGGCCATTCTTAGCTGCATCAATTTCTAATCCGGTCAATAACGTACATTTTTCACAAGATGGATCTTTTGATTCAAACACAGTTTCGGCTTGTTTATTGTTGATATACTCATCACTTTCTTCTTTTAAATTTCTTCCATACTCAACCTGTCCGATAGAAATGGCAGCATTTGATATCTGACCTATTCTATTAGAAAATGTATTTTCAATATGTCTGAATGGAACATTCTTTTCCGGTACAATCTCTGGACTCTCCGAAGCCGGAATCTTAACAACCGAAATATTCCTTTCCCAATATTCTATTATTTTTCCATCTATTTTTCTCACGCCTTTTTCTTTTTGATACCCTCCAGACGCAACCGCATTCACAACATCCTGGTTAAACACTACACAAACTAAATCGCCATCAAAATCAGCCCCGCCTAAGCACAAAGGCGCAACTGAACCTCTTGGTACCATTACAATACCAGTCAATTTACCAAAATATTTATTGTATAATGCCAAATGTTCCTTAAATATCTCATACTCTCCCCATCCTATATATGTTTCCGCATCTGTGTCTATAAAACGCTGCATAATAATTTGCTCATTCCTTGACAGATGCGGACTCCTGAAAAACGCATAATATGAGTTATAATTCAGATGAAGTTCTTTATCTAATTCCCGGTAATCCTCCATCGGTAAATAAAAGCGCCCATACAAATATCGTGGATAAAAACCCAAAATATCTTTCTTCTTTTCCAACAGACTTACAAGTAATGGCAACAAATCTCTGCATAAATATCTCGTCTGCCCTTCCACAAGTATTTTCCCTTTTGCTAATTTCGTCAGAAGACCCTTCTGTGTATTTTGTAACTGTTTTGTTATATACACATCCGTTTTCAGTTTCTGATTCTTAAACACCGCTTTCTTCCAATTAGGAATATCACTTGTCAAACCGATCTTATCTCTTTTGCTATAGTCGTTGCTAACATTATTATCGTTATTATTTCCCCATTCTTTAAGGAAATCTATTGGATTCTCTATATAATTACAATGATGGTTGATTACGTTTGAAAACTGTTCTTTCGAAAAATCCAATGTATTAATCATCTGATAACTTAAATGAGTAAATTTTGAATGTCCATACGGCAAATTTGTTCCTGATATATACAACGCATGCTCATACTTATTCATCGCATCACAATAAAACTCCATCGGATGTCCGTACTTATTGTCTTCTAAATTAGATAAATGCTTTATTAGCCATTTCATCCCTTTAAACATGCTTTCCGTAATAAAAATGTGTGCCTTACTCAAATCACGCTTCTTACCAAAAACATCCTTATACCAATTCTCTTCACCATCCTTATGAATATTATATTCTTCCAGAAATTGATGGACATCGACCTCATGAAGCATTCCCTTCATAAACGGAAGTCTCATTTGAAAAGATGTTGCGCCCGTAGTTCCCAATGCCTCATTAATATAGGAAGCATATTCTGGAGAAATGAATCCTGCTCCGTCAAATGGAATATCTACTTCCAACAGTTCTTCCCTCTTGGTCTTCAAGAAAGTGCAATTTATCTTCTCTTTTGAGCCATCTTCTTCTACGTCCAATTTCGCTGTTGCAATCGTAATACCTTTGTCGTAGTAATAACCCGTTATCGGTTTGAAGGATTCTTTTCATCCTTTCGCACATCATGTAAAACAACAATTGTATCCGCATCGATAATTAATTTCTTATGATTGATCCTTTTAGATGATGACAAATATAATCCCCTGTATGAATAATATTTACTTTCCTTCACCGGAATCTTTGAAAAGTCCATACCTAAATTCAGACGTGTATTCAACCCCGCATAATAATTTTCATCAATAAAAGAAATACGACTGTGTCTGCTCATATTTCCACTCTTATCAAATGCAATCATGTGAACTGGTTTTTCATGATTTTTTAAAATAGATATCAAATCCGTTCTCCACAATATCTTTCGCATTTTCCAGATAATCTTCATGTCGCTCTTTTTGTCCCGGAAATGATGAAATCTCATCTAATGGGAAAAATATATCTCCAAAATCAACAATTACAAATTTATCAAATAACGTTGTATTTGTAATTTTAAATGGTTCGTCATTCAGCTGAGAGTTCCATGATTTTTCAATTTCCTTGAAAAAATTGATGAAAGAGCGGGCAGTCTTCCATTTCATTTTCCTGTTGAACAACTAATTTATATAATGCACGATTCGCATATTTCAGCGTAAAACATTTCTGATCTTCCGCTATTTCTTTCGGAAAATATTTAAAAAATGCCTTGGCATCGACAGTGATAATTTTCTGCTTCATCTCTGACATAATTTACTCCTATGTATTTGGCTAGATGCTTGGGATTTCGGCTACTGGTGGCTGATGCCAGTCAATAGAAGTAAGACCAGCTATTAATCGATCCCATTCTGCGGAAGCTTCTAAAAGTAATTGTGGACTTGGTGTAGTATTTTCTTTATACTCAGTATACATAGGCTGTAAATCAGCTATTTTTTTTACGTCGATAGTCATTTTGCTTCTATTTAATTTTAAAAAATAAAAGACTAATCCATTTGTGTATAAAACTCTATTGCAAGTTAATAATGTATTTATTAACTGCGGACTATTTGAATCCTCCCATTCTTCTATATCAAAATTTTTCTTTCCTTCACTTGTAATTTTTTGACCGTCTATATTTATATCTAATTTTTCTAAATCTAATTTCAGTATTTCTTCTTGTTTAGTTTTAATTACAAAATGACGATTATTTTTATGTCTTCGATTATCATCAAAGCTCACATCACAATCAGCTTTTTTAACGTTTGCTTTAATGATATCTTTAATAATATTTACAATACTCTTTTCTATTATTCTTTCACCATTTGTATTGGAACAATATTGTTCTATTTTATCTTGTTTTTCTTTATCTTGTTTTACTTCTTTTCGTGATAATAATTTTACCCGAATATTACTCATAGAAAATATTAATCTGATTTTATTTATACTAAATTCCCCTTCTGGAAGTTTCAATTCATTTAACGTATTTTTCGAAAATGCCTTTTTAATTTCAATACTTCCATAAACATTTTCACTTTTTCCCCTTTCTATACCACAAATCACCATATCAGGAAATACTCCGTAACTTTGCAATATTTTCTTTAATCCCTTATCTCCTTTCGCTTTTTGCGCTTTATGCACATCTCGTATAGATACTCCCTCATACCATTCCTTGAGTATCTCTTTTTTTCTACACTCTGCCATCTGTAACAACATATAAATCCATGGATATAATTCCTCTTCCTGTCCATACTGTACGTCCATTAGCTTTAATTCATTAAAATATTCCTGTACTCCAAATTCTATTTTCATCGCTAATTCTCCTTATTCTTCATATTACCCTTTAACCCCAAAGATTTTTCTACTTCATCCGCTGATAGACATCCTTCTCCTCTTGCAGAGCGTTCTCCTTTTTCCAATTCTACCATTAACTCTAGCTCTGAAATAGGTTTAATATTTGGCATATGATGCTTCCTTTCCCTTTTCTTAAGTATATCAATTTTCTCTTATTATTCCAATGCAAATTAATTTTTAATTTGACAGCATACCATTTACAAACAGTCTCAAAGGGGAATTTGCAATGTCACAGACATTACAGATTATATTGAAAAGAGAAGAAAAACGGTCAGCAATCTACTGCTGACCGTTTTCAATCCACAATTTCCACATTGTCTTATTCTGCAATTGGAATTAATTCTTCCTCATTTGCTGAATGAATTACAAGATCTGCTCTCATATTACTTTTAACTCCATAGTTCGCTAAGTACTGTTTCGCAGTAATTTTTCTATTGGAACCTGCAAATTCTCAGTCAAATGAATGATTACCTTTTGTCGAACTGTTTCCTCTGGTGTAATATAGATTAATTTTTCTCGAATCGGATCCAAATAACATTCTTTCCCATTTCTCTTATAGCCTTTAGGCAACTTTTCAATAACTTTTTCTTCCATCCTCATCTGTTCCATCTCTTCCGTATTTCTCTACGTCTACTTCATTAGCTCTCGCAAAAACAATTGATTCAACTCACTCCAATCTGGTGTATGACTATCATCCAGTAATCTCACTGCACTTTTGATACTCGGAATACTTTCATCCAGATATTCATTTATTTCCGTAATTCTTTTAATCAATTTTACTTCGGATGAGTTCATCTTTAATTCCAGCAATTGATTCACTGGATTGATTAATTCTACCGGCAGTTCTTCTTTTACCAACTCCGAAAACAACATAGGTGGAGGCGTACCTCGGTCCAAGATCCATCTGCATGCCAGTACCGGACGTAAGACATAGAAATATTTCTTTGCTCTGACGATCTCACCTTTCAGATATTCCCGATAATTTCCTTCCGCCATACTAATATAATGATACAACGTCTTCTTTGATGAAAAATAATGCATCATCAAATCACGAAACTCGTCGGCAAATTCTGTTTTCTGATAAACAATTGATGAAGAAAACCACTCAAATAATGTTGGATTTGACTTATACAATAATCTTAATGTCTTTTGCAAATCCCATCCGTTGATGTCCAAAACATCATCAATTGGTAGTTCAATCACATCTCTAATTGCATCCAGTCGCAGATAATCCTCTAACCTTCTGATATAAATAAACCGCACATCATAGTCACTATCTGGAGATGCAAATCCCCAAGCGCGGCTTCCCGATTCAACAGCCAAAAGTATTTTTATATTTTCAGCTTCTTCAATTCTCCGAAGCTGCTCCTGTATCTTTTCTTTCATTTGTGTCACCTCTCTTTTTCCAAGGCACCTCACTATCAGAGGCTTTGAAATTATATACTGGTTTCATAATATCAATAATCTCTACAGAATCTCTGATCACATCAATGATATCCGCAAGCGATTTATATGCCATTGGTGCCTCATCTAATGTATCTGCATTCACTGATGTAGAATAAATACCTTGCATGGATGCTTTGTATTCCTCTAAATCAATGGACTGTTTTGCTTTTGTTCTGGACATGATTCTACCAGCTCCATGTGGTGCTGAATTATTCCATTCCACATTTCCTTTGCCAACTGCAAGAACGGAACCATCTCTCATATTAATCGGAATCAATACTTTTTCACCAGAATGTGCGGCAATGGCGCCTTTTCTAAGAATCATCTCATTGACATCTATATAATTATGAATGGTGTGAAAAGCTTCTGTTCGCGTCATTTTGGTTCTTTCAATAATAATTTCCGCCATGCGCTCTCTACTCCTTCTTGCAAAGCGTTGGCAAATTTCAACATCATGCAGATAATCATCCATAAATGACCCGTAAAGCCAGCAGATATCGTTGGGAGCATCCAACTCCTGGATTTCATAATTCTTTTTTAAGTGCTTCAATGCCTCCTGGATTTCTGCCCTTCTCCCCTGCTCTTTGTAAGTACGAATAATCTCATCTCGTTTTTTAAAATACTCTTCTTTTCCCGCATGTAAATCAATCGCCAACTGTTGGTAAATCTCAGCTACCTGTTTTCCTAAATTCCTGCTTCCTGAATGAATGACCAGATAATATGTACCATCCTTTGCCCGATCAACCTCGATAAAGTGGTTTCCCCCTCCCAGTGTTCCAAGTGATCTTTCCAATCTCTTTGCATCTTTCAAAGATCGATAACACTTAAGCTGCGTTAAATCAAAACGCTCCATTCTTCCTTCCCATACATTCATTCCCGAAGGGATATAATGACATGCTTCATCTATTTTTTCAAAATCTATTACCTGATCCTGCAGCTTTACAGTATACATTCCACAGCCTATATCGACTCCTACGATATTAGGGCAAATCTTATCTGTGATTGTCATGGTCGTCCCAATTGTACAACCTTTTCCGGCATGGACATCCGGCATAATCCGCACCTTACTTCCCCTTGTCAGATCATAATCACACATTCTTCTGATCTGCTCGATTGCTTCATCTTCAATCACCTTTGCATAGCAAATCGCTGTTGTAACTCTTCCATTTATTTCAAACATATCATTCACATCCTTTCTCATAATCCAAGTTTATCTCTTCTGATTCTTTTTATCATGGAAAAAAAGTTGCGAACTTTTACAGCCCACAACTTTTTTGATCTGACAATCTGTCCTTTATTAAATTAATAAATGCCACAGGCTTTACAACATGAAGCATTGGTCCAAACGAAAGAACACGAATTAAAATCTCTGTTTCGTCCTCTTTGTCATAGTACAACGTAACCTGATACTTTCGCTCATCTATTTTCTCGACTTGTTTTTCTAAATGTGCGAAGTGCATCAGAACACGTTCCAACGCATTACGCTCATCAATCAGTTCAAATATCACTTTACGTGGTCGCGGCTGATTGCTTTTCCCAACTTTTCCACCTTGTTGATTCTCATACTTTTCACAAGAACTAATTCTGCCAAGATTGATCGTATTTCCCAGTTTGCTTCCTGTTCCAATTAACCGGAATTTATCGTCTTTCTCGGAATATTCCAGATATTCTGGAATCGTTCTAGTTGTTATTTGTTTTCCATGACGATTTGTAATACTGATTTGTATCTGGTACTTATGCTTAATCGCATCCAATATCAACCGAAAGTTCCGAATATATTCTGGATTCTCATACGGATCGCCATCTGAATACTTGTCAAATACATAAATATCTTCTGGAAGAAATAATGGTTCGACATCTGAGAATACGATTGGCCGGTCCGTAAACAAACGTATTCTCGGATCTAATGCGATTGCATTAATCCAGCGTTTCTGCAAAATTGTGAGTGGCATCGTTGGCTTCTTTCTGAGAATAGTTGTTCCATCTTCTTTCAATAATTGCCAATGTGTCATTCCCAAAGACTCCGGAATATTCAATGTGCTTTCTTCAAATGCATAATCCTGAATGATTGCGTTGATTTCTCCATTCGTAAGCGGATGCTCTACCGCTTCTGCCAAGATTTTTGCAACAGTTTGGAAATATGTACTGTAAATTTCATGAAACAGCATACTCATTCCTCCCCTTTCAATCCATACATTTCATACATCGCCTGCAAGTCTTCTTTAAACTGTTTTTCCAAAGCCTTATTGGAAATTGAAATATCTGTAATTCGACAAATAAATGTACGTATCCATGGAATCAATTCGCTTGCATCATAAACATCAGCAGAAAATCGACATGTATGCTCATCCATGTACTCCAACCGACCGATTCGTTTCTCCCTCTCTAATCGCTTTGGTATATGCTGTTCTCCATCATCATATTGAACTGTAAATTCAATATGTTCCATCCGATTTCCAGATCTACTGTCTGTAGCAACTCCCCACGTATGTTGCTGCATTTCACTCAGTTTATCTCTTAATTCATCAAACCGATCTGCAATCTCTCCAATTTTAACAGTGACAATATTATCAAGACGATACGCTGTTATTCGTTTAAAATATGGGGTATAGGCCATCATATACTGTCTCCCACTCTGTACACTGATCATCACTCGAAGCGGAACAACATTCGTTTCCGTAATGCGATCTTTTTTACGATTAATCATCTCAACTGTTATATTTCTTTTTTCATGAATTGCTTTCAGTATCATGTACAAAGCCTCACTGTCCATTGCACTGGTTATGTAATGATGTTTGAATACAAAATGATCAGCAATATTATTTGTTTTATCTTCCAAAAATGATCCTATCACACCACATGGTGCGGTTTCTGAAAAAAAATCCAAAACATCTCTACTTGGCATTTCAAACTCTTCTGTACGACTGTATAGCATCGTCTTTCCACTCTTCCGTCTTACCAACAATCCTTCTTTTACATATTCGTTGAGTTTTTTTCTGATCGTAGAGATGTCAAATACTCTTGCATGCTCAAACCCTGCCAGATATTCGTCCACCTGATATGCGACATCCCCAAGTGACAGTTCTTGTCCATTAGAAAGAATATCCATAACAATAAAATGAAGGGTAATATCTCCATCTGTAAAGCTCTTTGTCTTCCATGCCTTATAAAGTGGATTGTGTCTGGTTGCTCTGCTATCAATTGACAAAAATACATTCTTACCATCAGCGGTCTGATGAAACTTCATATAGTTACCAAGCCAGCTCTCTATCCGACGTTTCTCGTCATCATAAGACCTGGTACTTTTTTTCGTATAATCATCCCGGCTCTTGAAACCGTAGACATAAAAATCCCGCATGTAATCACGTATCTTGTTAAAATTTTTGATTAATTCGCTGTATGCCATGGTTTCGCCTCCTTAACTTTTCCCGGATCGTATTGATTTAAAATACTTTGTTTTTTATGATAAGTCATTTTCATCAAACACTCCGGTAAAACTCCAGTTCTCACCTTGATCTTCAGATGTGAACACAAGGCCTTCCGTCTCGCCACTCTGCGTCATCACATGGATCGTGTAATTCTCTCCATCCTGCTGTGGCATTTCCAGATACTGATAATCATCAAGCGTGAATCCATATTCCTGCATATGCGGCGGATATTCTGTCACAGTATCCATCGGAAGTTCTATCTCCTTCAGTGTCTTTCCACCGTCTTTTGTAACATAAATAGATGAATGTGTCTGCGATGCCCCGCTTAGACCAATGAATCCAAACTGTTCGTCGAAGAATTGTATCCCTTCTCCTGCTCCGCCATTTCCGTCGAATGGATCTTCATTTACTGTTGTCCAGTTATATCCACTATCTGACGTAGTTTCCAGTTTGTAATAACGTGTTCCAAGAGCCGCATCAACAACTGAAAGTTTCCAGCCTTTCTGTTCGTTTAAGAAGAATCGGACAACACCGCTTCCGTCCGTATCGACCGTCCAGGTATTATTCTCTTTTCCCTGTTCTTTTGCCTGCGAATCTTTCTCTGCCTGCTCATTCTGACTAATTGTATCAGGACTGATATATTCTGGTTCCATCATATAACGCACCGGCGTCACAGATTCATCCTGCGGAAGATACAGGGATACTTCATATCCAAGTGCTTCCCCACCGCTATCCAAGGCTGTAAAATCAGTCATGCCGCTGACTTCTCCGTCACCATCCACATCTCCCGGAAGATAAACAAGACCTTCCGAAGAAGCGAAGGAGCGTTTTCCATAATACAGAATCTCATATTCCGGCGGATTATCTGCAAATGCATAAGTCAGATTCCATTGTGTCACCTGCATCTTACAATCTGATTTTTCCAGAATAGTAAACATAGGATCTAATTTCTTGTCATCATCATAATCTGCATTTGCATAACCTGCGATCTGCACAACAATCTTATCACTTTTATCGATATCATAATCAATCAGATAGGTCTTGTCTTTTCCCTTTTCATTCTGTCCATAAAGATATGCTGATACACGGGTTATCGTTCCGTCTTTATCAAAAGACATCTCAAAACTATCTGTGATATATAACTCGTCCGGAAGTTTCAATTTCTTATTGATATCTTTTATCAGCCCTTCTGCGCCATCACGGAAGAAATTGTTATGTTCATACTCTATTTTCTTTGTCTTAAACAGGCTGTCTACCTTCCAGGACAATGCGCCATTATAAGGAATCGCAGTATATACGATATAAGAAATACATCCAACCGTAACTACAAGTAGAATCAAAAGTTCTGTACCAAACACTGTTTTCCTGAGTGCGCCTTTCATTTTAAAAGGGGTTTCCTTTTCTGCTATCAGGCAACCGATCCAGATACAAAGACTGAGTACCAGAAGGATACCTAAAGCCAAAAATGCAAACTTCAGCTGTCTGATGCTTCCGTACTTGCAAAGTACACAGGTCACGAGCAAAAACAAAATGTAATAGAGAATACTAAGCTTGCCAAATATAAATTTCAGTTTTTCATTCAATCACATCCTAATAATACTTCCAGGTCTACTATTTCTAAGTATTCTACTCAAAAAAATTTTATATCGCTCATTTATTTTTACACTTTTTCTTGATCAAAATGTAAAAATTTCATGATCTTTTCTATATTCTCCTTTGTCCAGGCCGTAATCTCAAGCACTGCATCCGGTATCTCCTGGTCTCCGGAATCCGGATTATGCATCCAGATACATGGCATCTTAGCCGCCTTAGCAGCCTTTCCTCCATTCGTTGAATCTTCGATCACAATACACTCGTCTACCGGTACGCCCAGCTGCTTCGCTGCAAAGAAAAATGTATCCGGCGCCGGCTTTGGATTCTTCACTTCATCTCCACTTGTCACGACATCGAAATATTTCATCAGATCCAGCGTTTCCAGTGTCTCTGTGATTACAGGTTTTGGAGAAGAAGAGGCCACGGCCAGGCGATACCCCCGCATCTTTCAGACAGCAAAGCATCTGCTCAACTCCCCGGCATCTCCGGAAATCCGTCTCGCGCAATAATTTCATCTTTCTTCTCTTTCATAATCTGATTCATTACTGCCAGGCTTTCAAATGTAATTCCATAATTTTCTTTGATCAGATTCATGAAATGGAGTCTTGTAGATCCTATGCATGGCTTATACACCTCATAGTCCAGGTCAATTCCATATCGTTCTTTAAAAATTTCTACCCAACATTGATAATGAAGCGGTTCCGTATTGATCAAAACCCCATCCATATCAAAAATCACTGCTTTTATCATTCTTATATCCCAACTTTCTATAAAAGATCAATGTTAATGTAGTCGCTACGATCCAACCAAATGGCCATGCCATCCAGATCCCGGTGCTTCCAAAGCTTTTTGTCAAAACCAACGCAAATCCAATTCTCAAAATAAGATCCGGAACTGTTGCAACCACAAAATAGATCATCGCTCCGGAGCCTCGGATAATTCCATCTGTCATCAGCTTGATCGCAATCATAAAATACCACGGCGATACAATTTTCAAAAATGCCATTCCTGCGCTGATCGCCTCTGCACTCTCTGCACCTAAGAACAGTCCCATCATCTGACGGCTGAAAACGAAATACAAAATGACAAACGGAAGTGCCGTAAACTCTGATAATTTTAATCCGGTACGGAATCCCAACGGAATTCGTTCTTTCTTTCCCGCGCCGATATTCTGTGCCGTATAACTGGATAGACAGGAACCAAGTGTCATAAAGATATTAATGGCAAATGTATTCAGCTTGATCGCTCCCGAATATCCCGCAACAACTGCTGAACCGAATTGATTTACAATTCCCTGCACGAAAAGATTTCCTACACTCAACACGCTCTGCTGAAGAATGCTTGGAATTGCAATCGCCATAATCTGTGCAAATAATTTCTTATCAAACCACGGCTGCTTTTCTTTCCCGGCAAATTTCTGCAATCTTCCGAGAAGTGTTACTAATGCAAGCACGGCTGACACACCTTGCGCGATAAATGTTGCCCAGGCAACACCGCTCACACCCCACTGGAATTTTGCTACGAAGATGTAATCAAGAATAATATTTCCAGCTGATGATCCAAGCAGAAAATATAACGGTGTCTTAGAATCCCCGAGTGCTGTAAATACTCCGGTACACACATTATAAAGCATCAGGAAGATAATTCCGAAAATGTAAATTTTCAAATATAAAACTCCATCTGCCATAATATTCTCTGGTGTGCGGATCCATCTCATCATCTGATGATTAAAGAAATACCCGAATAATGTCAGCATGATTCCCAGCACCATAGAACTAAGAAATGCTGTTGTAACCGCACGCTTTACACCGCCCCGGTCTTCCGCTCCGAACAGTCTTGATACGACTACGGAGGCACCCAGATTCATTCCCACAGCAAATGCCATGAAAATAATTGTGATCGGATAAGATGCGCCGACTGCTGCCAACGCATTTTCTCCTGCAAACCTTCCCGCGATCATACTGTCTGCGATATTGTAAATCTGCTGGAACATCACACTGAACAACATTGGCAGAAGGAACCGCCATAATGTCTTGTTCGGATGTTCTTTCGTTAAATCTGTAATCATCTTTTTGCCCCTCTCATTACAAACTCTACAATCCAATAATTCTATAAATTTCTTTCATATCCAGACTAGCACGAACGATATCTGCAAGCTTATCATACTGTTCTTCCTTATAAGACTTCCAGTCTACTGCCTGTACCGTCTCCGGATCATAGCCTTTCTCTTTCAATAAAGCGGAGAGAAACCCACCTGACATTTCCGGTGAATCAAAGATTCCATGCACATAACAGCCATAGACATTTTCCTTCTGCGAACCATCCGGATGTCCTTGTTGTAGTGTATCAGAATCATTTTCTAATGTTATAAGCCCGGATGCGTGCTCATCAAGAATCGTCTCTCCCATATGGATCTCATATCCTTCGAAAGGAAGTCCCTCCATCTCTTTCAGGATTCCTTTCATCTCGCCAAATGTTCCATGTACTCTGGTTCTATGTTTTTCCGGGCGGAACACAGTCTTTGTATCCAAAAGTCCCATTCCCTGTACAGTTCCTCCGTACTCTTCTCCTGTTGGATCTGAGATTTCTATTCCAAGCATCTGATATCCGCCACAGATTCCAAAGACCGGTTTGTTCTGTGCGCTGTGTTTCAAGACTCTTGCTTCCAGTCCATTCTGACGCATCCACAGAAGATCGCTGATCGTATTCTTTGTTCCCGGAAGGATCACCGCATCCGGATTGCCAAACTCAGCCGGAGATGAAACATATCTTACACTTACTTCTTCCAATGCTTCTAATGGCGCTAAGTCAGTAAAATTAGAGATCCTTGGGAATCGGATCACTGCCAGATCAATCAGTCCCGGCTTCTCTTTTTTCTGAAATCGTTCCGTCAGACTGTCTTCCTCATCCAGATCTAAATAAAAATACGGAACTACTCCCGTTACAGGGATATCTGTCTTTTCTTCCAACATTCGAAGCCCCGGTTCCAGAATGGATACATCTCCACGGAATTTATTAATGATCGTTCCTTTGATCCGCGCTTTTTCATCCTCTTCAAGAAGCATTACGGTTCCGGCGATCTGGGCAAATACTCCACCACGATCAATATCTCCGACAAGAAGCACCGGTGCATCTGCAAGCTTTGCCATTCCCATATTTACAATATCATCTTTTTTCAGGTTGATTTCTGCCGGACTTCCGGCACCTTCAATTACAATGATATCATACTTTTTTCTAACTCATGATATGCATCCATAATTGCCGGAATATATTCCTTCTTATGACGGTAATACTCTCTTGCAGCCATCACTCCGATTGGTTTACCATTGATAATCACCTGAGAGCCTGTATCGTTCGTCGGCTTAAGTAAAATTGGATTCATTATTGCTTCCGGTTCAATTCCTGCAGCTTCTGCCTGCATCACCTGGGCTCTTCCCATCTCCAGTCCTTCTTTTGTGATAAAAGAATTGAGTGCCATATTTTGGGATTTGAAAGGTGCAACTTTGTATCCATCCTGTTTCAGGACACGGCAAAGACCTGCTGCCAGTGCGCTCTTTCCGACATTTGACATCGTTCCCTGTATCATAATTGATTTCGCCATATTTTTCGCCTCCTTCACTGCTTTGACAGGATTGTTTCAAATGCCCGTAAAAGAACATCATTTTCCTCTTTTGTCCGCACTGCAATCCGATACCAGCCTTTCTTCAACCCTCTATAGTTCTCACAATTTCGAATCAAAATCCCCTGCTCTAACAATCGTTCAAACAATGAGCTTTCACTATATAATAAGAAGAAATTTGCCTTTGTTGGAATAAATCTAATCCCAAACTCACGCATTTTCTTTTCCATGCGCATTTTTTCTTCCACGATTTTGTTTCGTATTTTCTGAACTCTCTGCTCTTCTCTTTCTGTCAGCGCTTCTATCCCTGCTGCCTGCGCCGGAACCGACACACTCCACGGCTGACGGATCTGCTGCATCCGCTCTCTAAGTTCTCCGTCCGATGTCATTGCATATCCCAGTCTCAATCCCGGGATTCCATACATCTTCGTAAATGCCTGTACAAGAAAAAGGCACGCATGATCTGTCACCTTTTTCACCATGGTATACTTCTGCGCTTCTTCCAGGAATTCAATAAAACACTCGTCTAAAACAAGACGTATCTTCTTCTCTTCACATCGAGTAAGGATCTGTTCCATAAGCACCGGTCGATCACCTGCCCTGACGGATTCGACGGGGAGCATAAAAATACAAGGTCAATGTCCTCTGTCAGTTCTTCCAAAAAGCTTTCTGTCAATGCAAAGTTATTCTCTCTTTTCAACTTATAATAAATGATTTCGCAGTCTACCGTCCGAAGTGCCTGTTCATATTCTGCGAAAGCCGGAATCGGAAGCAATGCTTTCTTTGGTTTTTCTGCAAGAACGACAGAAAAGAACAGCTCCGCTGCTCCATTTCCGAAAAGAAAATATTCTTCCGGCAGACTTTTTTTCTCTGCCAGTCTCTTTCTGAGCCGTCTGCATTGACTGTCCGGATAAAGACTCACTTCATCCATCGATCTTTTTGCCGCTTCAAGAACTTCTTCTGACGGACCGTAAGGATTTACATTAACTGAAAAATCCAGCACATCTCCATATGTATAAATGTCTCCTCCGTGTACATATTCCATGAATCATACTCCTACTTCTCTATGTGTTTCATTTTTAATCTAAAAGTACTGCCTCCAACTCCTCGCGATTCTCTTCCATCCATTTGATCGGCTTTGGATGTTTAACCTCCGGATTCAGAAGCTTTTCCATCCAGACCATATTATACCAGCGGTCAAATTTGTATCCACAATGATAGAATTCTCCTACCATGCGGTATCCAAGATGTGCATGGAACTGTGCGCTGTTCTTTGTCAGATATTCATCTTCAACTTCAGGATATCCAATGCATGCATATAGATTGCAAATGTTCTGGGCATACAGTACTTTCTCCAGTGCCTCATACAGCTTTTTACCAACTCCGGTTTTCTGCCGGTCTTTTCTTATATAAATTGTTGTTTCCACTGCCCAGTCATATGCTGCACGACCTTTGAATGCCCCCGCACAGCTATATCCAAGAATCTCGCCATTCTGTTCTGCGACCAGATACGGGTACTTTTTCATCGTCTGACGCATTCGATCTTTGAATTCTTCCAGTGACGGAACTTCATATTCGAATGTAATCACTGTATCCGTTACATATGGTGTATAGAGCGCCAGAAGTTCTTCTGCATCTTCCATTTTTGCAAATCGAATCAATAAATCCATAACAATAAACCTCCAAAGACAACCATCATCAGTATCGTTGTCATATACATTAACTTCCCGGCACGAAGAATATCTTCCGGTTCAATCTTACGGATCGCATCGCCGATATAATCCTTTTTTATAGATTTTTCCCGAAATAAACCGCATCCCCGGCTAACTGTACATCAAGCGCTCCGGCGCAGACTGCCTCTGACTGGGCGGAATTCGGACTTGCATGTTTTCTCTTATCACGCAGATAAATCTTCCACGCATTCTTTCCATCCATCCCTGTCAAAAATGCTGCAACAACCATAAACCACGCAGTCAACCTGGCTGGAATGTAATTAAACACATCATCCATCTTTGCTGGAATCCTTCCGAAATACAGATATTTTTCATTTTTGTATCCAAGCATAGAATCCATCGTATTCACTGCCTTGTATAAGAATCCAAGCGGTGCGCCGCCAATCAAAAGAAATAATAACGGAGCCGTCACGCCGTCAGAAGTATTCTCTGCCACAGTCTCTACCGCTGCTTTCGTCACACCTTCTGCTGTAAGGTTTTCTGTATCTCTTCCGACAATCATGGATACTGCCTTTCTTGCACCCGGCAAGTCATCTTCTTTTAATTTCTGATAAACCTTCCTACTTTCTCCTACAAGACACCGCGCCGCAAATATCTGGTAACACCAGAAGGTTTCCAAAAGAAACCGTACTGCCGGATGAACCTTTCCTGCAGCAAATAAGAATACCGCCGGTACAAGAAAGGATAACGAAACTGTCAGAATCCATAAAATTCCTCCTGCCAGAACTTCTCTTTTATTTTTCTTCTTTTGTTCTGATGCAGGAATCCGACTGCACAACAACTTCCGCAATCCTTTTTCCAACACACTGATCAGGTTTCCGATCACGCGTATCGATGGTACATCCAGACCGGATCTCCGAAAATGCAGTCTAACAAAAATCCTATGATGCATGCCAGAATCGTCATCCTTCCATTCATTCTGTCACTCCTCCCAGTTTTTGAATTTTACGAAATCTATGAATACCTGACTTCCACTCATCTTCATTCACAAGCATTCTATATCCTCCGCCATTTTCCACCTGCCAGTGATAAAAATCTTTTTGGTCTTCTGCCAATTGTTCCAGCACCGCCATAATCGTTCCTCCATGAACGACAAAAGCTGCGCTTTCTACATTTTCTTTGCATAATCTATCCACCTGACAGAGCATGCCTCTCACGCAACGTGAACGGAATTCCTTCTGCTCCTCCCCTTCCGGAAATGCAATCGTTCCACCGGAATCCAGCCATGCCTGATATTCTTCTCTGTCTTTCAGATCTTCATATGTCTTACCTTCAAAAATACCAAAATCACATTCCTTTAACAATACTTCCTGCGTGATCTGGTTCTTCGGATAAATCAACTCTGCCGTTTGAATACATCTCTTCATTGGGCTGACAATCACTTGCTGTACCTGTGGATAGCTATCTATTTTATATTTCTGTTTAAAGTTCAGTACTTCCTGTTCTGACAAATCTTCCTCTGTACTTCCGATATATTGTCTCTTTTCATTGCCCGGTGTCTTCAAATGCCGGATCAAAATAAGCTCCATAAATCACTCCAAAAAAATCTATTTTATTTCATTTTCATTTCTATAATAAAGCATCTATCATAAAACATTTATATGCAATAACATTTCTAGAATAATGCAAGCACTGCCAGCATAAACAGTTCACATAACTGCAGGAAGTATCCGGCAAGATCACCCGTAATACCTCCAAACTGTTTTCTGCTAAACTGATAATAATAAAAGAAAACAGCAAGTCCGACAACTGCTGCTGCCACTCCGCATAAACCTGCTGTCAGATAGAATCCAACTCCGGCTGCCAATAGCCATATGATCAATACAATTCTTACATTTCTCTTCTGTGCACCGTCTTGAAATGTCCGAAGCAGTCCACTGTTCTTCGCTGCCTGAAACGTCACAACAGAAATTCCACTCAGCGAACGCGAGAACACAAACACGAGTGCTGTTGCAAACAGGCGTTCTATTCTCATTTCACTAAAAATCCCCACACACAGAAGGAAATAACAGCAAAGACTGATGATTGCAAATGCTCCCGTATGTGGGTCTTTCAGAATCTCCAGCTTCTTCTCCCGGTCTCCATAAGAACTTTTTGCATCCATTGTATCTGCGAATCCATCCAGATGAATTCCTCCTGTGATAAAAACCGGAATCAGAGTCAGCACAACTGCATAAAAGAAAGTTCCTTCTCCCTTCCATACTGTGATCAGATTCCCGGCAACTATTTCCAATACTCCAATTATAACTCCGACCAATGGGAAAAAACACATCGCATATCTCATATTTTTTTCATTCCAGTCTACTCGCGGCATCGGAATCTTAGAATACATAGCGATTGCAATGATCATTGCGTTCAATAACCACATTTTTCTTACTCCTCATCTTCACTTAAGTTCTTCATACTGCTCTACTTTAATCTCTTCAAAGGTACTCATCTTCCGATAAACATTCACACCCATCTCAAGAAGTGGAATTGCTGCAACTGCACCACTGCCTTCTCCAAGAGACATCTTCGCATCAATCAGATATGGAAGTTTCAGCTCTTCTAAGACCATTCGCCCCGCCGGTTCTCCCGAGCAATGTGATGCCAGGATATAATCTGCCGTCTCCGGTACCATTCGTACTGCACATAATGCTGCTGCAGAAGAGATAAATCCATCGATCAGAACCGGAATATGATAGATCGCACCTCCGAGAAATGCACCTGTCATTCCGGCAATATCAAGCCCTCCGACTTTGGATAAGACATCTAAAACATCTTCCTTGTCCGGCTGATGCTTTTCAATTGCTCTCTCAATTGCACGAATCTTTCTATTCAGCCCTTCTGAACTAAGACCTGCGCCTCTCCCTGTCACATTTTCTACACTTTCATCAAGCAGAACGGACACAACAGCACTGCTGGTCGTTGTATTTCCAATCCCCATCTCACCGGTTGCGATCAGATCATACCCTTGTTCTGCCAGCTCCTTGACCTTTCGTATGCCAATAAGAACGGCTTGCGCAGCCTGTTCTCTTGACATTGCAGGTTCCATCGCCATATTCTTTGTTCCATACATCACTTTGTCTTTCGGATCTGTCACCGACGGAACATCTGTCACCATTCCAATATCGATTGGAAATAAATCCGCTCCGGCGGTCTCTGCCATAATACATACGCTCGTCGCACATTTTGTAAAATTATCCGCAACGATTGCTGTCACTTCCTGTCCGGTCTGGGTCACTCCCTCTGAAACAACTCCATTATCCGCACAAAAGATCAGCAATCCTTTCTTTCTAATCTCAAAATCTACTTTTCTTCGGATTCCAGCCATCCGGATCACAGCATCTTCCAGTTTTCCTAAGCTGAACAGTGGTTTTGCAACTGTTTTCCATCGTCTTTTTGCCTGTTCTTCATAGGATTTCTCCACCAGTTTTATCGTTTTGAATTTTTCAATCAATAATCTTTCATTTTCTTTCATCGACATCTTTTCATTTTTTGTCGATTTTCTTTTATTATCTACCATTGTTATGTCTGCTTTTCTTATTATTTTCTTCTGATCTATAGTTTGTCTTTCTAACTTCACAAGCCAGTTTTTTCGCATTTTCTGGCATTATTCTCCTATTTTATCATAATTTTTTTCATTCTGATATATAAAAAAGCAACGGAATCTGTCATATTTTCCTTGTAATTTTTCATTTTTTGACATTTTTCTTTTTTCTTCTTGCATTTTTAATATGAAATCTTTCATTTTTTCCAGTTCTTTGTTAAAAAATTTACGGGATTTTTATTGATTTTCTTCACATAATATGTATAATTAAAAAAAGGATATGAAAGGCTTGCATGAGCAGCATTTTATTCTATCATTAGAAAGAAAGAGGTATATGTAAGATGGCAAAAATTGATTTAAGTAAGTATGGCATTACTGGAACAACAGAAGTCGTATACAACCCTTCCTACGAATTATTATTCGAAGAAGAGACAAAACCGGAACTTGAAGGTTTTGAAAAAGGACAGGAAAGTGAACTCGGTGCTGTCAATGTTATGACAGGTGTTTACACAGGACGTTCTCCTAAAGATAAATTCATCGTTATGGATGAGAACTCCAAAGATACAGTTTGGTGGACATCTGATGAATACAAGAACGACAACCACCCGGCTACAGAAGAAGCTTGGGCAGCTGTTAAAGATATCGCAATCAAAGAGCTCTCTAACAAGAGACTTTTCGTTGTAGATGCATTCTGCGGTGCTAACAAAGATACTCGTATGGCAATCCGTTTTATCGTTGAAGTAGCTTGGCAGGCACATTTCGTAACAAATATGTTCATTCAGCCAACAGAGGAAGAACTTGAGAACTTCGAGCCAGATTTCGTTGTTTACAATGCTTCCAAAGCTAAAGTTGAGAACTACAAAGAGCTCGGACTTAACTCTGAGACAGCTGTACTTTTCAACATCACAAGCAAAGAGCAGGTTATCGTTAACACATGGTACGGCGGAGAGATGAAGAAAGGTATGTTCTCTATGATGAACTACTTCCTTCCACTTAAGGGAATTGCTTCCATGCACTGCTCAGCTAACACAGACCTCAACGGAGAGAACACAGCAATCTTCTTCGGTCTTTCAGGAACAGGTAAGACAACACTTTCCACAGATCCTAAGAGACTCCTCATCGGTGATGACGAGCACGGTTGGGATGACAACGGAGTATTCAACTTCGAGGGTGGATGCTACGCTAAGGTTATCAACCTTGACAAAGAGTCTGAGCCAGACATCTACAACGCAATCGTTCGTGACGCTCTTCTTGAGAACGTTACACTTGATGAGAACGGAAAGATCGACTTTGCCGACAAGAGCGTAACAGAGAACACTCGTGTATCTTACCCGATCAACCACATTAAGAACATCGTTCGTCCAGTATCTTCTGCACCGGCAGCTAAGAATGTAATCTTCCTGTCTGCAGACGCTTTCGGAGTACTTCCTCCGGTATCTATCCTGACAGAGGATCAGACACAGTACTACTTCCTGTCTGGATTTACAGCAAAACTTGCTGGTACAGAGCGTGGAATTACAGAGCCTACACCAACATTCTCAGCTTGCTTCGGACAGGCATTCCTTGAACTGCATCCTACAAAATATGCAGAGGAACTTGTTAAGAAGATGGAAGTTAGCGGAGCTAAGGCTTACCTTGTTAACACAGGATGGAACGGAACAGGAAAACGTATCTCCATTAAAGATACTCGTGGAATCATCGACGCTATCCTTAACGGAGCAATCAACAAAGCTCCTACAAAGACAATCCCATACTTCAACTTCGAAGTACCTACAGAGCTTGAGGGTGTTGACACAGGAATCCTTGATCCTCGTGACACATACGCTGACGCTGCTGAGTGGGATGTTAAGGCAAAAGACCTTGCTCAGAGATTCATCAAGAACTTCGTTAAATACGAAGGAAATGAAGCTGGTAAAGCACTTGTTGCTGCAGGTCCTCAGCTGTAAGATTGTTCTTGTATTCCAAAATTCTGGGATTGATAGAATAAATATGTGAATAGAAGCTGTGAAAGATGAAATTGCTTATCTTTCACAGCTTTTTCTTTTTGTTGACTTGATTTGCGGTTGCATTGATTTTGTTAAATTTCTTGGTTTTATCCAAAAATTATTGACTTCTTTTCCAAAAGTGATATCATAATGATATCAAATAAATTTCATTTTATTTCCAGAGGAGGAATCACTATGAATGAAAAAATATTATCAAATAAGAAAAACGGAATGGGAATGCTTCTGCTCTTTTGTCTGCTCTATCTGATTGCAATAGCAGGATGCGTTCTGTCCGCAATTGCACTGGAACATGAATTCTCAGCTCCACCAGTTATCGCTGGACTGGTTGTCAGCATTATCTGGCTATGTATTGGATGGGTTCCATTCCTTGGACTGAAAGTGCTGAAACCACAGGAAGCTCTGGTTCTTACACTTTTTGGAAACTATATCGGTACACTGAAAGAAGCCGGATTCTATTTTGTCAATCCATTCTGTACCAGTGTAAACCCTGCTTCCAAGACAAAGTTGAGTCAGAGTGGAGATGTTGATAACAATTCCAAGAAGGGAGCAAATCTTTCCAGCCTCTTGGGTGTTTCTACAACAGGAACCACTGAAGAGTCTTCAAGCAAAAAGATTTCTCTCAAGGTTATGACACTGAACAACTCCCGTCAGAAGATCAATGACTGTCTCGGAAATCCGATTGAGATTGGTATTGCCGTAACATGGCGTGTCGTAGATACTGCGAAAGCTGTCTTTAATGTTGATAATTATAAAGAATATCTCTCACTTCAGTGTGATGGTGCTCTTCGTAATATTGTCCGCATCTATCCATATGACACTGCTCCTGATGTCGATACAACCGGTGACGGAAAGGCTGATGAGGGAAGTCTCCGTGGCTCCAGTGAGATTGTTGCAGCGCGAATCCGCGAAGAGATTCAGACTAAAGTAACGGATGCTGGTCTTGAGATCATTGAAGCGAGAATTACATATCTTGCTTATGCACCTGAAATTGCTGCTGTCATGCTTCAGCGTCAGCAGGCTTCTGCTATCATCGATGCGAGAAAGATGATCGTAGACGGAGCAGTCGGCATGGTTGAAATGGCTCTGGATCAATTAAGCGAGAAAGAAGTCGTAGAACTGGATGAAGAACGTAAGGCTGCTATGGTATCCAATCTACTTGTTGTTCTGTGTGGAAACCATGACACACAGCCAATCATTAATTCTGGAAGTCTATACTAGAAATGGCTGAAAAAGATAATAAAAAGAAGCAGGTTCCTCTCCGTCTCTCCGCTAAACTGTATGACGCAATCGCAGCCTGGGCAGAAGATGATTTTCGTTCCGTAAACGGTCAGATTGAATATCTTCTGACTGAGTGCGTCAGGCAACGGAAGAAAAATGGAAAATATGTTTCCGAACATTTGGACGAACCGATTGATCTAGATATTTCATAGAACCTAAAAAAACAGCAGCAGATGTTATTATAACGACATCTGTTGCTGTTTCTCTTTGTTCTATTCTCTGTAACCGCTTCTGCATTTTTCTACAAAACGCTCCGCAAATTCTTTACAAGATGGATAATACAAATGCGGATATCCCGCCACGAGATTCTCTTCCAGATGCATGCATTTCCATCTTCTCTTTCCATCCGGCTTGACAGCAAGACAGTCACTTCCACTGTCTGTGCTATCCCAGTAATGAAACTCGTGTGCACGGATATTCTCATCCGGAAGAATCCAGCTGTCCGCTATACTCATCCGTTCTTTAAGCTCAGAAATCTGATCCTCATCAAGATTCCTCTGTAAATTCACATATCCAAATCGAACCAGTTTACCTGTCGGAAATGTTTTTCCTTTGATTCGCCCAACTAGTTTCCAGACGTTTCCATCTGTGTCTTCCATCTCTTCATGAAGATACATAAATCCGCCACACTCTGCCAGACATGGAATCTTATCATCCAATGCTCTTCTTATTGATTCAAGCATGCTCTGATTTTCTGCCAATTCTTTTCCATACAGTTCAGGATAACCGCCACCGAGAAGAATTCCTTTCACATTTTCAGGAAGTTTTTTATCATGAAGCGGACTGAATTCTATCACTTCACAGCCAAGGCTTTCTAATAGTTCAAGATTATCTTTGTAATAAAAACAGAAAGCTTCGTCACGCGCCACTGCGATTCGAACAGGGTAGTTCAGACTTTTTAAACTTCCAATCTTTTCCGATTCTTCTGAAACTTCTGCTTTCCATACTGCTGCTTCACCGGCAATCTGTTCGAGCAATTCAAGATCCACTGTTTTTGCCAGAATTTCTCCCGCCTGTCTTACCTTCTCCTGCAGATTTTCCATTTCCTGCGGTGTTACAAGTCCCAGATGACGGCTTTCCAGATGAAAAGCTTCATTTTCCGGCATGTAACCGACAATTTTAATCTCGTCATGCCCGATTCTCGCCAGTTCATTCTCCAACATTTCTTTTAATCTTGGATATAGCATTGCGGATACTCTGTTTAAGAGAATTCCACGAATCTTGCTATCCGAACGAAATTCAGCAATTCCTTTCACCATGGCTGCAAGTGTCATTGCTGCACCTCTTGCATTAATCACAAGAATCACCGGCAGTCCCAGTGTTCTCGCCACATCATAAGAGCTTCCTTTTACAGAACCAAGAGACATTCCGTCATAGAATCCCATAACACCTTCTGTTATAGTAATATCTGCATCTTTCGTATGCCTTAGATATTCCTCTTTCAAAACTTCTTCTTCCGAGAAGAACAGATCCAGATTCTTAGAATCAACGCTAAGAACCTCCCTGTGGAACATCGGATCTATATAATCAGGGCCGCATTTACACGCACATACACGCTTTCCCGTTTGTTTAAATGCAGACATCAGGCCACAGGCTGCAGCTGTCTTTCCACTATTACTGGAAACAGCAGACAACAAAAACCCTGGATTTTTTTCTGATTTTTATTATTGCAAGCATTCTCTTTCATTTTTCTCATGATTCTCCTGTCTGTTTGTTTCCTTTTCTCTCATCTTATACCTGTCCAGGCTTTCTTCCACCTGCGGAAATAATATAAACCGGATTCTGTCCCATCATCATATGATATCTTCCAAGAACCTTTGATCTTGCTGCACTCACTTGCAGAATCTCCGCATCGGGAAGGATTCCCTCTTCCACAAGCCCCATCACTTCACTTACGGTCTCAAGAGAAATTGCATTAATTACGATTCGTACATCCGGATTTTTCTTCTGAAGTAATTGAACAATCTCTCGTAAGTTTCCCGAACTTCCACCGACAAATGCATGTGTCGGTGTTTCCAGTTCCCCTAATGCCTGTGGCGCAAGCCCTTCTATGATTCGCACTCCGTCTGTCCTGAATTTCTTCCGATTCTGATCGATCAGTTTCACTCCTTCCGGATTCTTCTCAATCGCATATACACGAATCTGCTCACCTGCACGTGCGATTTCTATAGAAACAGAACCTGTTCCTGCACCGATATCATACACAATTGCATCCTCGGTTAATTCAAGCTCTGCTATACTGACAGAACGTACTTCCGACTTCGTCATTGGCACCTTTCCTCGGAGAAATTCTTCATCTTTCAGATGCATACCGGCCGCCTTATAATAAGATGGATTTTCTACAAGAACTGCGCAAAGTCCTTCAAAATCTTCTGCCTTCATCTCGTACAATTTGCCCGAAAGTATCTTTTCTTCCTCATAAGACATCTGACATCCCACATGAACCTGCACGTCCCCTAAGCCATACTCTAGTAATGTCTCATAGAAATGACGCCCCGTGTCTTTTCCTCCAAGAAGCAGAAAGGTCTTCTGATGTCTGTGGATCGTCTGAACAAAATTCATGTCTTTTCCATGGAGACTTAGGATTTTTGCATCTTCCCAGGAAACACCGACTTTTGATGCAAGATAAGAAAGTGAGGAAATCCCTGAATAAATCTCTATCTGATCAGAACATACTTCCGTCAATCGCTCTTTCAGTTTTTTTCGCACCACTATAAAATCCTGTATCTCCCGAAAGAAGAATTCCTATTTTACTATGTTCTTTGTGCTCTTTTATATAGGATACAATCTCTTCTGTACGATATTCCTTAATAAAGAACTCCTTCATTCCTGTTGTTCCCTCACACTGACGCATACTTAATCCATTCATGCTACGAATCTTCTGTGCACTCGTAATCATTCGTTCTGCTCCGATCAGACAATCCGCCTCTTCTATCAATTGTCTGACTTCTTCTGTGATTACATCACCAGATCCCATTCCTATTCCCGCAAGTATAATTTGCTGTGATTTCATTTAAAGTTTATACCCCCTCGGTGTCACCATCCGCCCATTCAGTTCCATCGTTCTTGAATTTCCAATAAACACTGTTGTAAACATATCTACCTTCGTATCTCTAAGTTCTTTCAGCGACAGAATCCGATAAGATTCTCCTTCACGTCCGATATTCTTCACATAACCGCAGATATTTCCCACATCTCTGTACTGAAGCAGTATATCACAGGCTTTCTGCAGATAATCTGCGCGCTTCTTACTTGACGGATTGTAAAGGCAGATGACAAAATCAGCCATCCCTGCCGCATGCAGACGCTTCTCAATCGTCTCCCACGGCGTCAGAAGATCACTTAAGCTGATCACTGCGAAATCATGCATGAGCGGCGCTCCAAGAACAGCTGCACCTCCTGATGCCGCTGTAATTCCCGGAACAACTTCTATCTGAATCTCAGGATATTCTTTTCCGATTTCGAAGATCAATCCTGCCATTCCATAGACTCCGGCGTCTCCGCTACAGATCATTGCAACGTCCTGACCTTTTTCTGCTTCTTCAAAAGCCATTCTGCAGCGTTCCGGTTCTTTCCGCATTGGTGTACTTAGGAATGTCTTCTCCGGAAACTGTTCTTTCACAAGATCGATATAAACATTGTAACCGATTAAGACTGGGCAATGCTCCAATACTTTCTGTGCACGCACTGTCATCTGCTCTTCTGCTCCCGGTCCGAGTCCTACTACATATACTGTACTCATCTGTTCTGTTCCTCTGCTTCCTGTCTTATCTCTGTGCTTTGTTCCTCTCCAGTTTGTCCTGAATCTTTCTTAGAACAGGAGGCCTGTCTGAATTCTGTTGTAAATGTCGGATCATAAAGTTTTGATCTCTCATAAGTCCCGTCAAGCACTTCTCCAACAACAATCAACGCTGTCTTTGTGACATCCGCCTCGCGTGCAGTCTGCTCCAGCGTTCCTACTGTGCAGCGAAGTACTTTCTGTTCCGGCCAGGTCGCTTTATAAACAATCGCTGCCGGTGTATCTTCGCTGTATCCGCCTTCGATCAATTCTGCTGAAAGTTCCTTTAACAGTCCTGTGCTCAAGAATAAAACCATCGTCGCCTGATGTGCCGCAAAGCTTCTGACTGACTCTTTCTCCGGCACTGGTGTCCTTCCCGCCATTCTCGTGATCACGACAGACTGAGAGATCCCCGGCAATGTATACTCTGCTTCCAGTGCTGCCGCAGCTCCGCAAAATGAACTGACACCCGGACAATCTTCATATGGTATCTCAAGTTTCTTCAGTTCATCCATCTGCTCTCGGATAGCACCATAAAGGCAAGGATCTCCTGTATGCAGACGTACGATTTCTTTTCCGTCCCCATAGCCCTTCACCATCACTTCTAACACTTCTTCCAATGTCATCTTTGCACTATTATATATCTCGCACTCTTCTTTACACAATTTAAGTAATCCCGGGTTCACAAGGGAACCCGCATAGATCACGATGTCTGCTTCTTTCAAAAGTCTTTGTCCGCGTACTGTGATCAGATCTTCTGCTCCCGGACCTGCTCCTACAAATGTAATCATAATTCTTCCTGCCTTTACTGTTTTTTCTTGTCTTTTACAATTAGAAGGGAATAGTACCCCATATCTTCTGAAACCTCTTCAACCGACCGGACAATACGTTCCCTGTCCATCCCACAGTTTTCTACAAGACAGATATCCTGACTGCTTTCCTGTAAAAACTCTTTTATCTGTCCCATCTTTTTCCCGGTCTTCATCAAAATCTTTGTTCCCGATAACTGCAGACCTTCTCCCGACTCATAAGAACCCGGTAAAATATGAATCTGCTCTTCTCGTTCTGCAAGTGGCTGATTCAGTCTTGCAGCCGCTGCACAAAAAGATGGGATTCCTGAAACTGTCTCAACCTGATAGCCATCCCGTTCAATCATCTGTTCCACATACATACAAGTAGAATAAACCGTTGGATCTCCTAACGTCAGGAATGCCAGATTCCATCCTTTCTCAAGAAACTGTTCTATCACTTCTGCTCCTCGTGCATGAATCTTTCTCAGCTTTTCCTTATCTTTGATCATTGGCATTGGGAGAAAGAGAATCTGCTTTTCCTTAAGCTCTGAAACTGTCTGCACTGCAATCTGGTAAGCTGTACAGCTTTCTAAATATCCTGCTGCTCTGTTTTCCATATCATTTTGTTCTAGCAGTAGCGGCTCTGTCAATTCTCTATTTGAAACCGGAAGTACTATTACATCACAGTCTTTGATTGTTCGAACTGCTTTTAATGTCATTAATTCAGGATCTCCCGGTCCCACTCCGATTCCATAAAATTTTCCTGCTTGTTTCATCTATTCTCCTGTATCTTCTTTAACAACTCATCCGCATTTTCTGACTTTCCAAGAATGCCATCCTCTGTTGAAAATAAAATCACACCGATTTCCAATTCTTCTCCTGCTCTGGTCTTTAAGAAGAATTCAATACGTTTCATCACACTTTCCATCACCGGCTCAATCAACTTCTCCCTGCGCAGTATTTCCATTGCTTCCGTTGTATTGATACAATCCATGATTTCCCGCACAACTGCTGCATCCGCGCCATTCATAGCCGCATGCACACCAAGTACTTCCATTCGGCAATCCGCCTGTCTGGAATGCGTATTCATCACTCCTGCGGCCAGCTTAATAAACTTTCCTATATGTCCGATCAACAAGATTCCTTTCATTCCAAGAAGCTTTGCATCCTCAATTGTCTCGCCGACATAATTACTGCATTTTACAGAAAGTGCTGTATCCACCTGCAGATTTTCCCGCAAAAAGTCCATCCCATAATTACCCGGAACAACATAACGCCAATCTGTTCCATTTTCTTTTAGCATCTTCATTTCCAGGTAAATCGTATCTGTCAGTGCCTTCTCACTCATTGGTTCCACGATACCTGTTGTTCCTAAGATTGAGATTCCTCCCTCGATTCCCAGTCTTGGATTAAATGTCTTCTTCGCAACCACTGCCCCTTCCGGCACGGATATAATCACTTTCAGATTTTCTGTATATTGATACTTTCCGCAAACCTCTTCTACTGCTTCGCAGATCATTCTCCGCGGTACTTTGTTGATTGCTGCCTGACCGATTTTTTGTTCCAGTCCAGGCTTCGTTACACGGCCGATTCCTATACCACCATCCAGATTGATTTTCTCGGAAAGATCCACACTATTCTCCGAATTTATTTTACTCTTCTTCTCTACCTTTTGAACTGTTGCATAAACAAGTATTCCATTCGTCACATCCGGATCGTCTCCACTGTATTTTCGCACTGCACATGAAACTTCTGACATCTTACGCATGATCTCTTCCAACTCAAGATACAGTTCAATGCCCTTCGGCGTCAGCAGTCTCACCTGGCGAATCTCTTCTCCCGACAATAACATCTCTGCTGCCGCTTTTGCCGCCGCTGCCGCACAGCTTCCGGTCGTATATCCCATCTGAAGTCCCGATCTTGTTCTTCCGATTTCCTTCATCAATATTCAATCCCTTTTCTCGCGTAGATTCCCTGATCAAACGGATGCTTCACTTTCTTGATTTCTGACACATAATCTGCAAGTTCAATAAGTTTTTCATCCGGATTTCGTCCAGTCAATACAATCTCCAGTTCTTTTGGTTTCTTCTCCAGGAACTCGATCGCTTCTTCCTTCGGGATGAGATCATACCTATAAGCCGCCATAAACTCATCGATCACAAGCACATCATATCTTCCGGTAAGAATCTCCAGTTCAATCGCTCTCCAAAGCTGCAAGTAAGTTTCCCTTACTTCCTGCTTTTTATCTTCGGAAAGATTTTTAAAAAAGCCATAAGACTTTTCAAGATGAAGTACTTTAATCTGAGAAATATCATCGAGAATCGCCAGTTCTCCGGAAGATTCATTTTTTAAAAACCGGGTAAATAAAACCTTAAGTCCACTTCCTACAGCACGGACTGCAAGTCCGATTGCCGCTGATGTCTTTCCTTTTCCGTCTCCACAATAAATGTGTATCAATCCCTGTTCCATTTTCTCATCTCCTGTTCTGCTTCCTCTACCGACAAGCCTTCTTCTATCGGCCTTCCAATTACGAGAAGAACTGCACCTGCCTGCTCTGCTGCTTCAAGCTTTTCTGCAAATCCTCCATTCTTTCCGGATTCTTTTGTTACGAAATATTTTGCCTCTGTCTGATGAAGAAGTGCAAGATTCATTTCCCTGGAAAACGGGCCCTGCATTGCAATCAGATGCTTCCCTGAAAATCCGAGATCTATACTCTGCATCACTGAAGGGAGTACGGAAAGTACTCTTGCATAGCACCGCTCTTTATAATTTGTCAAACGAGTATATTTATCCAGTTCTTTACTGCCTGTTGTTATCAGTATATTTCCCTGCGTCTGCTCGAGATAGTCCACGGCCTCTTCCACGCTATTCACACAGACTACAGAACTGTCACTCTTAGTAATCGCATTTGTTCTTTCACAAGCAAACTTTTCTGACCTGACTGTCCTTTCTTCTGTCAAAAAATCTCTTAAACATCGTAAATACTCTATTCCGCTGTTTTTACATGCCCGCTGTATATTTTCCGTCACTATAACTGCAAACGGATGCGTCGCATCTATGACAAGCCCCACCTGCTCTTTTTCAAAGAATGCTTCCATCTCCTGCTGATCCATACGTCCTTGGATCACTCGAAGTTCTGATTTCTTATGCTTCTCTTTTTGCAACTGCAGATCATTTTCCAATAGTTCTTCCCCATATTCTGTCGCAGCACTTACGATACAGGGAATTCCTTTTTTTAACGGCGTATTCTGCCAGCTGTCGTCCCTCTGTCGTACCGGCAAAAATAAGAATATTTTTCTTCATCAAATCACCCACATTTACATTTATTTAATAAACTTATCAATTGCCTCGTCAAGAGCACGGATTGTCTCCATATCATTCTGCTCAATAGCTTCCACAATACAATGATCCAGATGATTCTTCAAAATCACTTTTCCTGTATTATTGATTGCAGAACGAACTGCCGCAAGCTGGATCAGCACTTCACTGCAATCTTCATCGCGCTCCACCATTCGCTTCACTGCCTCAAGATGTCCGATTGCTCTGGATAAACGATTCATTACCTTCTTCTTTTCTTCTGCACTGTGTACATGACGGTGAACATGTCCTGTGCCGCCATGGTCGTGATGATGTACATGTGACTCTGCCACCCCATCTCCGTTATGATGCGCATGGATATATTCTGTTCCGTCCTCACGGAAATGCGTATGCTCTTTCATAATCATCCATCGAACCCTTTCTTTTTACTCTGTCACTGATTATAAAGCAAAAACACGTTTTCTTCAACTTGTTGGAACTTTCTTTCGTTTTAAAATTGAAGTGTTACTTCTGTCTCTGTCAATGCCACCGTCATCTGCTCTCTTATGCACTTGGGACACAGCAGTTCTCCGTCAGCATCTGCTGTCCGTGCGGCTCTCTCACACACATTGTCAACACCTGTCACCTGTTTCACAAACCGTGATGTGGCTGATACCTCTGTAATCTTCTCTAACTGTTCTGCCGGATAAGTTGCAAACGGTACTTTATATTTCTGCGCATAGGCCAAAATCGCAGGTTCTTCTTTCTTAAGATCAATCGATGCAAGCTGTTTTAACTGCGTAGGTTCAAGTCCATACCCTTCCAGAACATCGTTTAGCCCTTTCAAAAGTTCTTTGAATCTGTTTCTACAGCCTACTCCTGCCGTGATATTGATTGGATACAAAAGGAGAATGCATGGCTTACGCTCACATCCACATACGTTATTCCTGACATCTCCCCACAGAGAACCCGCTAGGGATTCCACGAACTGTCTCCCTTCTTCTGCGGTCTTTGTGATCACGATCACAGGATGTTCCTCTGCAAAGGAGTACAATTCTTCCTGTGAACCACATAGTATAAGTTCTTTTAAACAGCTTTTCTGAAAATCTTCCTGTTCAAATACCAGTCCTTCACCGATCCACAGACCGACCTGCTTTCCATCCAGCACTGCGGCTGATATCTGCTTTGCTGCTTCGCGCTCTGTAAAATACAGGTGATTCTTCTTTGCAAAAACATCTACTGCAAATTTTCCCTGAACATCTGTCGCTGTTGTCTGTACCGGAACTGCACCGGTCCATACTGCAAGCTGATTGGAAAGTTCCACCGCACCCCCGAGATGTCCTGACAGCAGTGGGATCACATACCCTGCTTTTTCATCCATGACTACGACCGCTGAATCAGTGAATTTATCCTTTACATAAGGCGCAATATATCTCACTGCGATTCCAACTGCACCAATAAAAAGGAAGGATGTCTCTCCCCATCCTTCCCTGATCAGCTCTTTTGGATTGTCCGGAAACGGAAGAATGTCAGCGAATGCATATCCGGCAGGTGCATAGTTCTGACACGTAATCCCTTCGTTCCGGAACTGACTTCCAATTCTCTCACCAAGTCTTGTTCCCACCTGTGTAAAACTTAATATAACAACCTTCACGTTCCATTCTCCCTTAAATCCTTGAAACTATTCTTCTGTCTCTTCTTTCACAGACTCTTCTACTGCATCCACTGCTTCTTCTGCGGCCTCAGTAACCGCCTCAACTGCTGCTTCCGCAGCCTCTGTAACGCTCTCTTCTGCTTCCTCTGCCTCTTCTCTTACTTCCTGAGCCAGATCATCCGCTTCAAAAATATCTTCTTCCTCTGTTACAGGTGATCCGCAGTATGGGCAGAAAGCCATATCTTTCGCAACCATCTTACCACACCGTGTACACTCACACGCACCTTTGAGCCCTTCAATCTTATTCTCATACTCTTCTATGCTTTCCTTGCGGCTTGCAATTGCCTCGCACAGTCCCTTGGAAGCCTCATCCAGTTCTTCTCCATTCTCAAATCTGTCATAAATACTCTGACCAAGTTCCATCAGATCTTCTGCATTTCCTCTTGCAAGCTCTCTGATCTGCGCTTTTAATTTCTGTATCTCAATCGCATCTCCTGCCTTTGCTGTCACTGCCTCTGCTGTCTCGCTCAGACGTTTTCCTAAATCTTCAAAAAAATCTTTCATACTGAAATCTCCCTTCTTATCATTGCTGTATCATCTCAACCACCAGAAAGGTGATCTACAATTTCTCTTGGTCTTATTATATCGTATTCTTCCAGTTTTTGAAGTCATTTTCTATTATTTTTAGACTAATTTCATAAATAGAATCCTTCTTGCATATCCTTTCTACAACTCAACTCAGGAGTCATCTTATGAATGATCTTGAAACTTGCAGGGAACAGATACTCTCCGAAGATACACGCGACTTCATCAGTAATCCGCTGCGCACTCCACTGTTCAATGAACTTCTGAAAAAAGATCCATGTATCCAGGATGCCGGGCTTGGATATCAGTGTATTTATTTTTCCAAAGAACTTGTAGAACCAATCTCTCTGACACGTTTTTCTTATAATTCCATTCCGAATTGTTTTGCTCCTGTCGCTATGGAAACATTGAACCAGACCGGCATCCTTCCCGTACAGAACTATCCGGCACTTCAATTAAAAGGAAAAGGCGTTCTGATTGGATTTCTTGACAGCGGGATTGACTATCAAACAAAGTTTTCCGCAATCTGGACGGTACCACGCGAATTGCGGCACTTTGGGATCAGACTATCCAAAGCGGAACCCCACCTAGAGACTTCTTCTACGGAAGTGAATACCGTAAGGAACAGATTGATCTGGCACTTTCTTCTGATTCCCCACTGTCACAGGTCCCTTCTGTCGATATCGACGGACATGGAACTTATATTGCCAGTCTCGCTGCCGGAAATGCTGACGCTGACGAACAGTTTCTGGGAGCCGCTCCGGAATCTACTCTCGCTGTTGTCAAATTAAAACAAGCGAAGCAATATCTGCGGGATTATTACTGCATCACGGAAACAGCTGTCTGCTATCAGGAAACAGATCTGATCCTTGGATTAAAATATCTGAATGATCTGGCAGATGAACTGGGGCTTCCACTTGTCATGTGTATCACTATAGGCTCTAATCTCGGCGGTCATGTCGGCACGCTTCCGCTTCCCGCATTACTTGGCAGCTACAGTCTGATGCCCGACCGGATTGCTGTGGTCGGCGCGGGAAATGAAGCAGACAAACGTCATCATTATTTCAATACGATTCAGTCAGAAAATGACCGTAAAACTGTAGAGATCCGGGTTGGTGAAAATGTATCCGGTTTCACTTTGGAACTTTGGGTGCTGATCCCCAATCTCTTCTCAATTTCAATTATTTCACCGTCCGGGGAAAATACATCCAAAATTCCATTTCATGTAGGCACAAGCGCAGACATTGATTTTCTCTTTGAAAAAACCCGCGTCTCTGTTGACTACCGGCTTTTGGTCGAAAAAGCAAACTCTGAACTCATCTTCTTCCGTTTCCGTACCCCGGCAGAAGGCATCTGGAAAATCATCGTAGAACCGACCCGCCTGATTAATGGTGATTTCCATATCTGGCTTCCTGTCACAGAATTTTTAGACGGAGAAGTCTATTTCCTTGAATCAGATCCTTACACGACTCTTACAAACCCGGCCAATGCTCCTAGTCCTCTGACGGTCTCCTATTACGACGGCAGCAATGGTGCAGTCGCCCAGGCATCCGGACGCGGCTATACAAGAACAAGATTTGAAAATCCTTCCATCACTGCTCCCGGGATTAATATCAAAGGAGCTCTTCCAGGAGACCGTTTTGCCGTGCGCAGCGGCTCCTGCGCCGCAGCTGCTATCACCGCCGGGGCAGTCGCACTTATGTTAGAATGGCAGCTCTATGAACGCAAAATGCCCGGCATCGACGTATTCCAGATCAAAAGCCTTCTTGTTCTTGGAGCCATCCGACCAGACAGTATGGAATACCCTAACCGTGAATGGGGATACGGACAATTAAACCTCTATAACACATTTGAGGTCATGAGACAGCTTTAACTGTCCCATGACCTCAAAGTTTCTACAATATCTTTTATCGATTCTTTTCTCTTTTGTTCTATCTGTTATCTTCTCGATTCTCATAGTAGCTTGTAACCTTCTTTGCAGCTTCTACCTGTGTTGACGGTCCTGTTCCAGGAGCGAACACTACTTTCAGAAGAATCGGTGTGATGACTGTTGTAATAACAACCACCACGATAACCGGTCCTAAGATGGAAGAACTCATAAGTCCGAGTGCGGAACCTTTACTTGCTACGATCAAGGCAACCTCACCACGGGAGATCATTCCCACTCCGATTCGTTTTGCCTGATAGTTCTTGTAACCACAAAGCTTTGCACCAAGTCCACAGCCGACTATCTTAGTAAGAACTGCCACAACTGTAAGAACAACTGCGAACATAATGATGGATACTGACATCTGTGGAAGGTTTACCTTCAGACCGATACTTGCGAAAAATACCGGTGACAGAAGCAGGTAAGACAACGTATCAAACTTAGACTCCAGATAAGTAGATCTCTGTACGTTGGAAATAATTAATCCTGCGATATATGCACCTGTAATATCTGCAACACCGAAAACTTCTTCTGCGATAAATGCCATAAGCAAGCAGAATACAAACGCAATAATCGTATGACGATGCAGTTCCTTCTCAGCTCCGTCAACCCATTTCTTATACATCTTATAGAAAATGAATCCGACAACACCTGAAAATGCGAAGAATCCAATGATCTTGATCAGAACCATTCCAAGCTTTACAGAATCATCTGCAAGACTTGTAACGATTGTCAGTGCGATAATACCGAGAACATCATCAATGATCGCAGCACCAAGGATTGCATTTCCTGAACGGCTCTTCAATGCTCCTAATTCTTTCAATGTCTCTACTGTAATACTTACAGACGTTGCTGTGAGTACAACTCCAATAAAGACATTCTGAAGAACTACAGGGGATGACAGGTTACTTCCTGCCATGCTTGGACGGTTAAAGAACCAGGCAACACCATAACCTCCGATCAGTGGAACGATCACACCACAAAGAGCAATAATAAAAGAAGCTTTTCCACTTGCTTTCAGCTCTTTGATATCCGTCTCCATACCTGCAGTAAACATCAGAACAATAACTCCGATTTCTGCAACTTCATGGATAAATGAAGTCTCTGCCAGAATTCCAAATCCTGCCGGTCCGAGGATCAATCCCGCCAGAAGTGCGCCAACAACCTGCGGCATCTGTACTCGTCTTGTTAATAGTCCAAGTAATTTTGTAGATATAAGAATAATTGCTAAATCCAGTAAGTATCTGTATGTGTCCATTTTTCTCTCTTCCTTTTTGTGATTTGTTTAAACTAATTCCCCAATCAGTTTTCAGATTTTTGAACAAAACTTCTCTTTCTAAAATCTCACTTTATCCATCTAATCTCGGTACTGCCTGGCCTCTCAACTGAATAACCGGTCCGCCGGTACCTTCTATATAAGCTCTTGTAATTGTTACTTCTCCAATATTATCATCTTTCGGAATCTCATACATAATATCCAGCATAAATTCCTCAATGATCGCACGCAGTGCTCTGGCTCCGGTATCTTTTTCCATTGCCTTTTCTGCAATTGCTTCTAATGCGCTGTCATCAAACTCAAGCTTCACTTCGTCTAATGCCAGCAGCTTCTGATACTGTTTTAAAATTGCATTTTTCGGCTCTTTTAAGATCTTGACAAGCATCTCTTTGTCGAGTCCCTTTAATGTAAATACAATCGGAAGACGTCCTAAGAACTCCGGGATCATACCGAATTTTCTTAAGTCCTCAATTGTCACTTTAGAGAGTAGCTCTTCATCATGCTCGACTGTATCTTTCAGTTCTGCATTGAAGCCCATCGACGTTTTCTTCTGCAGACGCTCTTTGATAATGTCTTCAAGATCCGGGAATGCACCTCCACAGATAAACAGAATATTTTTTGTATTCACTGTTGTCAGTGGAACCATTGCATTCTTGCTGTTCGCGCCTACCGGAACTTCAACTTCACTTCCCTCTAAGAGTTTGAGCATTCCCTGCTGCACAGATTCACCACTCACATCTCTCTGACTGGAAGTTTTTTTCTTGGCAATCTTATCGATCTCATCGATAAAAATAATTCCCTGTTCCGCACGCTCAACATCATTGTCTGCTGCTGCAAGAAGCTTGGAAACAACACTTTCGATGTCATCACCGATATATCCTGCCTCTGTAAGAGATGTTGCATCTGTGATCGCCAACGGCACATCTAAAAGCTTCGCCAGTGTCTTAACCAGATATGTTTTACCACATCCTGTAGGCCCAATCATGAGCATATTTGATTTCTCTATCTCAATCTCATCCATTGTTCCTGTTGCTACACGTTTGTAATGATTATAAACTGCAACAGAGATTGCTTTCTTTGCATACTCCTGTCCAACGATATATTCATCCAGACGTGCTTTGATCTTATGTGGTGCCGGAATATTCTTAATATCCAACTGTTTAAACTCTTTCGGTTTTTTCTTCTTCTGTTTAATCTTCTGTGCCTTTGGCTGCAGATTATCAAGATCCGAAAGGTTCAAAAACTGTACGCCCGGAATGTTCATCATCTTGCTCAGATCCATCGAACTATTGTTCATCATATCAAAGCTTCTCTGCATACAGTCCGGACACACCGCGATATTATTCGGAAGTTCAACCATCTTTCCCGTCACACTCTCCGGGCGATGACAAATAAAACATATTCTCTCATATCCGTCATCATCTTTTTCAGAATGGTCAGAAGTTGTCACTTCTTTTTTTTCTTCTTCCCTGCCAGTGTCCTGTCTGTTGTCTTCCTTGTTTGTCTCTTCTTCATCTACAATGATAAAATCATTTTCTGACATAGGTTGTCCCTTTCTATCGTATGAACATCGCATCCCCGATTGCTACAGTAACGCATCTAAATCGTACTTTTGTAATCGGAAACTGTATCTATAATACCCCAAATTGTGCGTCCAGTCAATCATACATCCGCAAATTTCTCCACTCCGTGCCTCCGCAGTCATTCATCCGGTGTTTCGTGTAGGCATTCTCCCTGTTTCCGGATCAACCTGGCAACTTGATACACCGGACGCTTAAACTCTTCTCTTACTTTCGGATTAGGGGCGCACTCTGCCATCTCTCCGTAATGCCTCTGAGAATCTGATTTTATCTCAGCAGGGCTTCTTCTCGCATCCGTTCTTCTTTTCAACATTTTCTCCCTTCGCAGAATCTTTGTGAAGGTATTCGCTTTCTTGCTCTTCCTCTGTTTCTTTTCCTGCCACTGTTTCAAATACTCCAACTGTTCCTGGTCGTTCTTTTCTTGCTCAGTCATCCTGTGCATCCTCCTCTGGTGGCTTTGGAAGTGGCATCCAAGCAATAACTCTCAAATTCCTCCAACCGGATGTTCCATTCACAAATCCAGACCAACCTCCACGATATGTATGGCTCATTCCTATCGTTCGGTACAAGCAGTTATATTCTCCATATCGAAAGTATTCGAACCACACCAACACCTCTTCCATGTCATTTTCCGGAAGTCTTTCACTACACATAATCCACGGTGTTGTCCGTGCTTTTTCTCCAGGTATTATGCCGCCTTTTACAATTTCTATTGCCTCATCATATGCAGCAATAAAATCCTCTGCTGTATTATTGGCAATTTCATCCAGCTTGTCAGCTGGTTTTTCTACCAACATTTTTCCTGCAAACTCAATTCTTTCTTCCAGCGTTTTTATGACCTTATCCGCATTGTAAGCTGTTGGCTGCTCGTCAATATATTGCAGGAATCTTTCTACTTCTTTCCCATTATTCAGCATATACTTTTTCAGCATATCTGCGTCAATCAGTCTCATGGTCTTGCTCTTCCTCTCTGTATGGTTCCGGCAACTGCATCCATGCAACACAGTTATACATTTCTTGTCCATCATCGCCATATGCTATATATCCCGCTTCGTCTTTACACAGAAGTCCAACTAACATATTTCCTCTATCATCGCAACAAAGTACGGTACCTTTTGGCATTCTTTCGCTACATGGAATCCACTTCTGATCCGCTTTTCCTTCTGCGTCGTCTATCTTGCTCATCTTCTTGATGTACTCTCTGATCTGGAAGATTGCAGATAGTACTCCATCGTAAAACGGGTCTGCTGTTGCTCCGCTCTCTGCCACTGTTGCTTTTGCCTCATCCTCTGACTGATTTAACCAATTTATCAAGTCATCAACGTCTAACTTATTACTCATCCTATTTGACCTCTCTTTCGTATTTTATTGGGAGTGGCATCCAGGCAACCACCTTATACATCAGCGTTCCTGCACTCCCATTCTTGTATCTATCCCACCCAAGAAAACCATGTTTGATATCGTTCCAATGACCTCCATCTGGAAATACTAGATAGTTTGCAATGCTCATCAGTTTTTCCGGTATTCCTGCAGTTTTTTCCAAGGTTACCAAACACATTTTTTTCGTCTTTCGGCAACCTCTCAGTTACCGGAATCCATGCTGTGCCATCGACTCCACTATCTTTAATGATTTCCCAAATTTCAGAATCGCCTTCAATGCAATATTTTTCAAATAAGTAGTCTTCCAGTCGTTCTGTCATCTCGTCTATGTCAAGCTCTGTTTTTTGATTTTCCACTGCTTTAATGCAATTCTGAATTGTGTTGTATGTTGCCTTGGATATTCTTCTCTCGCCGGCACTTTCTCTTTCGTCCGGAGCTTCGCCCAGTGCATAATCATTCAGATGTAATATCAATTTGTCAGCATCAATCAGTCTCATCTCTAGTCCTCCTGCTTCTGTTGGCCATTACTTCCGAACTTGTTCTCGATACTTGCCATGATGGATTTTAATCTGTTCTGCCCAATTCCTTTCGTTTCACTAATTGCTGCTTTAACCTCTGATACATCAATCCCAGGAACCGACTTTCTTCCTTCTTCGTATGCTGTCATATAAAGATTCTTGCAGAACGATTCAAATTGCTGCCGATCCATTTTCTTCACTCTCTTGTAATCTTCTCTCCGGAGCAGATATCCTGTCCCGGTTGTCATGTTTTTTGCTTTGTTCATACTCTTGCACCTCTACTTTGCCAGCTTCTTCATCGTCTTAAAGAACTTCTTCATGCTCTTCATGAATTTCTTCATACCTCTTCGCCTCCTTTATGCAAATAGAATCCTGGCGTCAAACCAGCCACCGTGTTTCTCAATTATCTGCTCGATCACTTCAACCGGAACAAAAGCATAAACACTTTCTATCGGCTCCATTGAGTCTTTCGCATATGGCATCAGCAGTTCTTCTTCACGGCTCGGAAACTCTACCTCGCAAGCTGTATACTCTCCACTCTCAAGATCTTCTCTTGGTGTACTGTACAGTCCGCTTCCGGCCTGCACGCTCATTTCAAATCCGTCTTCGCAATAAATATGAGGTCTAATAACACACGCTCCCTCATACACCTGTTTGAAAGTCTCACACAGAAAATCTTTCAGACAATCATACTTTTTGAATTTTTCGGCCGGCACAGTAAAGCCCGTCCAGCAGTTGCCTATATACTGCCAGATTTCTTTTCTATATCTTACAAACGTAGCATATGTTTCACTTGGCTTTCCTGTCTTTGGATTCCGAGCATAACCGTGTGGTCCTCCAACCTGGAAATATTCACTTTTCATTGTCTGCGGAGGCAGGATATTCAAAAAATAATCTGCTACTTCCTGGTCAACTAGATCTCCAAACTTGCAGTATTCATCCCAACTGTTGCATCCACTCTTGTGCCATCCTTCGATTGTCTTTAGCTCTTCTCTTGCCATTACTCATTCTCCTTTTCAAATTCTTTCATCGTTGGTCTTTTTCCATCCAGGTCATCCCAGGTATACGGCTTATGATTTTCACTTTCCCATTGCGCTTTGTAGCAATCTCTGCATACGCAAAATCCGGAAAGCCATCTCATTTCTCCCCAGTATTCCGGCTTTTTACAGCGTCTGCATATTACTATGCGTTTATTCTCATCCATACTTAACACCCCTCTCTTTCTCTAATTTCTGTCGAAGCCTTATCCAGAGCTTTCAGCATTACCGGTGACGCTTTCAGTTCTTCCCAGGTCAATCCTAGACAATCCAGCGTATCTTCAAGATCTCCGGTGTATCCATACTCATGGTTATCCAGCTCATACAGGAACATCTGGTACAAGAATCCTGTCCCATCCGTATCCGACTGCTTAGCCGCTTCCAGTTCCGCAATGTGTCGATCAGCAACTTCGTGGAAGTGTTTATGGTCTTTCTTCTGGATGAAGCCGCCACCCGGAATCCGATAGAGCTTGTCCTGGTCCTTCTCCGGATCAAGCCCCCATCTCTCCATCATTCCTCTGAACTGCTCCATTGAAAATGCAAACCCTAACGGCAGTTCGTTGAACTCTTTCTGCTGTCTTTCTCTTAACTCTCTGTAACTTTCCATCTTATCTTACCTCCTCATACATAAGCATCTTGGTAGTGTCAAACTTCATCAATGGATATTCGCAATAACCACTTCTTCTTTTCTTTCCAGTTCTTTTAGCAAATCCATTCTTTTCCAGGAATGCCACCGCCCACGGGCAATTATTCGCATCCACATATGCTTCATCTTCCCTCAGCGAATGATCGCCTAAGCAAGTTGTCACTCTTGCAACACAACCATCATTCTGATTCCAGATTGTCAATGAAATGCTTCCATCATGCCAGTATCTTTCAACTCTCAGAAAACATTCTTTGTACGTCCGGTAATTGGTCTTGACATCTAAAGTTTTCATGCTTACTCCTCCTCCAATCCAATTTCATGTCTCATGGTGAACTCACCTTTTCTCGGTCTTACAAGCTCCCATCCAGTATCATACACACTGAATGTTACATACCCGTCTGCACTAAAATTCAAGCTCCCCAGGTTCTCCATGTCTCTCTTCTCCAGAAGCTTCTGTAATGCCTCAATATGTGGGATTGCTTCCTTGCAGAACTCCTTAAACTCCGCTTCGTTAAATTTCTTTTTTGCTCATGTCCGTTTCTCCTTTCATCTCTCACAATAATTTGCATCAATAACTTTTCCGTCGCTGTATGCGAATAAGTCATAACAGAACCATCTAACATCTCTTCTCTTTACAAACCAGACAATTCCAAACCGGTCAATGTAGCATCTGTTATCTTTGCTCACCTGGCAAGCAGAAGCATCCCGGTTGTAATAAGCATTCCAGAACAGTTCATGTAACTCATTCCCTATTCTGATCTGGTCTGGCTCCGGAAGCTCTTGATACTGTTCTTCCGGCATTGCGAGTCGGTTGATTCTCTCTTCCCTTTTCTTTCTCGCCAGCTTAGCTTCCTTGCCGTATGTGCTTTTCCACAGGCGGTATGCCTTTTCTTTTGACATGTGATCGCAATCCATGTAAATCTGCTCAATCTTCAAGAACTGCTCATATGTCTTTGAATTTTCCGGTGCTCCGGTTCCTTTCAAAAATTCTGAATACATCATCTGATCTGTTCCTCCTCACTTACCCCTTACGCTCTAACTGCCTGCTCGAATTTCTTATCCGGTGCATTGAATGTTGCTCTCTGATATACATATGAATCACCAACGAACTGTCCTTCGATATGTAATTTCTTGTCCATCCCTCTTCTGATTGATACGACTTTTGAAGAGCTCCAAGTCTTGACTGTCTCTTTAACTGCTCCTCTTTCGATTTCATCTGCTGTAAGCTTTCTGCCGATCTGTCTTTCAATAACCTCAACCATTTTCTTTGTAAATTTCATATCGTTTCCTCCTTGTGATTTGTAATTGTTTATCGTGACGTTATCGTAATCCGCATCTGCTTACTTTGTCAAGCAATGTTTTTACAAGTTTTTCAATTTTTTGAGCACTCTCGCAATGCTACTTCTTTACGAACACGACCTTGTATCCCAGGGCGTCAACAATCTTCTCAAACTTCGTGAGTCTCATGTCTCTTCTAAGTGAATCATTCAGCGTCTGACGATGGATTCCCATCTTCTTTGCTACCTCTGCTTGCGTGGTATTCTCTTCAATCAACTTTTTCAACTGTTCATTTAATGTCATATATTATCCCCTTCCACCTTTATTTTCTTTTTTAGCCGCTAGGCAACCGGTTCTGAAGAAATGTATGCTGCTCATTCTTTTAGAACCGGTTATTCCTCAAGATAGGCTTCTTAACTCACGGTACGCATTTGCTTACCATCTGGCAAAAAATTATCCGAAGACTTCCTCTCCGAACAATGCATACTGGATGATCGTATCTGCGCATCCAGCATCAATACATGTCGTATCTATCGTATAGTATCTGTTGCTTACGTCTTTCTCAAGGCATTCGTATCTAGGATCATGCAAATACATTTCAAGCCCCTTTATGAACTTTTCTTTGTTCAGCGTATACCATTCTGTGTCTTCATCGTCAAACGGTTCGCAAACATGGATTTTCAGCTCTCCTCCTCTAGCAATCTGCTCATGCCCCCAGGATGCTACCATCTTATCTGCCGGGACCTTAGCTGCATTGCACCAGTAAACAATGCCTCCTTCAAGTGCCGAACACATGATATCGTCCACGTCTTCCTCTGTAACAATGACTCTCTTCCCAGACTTCTCATGCTTAATCTCTCCTACAACCTTCATTTTCTCCATGACTTACTCCTCCCATATTTCATTCGCTTCTCTCTTACAGTCTCGCTCTGTGTAATAATCATACAGAAACTCTTTCTGTGCTTTCGTCATATCTCCTTACCAGGTTTCCTGTTGCAAATGCAACTCCCTGTGATGGGTTATGAAGTAGCACCCAACCTCTATCAACAAGCCAGTCCCCGGCTTCCAAGGTTTCTTCATACTGCTCTTGGAAATTTTCCTCCACATATTTGTCTGCCCAGTGCTGGTGTTCTCCCCACTCGACTCCGTGAAAAGTTCCGTCCGGTTCCAGCCATCCATAATCTGTGGTAGTGTGCTCTTTAACATCCATCATCCGTTTTAAGAAATTATCAATCTGGTGTTGCGCCCGGTCTTCCTGTGTTTCCATCCCAAGTTCTCTCCGCACTGCTCGCTGTTCACTTTCCGGAAGATGCTCCATCGCAACACAAAATTGTTCATTCATTTCCGCCAGTTTTTCCTCCGCTTCCCTTCTTAACCGTGGAATCTTCCAGATATTCATGCTTCGTGGTAACAACTTTTCTTCCCCTGGCTCATATATTTCCAGGTGATACGTGCCATCTGCTGTACTGCCTTTCAGCGCGGCTCGTCCAAGTAGAATATCTTCTGCATATCTCCGGATCTTGGTTTCTGGCGCATCCGTACCTGTCATGCAGTCTTTCAGAATCTCCATGACTTTCTCGATGCTCTTTTCGCCAGAGTAAAACCACTCTCTTGCTATCTGAGTAATGAACTCTCCAGTTATCCCGAACGTAAGCGTTCTCTTCTCTGCTACCACCTTTACTCCTCCTGCTCTTCTCTGACCTGCTTTGTTTTCAACAATTCCCCATTCTGTTCTGCATACGAATAGTAGCTATCTTTTCCAATTATCACATGGTCTACAACCGGTATTCCTAGTATTCCTCCTGCTTCTACCAGCCTTTTCGTCAGCAAATCGTCTTCTGATGATGGCGTGCAAATTCCACTTGGGTGATTATGTGCGACTGCAATCCAATTGCACCCGCTTACGCATGCCCTAACAAAAAATTCCCTCGGCGTTGTTATGCAGTTGTAAGCTGTTCCATGTGCCACCTCAAACATTCCTATCGGTTTGCATTTCACATTCAATGCCAGCATCCATATATGTTCTTCCGGCAAGTCTTCCGCATTGCATCCAGCCATAAACATTCGTGCTATTTTGCCCGGAGTATTCAAAAACTCGTCTGCACAACTGAATCCACTATTTTTCTTTGCCAGGACAGGCTTTCTTTCTTCATCAAGCAGCAGTTCATACTCAATTACTCTCATCCTTAATCCTCCCGGTAATCTTCGTAATCAATTCCAGCTACATCACAGATACTTTCGTAGTCCGTGCCATTCTCATACATATTCTTAATCGTCTGACCGTGAATCGTTCCGTCCCATATCCGGATCATCTGCCCGATTGCTTCATTCAGTGCCTTGTTGCTTCTATCTGCCATTGTTTATACCTCCGACCTGTTAATATCTATCTGCTGGTTCTTGACCGGGCAGTTGCTTACACAGCCACCTCAACTTCACCAGTTTCTCTGTTGTATCTATAGACTTCGTATCCCAGGATTTCTTCCGGTGTCAATTGATTGTCGTTCACTTCTTTGACCATCTCTCTCAACTGCTCAAGTCCTTGTGCCGAAACCGGAACTGCGATCAACTCGTGAATACTTGAAGGAATGATGTAGAAATCTCCATTCATCTTCTCCGCTGCGATTTCAAGGTACTCTTTATAAAGCATGATATTTGCTCCGTGAAGCTTTCTGGCGTTCGTAAGTATATACATTTGAGGACCATCTGGTTCTTCAATTTCTTGACCGACATTTACTCCCATCAGTTCACACATAACTTCACTCATCGTTCTCACAGAAAATCCGGACTTTTCTGTATTCTTCTTTGCAGCTTCATCCAGTTCTTCGAAGCTGATCCCTGATCTATCCAGGATCACTTTCGTTAAGACATAACTCATCATACCGTCCTCGCCCGCGCTCGCAACCACTCTGTAAATTGCGACTAAGTCTGCAATTTTCTTTTTGGAATATCTTTAAGCTTTTCTGCGTTTCTCTCAGCATTCACAAGCTGATATTCTACGTGGTCCAGGATGAATTTTCTGTCAATCCACTTTTCTACATTCATCTCAATTTCCGGTGTTTCAATGTTTTGATACATCTCAAACACTTCCTTTGCAGCATCTTCAACTGTCATGAAACCATCCTCCACTCTGTCTACGATTCCATCCACATAGAGTCTTGAAACAACCGTTTCCTCTAGCTTTCCGATTTCGATGCCAAACATCTTAACTCCGTTATTTTTTGTTGCCTCTTGTGCTGCTACTAAATATCCGTTTCCTGCGATTTTCTTTACTGCTCCAACTAATTCTTTTACGATTGCTTCTCTCATTTCAAAATCCTCCATTTTTCTAAATCTATTAGCAACTGGTTTACCAGTAACGCTCTAATTTCTTGCTTTCTTTTTTTGCCGCTTTCGGCTCGTTGTTTATACTTTGCATGTGATACTGCCTTTCCCTAAAATCACATACTTCAGATTCTTATTTCCATATGCCATATCCAGCACTGCCGGTATCGCATCTTCTGTGCTGCTGAACTTATCTCTGAACAACTCTGTCAGCATTACCTGTCCTCCGTCGCATTCCGGCATACCAGAACTCAACTCATGCTGATCGTAATAGATATAATCTACATATCCTTCAGCTTCATCTTCTTCCAGTAGATTCATGCCGTTTCCTTCAGCGATTCTAAGAATCTGTCCAACTGATGGGACGTAAATAAATACATCTTCATATCTTCTTTCTTCCATCGTCTTATTCCTTTCTTTCTCTCTTCTTGGTAAGTCTTACCGGATACCCTGGCTGATTCTCTCTGTATTCTCTGAGTCTTTCAAGCCCTTCTTTCCGGGTATACTCTGTCAAGATATGCTCCCAACCGCATCCGTAATTTCCTTCCAACACCCAGGTATCTACTGTCTTTCTTACATACATAGCTTTTCTCCTTCCTACCACATTGTTTCGATAGCAATTTCATTGTAGAGCACGTATCTCTGCGCCTCTTTAATGGTCTTGAATTTAAGCAGCTCCAGGAATGGTCCGTAACACAATCTTGATTTTCCGTCTTTCTCGACCTCCAGGTTGTATTTTTCTTCCCCTCTGATATCCTGCTTGCACATATCACATACAAAATATCTTTTTCCTGTGTTGCTTACGAATTTTCTTCTACCATTAACTGTCACTTTCGTGCCCTCCTTGTGATTTGTAATTGTTTATCGTGACGTTATCGTAGTCTTCATTTGCATACTTTGTCAAGCATTGTTTTTACATTTTCGGTCAAAAAAATTGCAGTCACGCTTTATCCGTAGATAATGTGCTGCAAACCATCTTCAAACTCTTCGTATCTCTTCTTCAGAATATCAAACACGCAGTAGAACGACTGCATCTTTTCGCTGGCATCCGGTGACAGATAATCGTAATAATAGCTATCCATCATTTCCATAAGGCTCTTGATCTTTCCTGCTTCTATTACGGCGTCTTCTAGGGTGAGGCTTTTCGGAGATACCACAATCTTCTTAACATCCTCCTGGAGCTTATCCGGAATCCCAGGAACATTCTCTTTCAACATTTCCGTTTCCTCGTTGTCCGCTGGATCCTGAATTGACTTTTCGACTACATCAACAATCTTTTCCTCTTTCTGCTCTGTCTCAGCTTTTTACCTGACACTCTGCAACATACAGATCGTACAGGATGTTCACTACTCCCATTGCAAGCTTCATTGCACTCGGTCTGGCAATCCCCATGTCGCAGAATCTGGAAACGATTGTCATTGACACTCCCTGCTTCACAAGGCTGTACTGAAAGTTCTTATCTTTCCTTCTCTTCGCAATCTCCTCATAGGTCTGTGCGATTATATCATCATCCTTCACAAACTGTTCTACCAGGGCTTTGATTTCTTTATCGGTCAGAAACCTTTTACCATTATTCTGCTTTCCAAGCTCATTTCTGGAATTGCATTTCTTCAACTCCTGGTGTACCATTTCATCCTCGCAGCCACCAACTGTGCATGTTGCTTCGTTATCTTCTGGAGCTATGATTACTTCGCAATGCTGATAATGTTTCAATCTTCCCATCTTTTTTTCTCCTTTCTCCCAGTTTTCGGGCATAAAATTACAGCCACCTCAGTGACTGCAATCCTTTCTACCTTCTATCTTCATTCTGCTTTCCTAATTCTTTCAGCGTAATCATGCAGACCGCTATCTCTACTAAGCACGTTGCCAGAATTGCTACCAAAAGGAACGAATTCATCCCCTTCAAATTCCAGGCAACAATCTCAACCATCATAAGCAGCAATGCCAATCTTCCGGCTTTCTGCAATGTTTTCGCTTTCGTCTTCTGGATCTCATTTCTCATTTCTGATTTTTTCATTTACTTCTAACCTCCTTTATGCTAAACTCAAAGGGCAAGGGAGCTAAACTCCCAAGCCTTTGAGTGGCTACTAAATGTGGTCTACTTGAACCAATGAACGATTGCCGTTACCAATGCTGATATACCAGTTATTGCTCCAACAATAACTTCAGTGATGGTGGCGGCGATTTGCATTTTAAGCAAACACTTTTCCAACAGTTCTTTTTCTTTGTCCGTTTCCGGATGTTTCTTCTTTCCCACTGGGCTATCCTCCTTCCATAAATTCCGATAAATCAATGGTAATGATTTATCGTATCGTTATCGTAACAGGCTGGCTCGGAGGCAGTCAAGCATTATTGTTACAGTTTAATATGCAGCTCCCTTGCTTGCTGAAATCCGTAACTCCTCTGTCCCATCCCCAGTTGGCTTTCTCTCGCTCCCTGATGTACTCCTGCTGGATCAGCAGCTCAGTTACCGCTCTATTGATATAAGTCTCTCCGGCAATCTCTTTTATTTCCTCAAGACTTCCGGTTGAAACCAATAAGGAAATGTTATCCAGGGCTTTCACGTTGTCTCTGTATTTCTGTCTGGTTTGTCCAATCGTTACTGTATTGAGAAACTCCGGTCTATTCATCGTGCATACCTCCTTATCAAATTCTTTCCACGAATGTCTTGCAGCACTCGTTAATCAGCTTCCACAATGTACTCTGAAACAGCTCCTCTTCTGAACAGCCATACTGTCCGCAGAAGCTATTGACATCTGAGTGCTCCAGGATATCTTCCGTGATCTCTTCCAGGTCATCCATCGTGATTTCTTTCTCGTAGTCGCAAAGGTCAACCAGCAGATGCGTGTACGCATCCACATCTCCTCTGGTGTAATAGCTTTCTCTGATACACATGCTTCTTACTGTATCACTGTTAATCTTTCTGAACTCTCTGTATCTTGCCATCTCTATTCCTCCTCGAACGCTTTCTCAAAATCTAATTTTCCACCAGCCGCACTGTCCATGAGATCTTCAATCTCACCGTCAAGTTTCTCCACTTCCTTCTTCAGAAGTTCAATCGCTTCCGTGATGTTTGCACTTTGGAACTCATACTCGTCCAGAATATTCAAAGCTGATGCCACTGTCTGTTGCATCTTTGCCTTACTGCTCAGTTCCATGATGCTCTTATGAATGTTCATCTCTATACCTCCTCGACTTTCGTGTAATCTTCCAGGATTCCCATAAGCGTTGCTTTCCCGATCCGGAACTTCTGTTTATGCCCACATCTGGTCCCCATATAATTGACAACTGTTCTTTCTGGAAGCTCATGCTTTATGTACTGGATCATGTAGTAATGACCATCTCCATGATGAACGACATCTATGAATTTATGCTCGTTCCGGTTGTTGCGGTATGTAGCTTTCTCTGTTCTGTTGGCTCTTGATCGAATTACTTTTTCGCTTCTTTCGCTTTTCTTCTTGTCTTCATCAACAAACTCAATTTTATCCATCAAAGTTCTCCAGTAGAATACTCTGCCATCTTCTGTTACAAGAAACTCTTTATGAAGATTGCTGTTTTCTTCTTTCAAGTCATATGCTTTGCAGGTAACTATTCTACCGTCAATATATTCATGGGTTTCATCTTCAAACTCTGCATTTTCTTCCAGGTAAGAAATAAACTCTTTAACTGTAAGCTGATCCATAAGCTTTTCTGTTGCGATCATAAAATTTACTCTGTATCTGTTGTCGTTTTCTTTTTTATATCTCATAATATCTTCTCCTTTTTTGAATGTATTTTGTTTTCGTGGCGTAATCGTAGCACTCATGAGCGCAGAACAGTCAAGCAATATTTTTACAATTTGTAATTGTTTTTCGTTACTTGCTTTGCTATGCTTAAGAAAAAACGTGTGAGGTGGTCTTATGTACGATGGCAGCGAACAACTGATTTTTAAAGATAAAGAGCTTGGCAGCTCTGTCCTGGACTTCTGGTCATGGGCTTACTCTGACTTAATTCGGAACGTGAACCGTGGAGCTTTTGCAGAGTTTATAGTCCTGGAGGCAATGAATAATCAATCCGGTATTACCCCCCCCCCCGAACAGATTTTCGGGTATCTATGGATGCGTACGATTTGCTCAGTCCGGACGGTATACGTGTAGAAGTTAAATCTTCCGCATATATACAAGCCTGGGAGAGTGAGCATCCAGCAAGAATATCTTTCCGAATAGCACCGGCAAAATCGCTGGACTCATCCGGCAACTACTCAGCCGATTCTCAATACTGCCGGCACTCAGACGTGTATGTGTTCTGTGTCTGGACTGCCATGAGCCGGGAACAGAACATACTTGATTTATCATTATGGGATTTTTACGTGATCGCAACAAAGACATTAGACCAGAAGGTCCCGAATCAGAAAACAATTACTTTTCAGTCTTTGCTGTCTCTTCAACCAAGGAAAGTTGACTACTTCGGTCTTTACGAAGCAATAAGAAATGAAGCTATGAATGATTGAAAATGGGACGTCATTTGTGA
>ENA-OQJT01000002-OQJT01000002.1-human-gut-metagenome-genome-assembly--contig:-NODE-2-length-49999-cov-0.862287_pt1 | contig 49999 bp, 52 predicted proteins | sample MGYA00242612_ERZ504779 | MGnify/ENA primary metagenome ERZ504779 (study PRJEB26092, sample SAMD00036366) | human gut metagenome | host: Homo sapiens | study: EMG produced TPA metagenomics assembly of the...
ATTTTTCTATAATGACTGCAATATTTTCTGCGCCAAGTCCTTCTCTTGACATTATTTGCATAAGTATCTGAGAACAGTTTTATCTTATCCTCAACAATCGACTGGATATTTGCGTCTATAGTTGTATACAGGGTATTTCCGTTTTGTGCAGCAATTACTGTCTTCTGGAAATCATTGTCTGCATTCAGATAGCCGTACTCCCTGCCATTTACACCATTTAAGGTGTCATTGTAATAGTTTTCGAGTCCGGTTGTACCTACATTTCCGGCGGAGGTAAAGCCGATAACTGAGCTTGCCAGTGTTTTAAACGGATAATTTCTCTGATACTCTGTCTCAAACCACACACCCTTGATGTTTGGATTCTTCAGATTGCCCTTTTCGTCTGTTGCATCCTGCAGCTGTACAAATGGCTGAATTGCATCATATGACAGCTTTTTTAACAGTACAATATATTTGTTATCCTTGCTGTTATTTGCATAATCCTCAAGTGTTGCCCTGTCTAAATCCGGAAAGCACTGTGTCAGTGCATCTATCGTCGGAGTTATATACTCTTTCTTACTGGTCATAACCGAGCAATCAAGTACAACATTATAAACAGCCACACTCGTAGCAAGCACTGTGCCGTTTGAATCTACAATATTTCCTCTCTGAAACGGTATTGTTTTGCTGTCATATGACTGTAATGATAGTACCTTTTTTAGTATATGCGTCTCCGCTTGTATATTCAATAAACATCAGCCTGCCAATGAGTCCAAGCATGGCTACAACTATTAACATAAACAACGCAAACAGCTTTGTTTTCATTTTGCGTCCAATTTTTCTTACCGGTCTTTTTCTTGTCCTGGCTGCCAATATGATTCCTCCAATTTATTCCGGAATATCATTGTACTGATCCATATAGTTGTTCTTATCAATTGAGTAATAAACTATCTGATCCTGTGAAGCATATTTCATGCCAAGTCTGTTGATAGCTGCATCCTTGATTGCATTTAAATCGACAGATGTAGTAATCTGCTTGTATCTGGCATCATTATCAGCCTTCATATCATTTATCTGGCTCTCAAGTGCTGCAACCTCCTTCATCTGCTGTGTCACATTTGACCTTATCTGAATAAGTGAAACAGATACAAGGGCTGAAGCTGCCACACACGCTGTGAGAAAGGCTACAAATGCCCTGTTCATTGAGAGTGCTCTCTCCTGATTTCTTCTTGCAGATGTTCTTCTGTTTTTCTTTCTTCTTATTTCCTCAAGCTCTCTTGTCGATTTCTGTGGTCTTCTGACCGGTGCTGCCTCGTCAAGCTCTCTTACGGCATTCCCATTTATATAATAAGTAGTTTTATTCATTTAGCTGCTCCTTTTGCTGTCATTCTACAAATCATTCTTTTCAAACACACGAAGCTTTGCACTCTTCGAGCGTGAATTCTCTTCAAGTTCCTTTTCTGACGGAAGGATAGGTTTTCTTGTGATAACCGTTCCCTTCGATTTATTACCGCATACACATACCGGAAAACTCGGTGGACATGTACATGGATTTTCATTTTTTTTGAAATTGGATTTTACTATTCTGTCCTCAAGCGAGTGGAATGTGATTATACATATCCTGCCGCCCGGATTAAGTAAATCTATCATGTCATCCAGGTTGTCCCTTAGCACATCAAGCTCATGATTCAGTTCAATTCTTATAGCCTGATATGTTCTCTTTGACGGGTGCCCACCGGTAGCTCTGACCTTTTGGGGTATCGCTGCCTTTATTATCTCGTTGAGCTCTCCTGTTGTCGTTATCTCTTGCTTTTGTCTTGCTGCTACAATGTGCTTTGCAATATTCTTTGCAAACTTGTCCTCACCGTAATCCCTGATGATACGGTACAGATCATTTTCGCTGTAGGTATTTACTATATCCCTTGCAGTAAGGGCATTCCTGTCATCCATACGCATATCAAGCGGTGCATCCTCACTCCTGTAGGTAAAGCCCCTCTTTGGTGTATCAAGCTGGAAGGATGACACTCCCAGATCCAGCATAATACCATCCACCTTTTCAATTCCGAGTGAATGAAGCACATTCTTCATATCAGAATAATTGCTTCTGACTATCGTTACCCTGTCTCCAAACTCCGCAAGTCTCTCTCCTGCCGCCTTTATGGCATCTGCATCCTGATCTATGCCTATCAGCCTGCCCTTGTCCGAAAGTCTCTTAGCTATCTCATATGAGTGCCCGGCTCCTCCGAGAGTACCATCCACATATATCCCGTCAGGACGGATGTTTAAATTTTCAATTGTCTCGTCCCTTAAGACTGAATAATGCTTAAATTCCATGTGGTCTCTCCATTTAAAATCAAATTCCTATGCCAAGCTCTGCCATATGATCTGCTATCTCATCCATATCGTCAAAATCAGAGTTCTCAAGGTATCTGTCCTTGCTCCAGATTTCTACTCTGCTGTATACTCCGACAGATACAACTTCCTTATCTATACCTGCGTATTCTCTTAAGTTCGCCGGTAAGAGGATTCTGCCCTGCTTGTCCACCTCACAGGTGGCTGCGCCTGCAAAAAAGAATCTCATAAATTTTCTTGCTTCTCTTGATGTGAGTGGTTTGTCGCGAAGATTTTCCTCAATGCGATGCCATTCTTCGTTGGAATAGACGAACAGACAGCCATCTAAGCCCTTGGTAACTACGAACTCATTACCAAGCTGTTCACGGAACTTCGCCGGGACAATCATACGGCCCTTGGCGTCTATTGAATGATTATATTCGCCCATGAACATGGCATCCATCCTCCTTTTCCTCATTTTGAAGCTTTCCACCACTTCACTCCACTTATATGGTATTTCGCTCCACTTTCCACCACTTGATTACAATATTACACCTAACAGCCCACAAAATCAAGGCTTTAAGCTAAATTCCCATAAAAAAGCAACAAAAAAGACGCTCAGTCTTTTCGTGGACTTTGCGTCTTTTTTATAAAATACATATGAAATTTACTCTTTAGTGGAGGATTGTGGTGGAGTGTCCACCATTTTGCCCATTTTCATCTGCTTATATCTGACAATACCTATCCATATGGCTGATACTGCCACCAAGTGGCGGCAAGTGCCATAGACACCGGATAATTGATATGCGGGATGAGAAGCTGGTCTGTACGCAGGCTTTCTATCCAGAATCTTCCTATACCATAGCCTAGTAAATATAGAAGAAACACCCTCTCCGTCAAACTTTCTGTGCTTAAAATAAAGCATCAACAAAATAAATAAGCACAGGTTCCAAAAGGATTCATACAAAAATGTAGGATGCACCGAGATATACTCCACTCCGTCTATCACAGTTGTATGTGACATAAGCTTTTCAGTCAAATCCGATGTCCTGACAGCTGATACCGGAAGCTGCATGGCAAAAAGTCCGTCATAATAATCGCCAAATGCCTCCCTGTTGCAAAAGTTTCCCCATCGGCCAATCGCCTGTCCCAGTATCAGTCCAAGCCCCGCCGTATCACACAACAGTGGAAACGACAGCTTTCTGACCTTTGCAAAAACGAATGTGGTGATAATTGCTGCTATCACTCCTCCGTAAATTGCCAGTCCTCCCTGCCTGATATTGAATATGCTAAGCAGGTCATCCTTGTACAAATCCCACCTGAATACCACATAGTATATTCTTGCGCCTATCACCGAGCATATGATTGCCACAAGTGCCAGATCAAAGTATGTATCAGGATTTTGTCCTGATTTTTTAGCCACATAGCAGGCCACGCCCAGCCCCGCAAGCATACCACATGCTATTATTATGCCATACATCGCAATACCAAAGCTTCCTATTGATATGCTCTTTATCACATGCTGCAGATATATATGAAGATGTGGGAAATTTATATTATAATCCATATTTTTCCTTTCCTGACTGTAATTGCTGTCTGTCACACCATAATATATACAGCAGCAATCACAAATTACGAAAATATATGTACCCGGAGCACCATAAACCTGATACTCCGGGCAACTGTCATTATGCGTCTCTTAGTCTACGCCTGACACTCAAAGCTTGCACACTCTGTACTGCACTTGTTTGGTGTACAGTTTTTCTTGATGCCAATCTGATTGGCCATGCAGCTATTGTGATCATTGTACTTACACTTTGCCGCATCACAGTGCACATCTGTCTCCTTGTGAATAGCTAACTCTGCAGATACCTCACAGTCACAGGCCTTGTTTGAAAAGCTGCCACACTGTGTATCGCAGGCTTTCTTTGCCTTAGTTCCTTTCACATCGATTTCTCTGAGCTTACAGCAGTTATCTGCATTATACGCACATTTTTCAACATTACAATCAAGTCTTGTCATACTTTTGCCTCCTTTGCTTATGCATAGGCTAGTATGTCCTGATTGATTTTTTTTATACTTTTTAATCGATTATCTGTGTTTTTCCTCTTCTGGAAGCTCCACTCTGATTTCCTTTGTACGGATTTCCTTGCAAATCTGGTCGATGAAATCTGAAAGTGGCTTAACACCCTCATTTCCTTCAAAACGGCTTCTTACCGATACTGTGCCGTCTGCCTCCTCGTCAGCTCCGACAACAAGCATATATGGAAGCTTATCCATACGAGCCTCTCTGATCTTGTATCCGATCTTCTCAGCTCTGTTGTCAACTGTCACATCGACATCATTGCGCTTAAGCTCATCTGCTACCTTTTTAGCATAATCAGCATACTTCTCTGAGATAGGAAGTACTCTTACCTGCTCAGGGCAGAGCCATGTAGGGAACTTGCCTGCGTAGTGCTCGATAAGCCATGCAAGTGTACGCTCATAGCAGCCGAGTGATGTACGGTGGATGATGTATGGACGGATTTTATCGCCGTTTTGATCAATATAGTACAGATCAAAATTCTCAGCAATAGCACAGTCGAGCTGTATTGTTACCATGGTATCCTCTTTACCGTATACGTTCTTGGCCTGGATATCAATCTTTGGTCCGTAGAATGCAGCCTCGCCATCGGCCTCAACAAAAGGAACATTTTCCTCAATAAGGATGTTACGAAGAACCTCCTGTGTTGAGTTCCAGTACTCATCATCTCCTAAATACTTTTCTGTGTTCTTTGGATCCCATTTTGAAAGACGGTATGTCACATCATTCTCGAGTCCCAGCACCTTAAGGACATATCTGTTAAGATTGAAGCATGCCTTGAGCTCCTCCTCACACTGGTCAGGACGGATAACATTGTGACCCTCTGAGATAGTAAACTGTCTGACACGTGTCAGTCCGTGCATCTCTCCCGAATCCTCGTTTCTAAACAGTGTGGATGTCTCACCCATTCTGTAAGGCAGATCTCTGTATGAGTGCTGCTTTGCCTTGTATACATAATACTGGAACGGACATGTCATCGGGCGAAGTGCCATAACCTCTTCCTCGCCGTCCTTCTCAGGATCTCCGAGAACAAACATGCCGTCAAGATAATGATCCCAGTGTCCTGAAATCTTGTACAGGTCTGATTTTGCCATGAGTGGTGTCTTTGTACGCACATAGCCCCACTCCTTATCCTCGAGGTCCTCAATCCATCTCTGCAACTTCATAATCATCTTTGTGCCCTTTGGCATCATAAGCGGGAGTCCCTGTCCGATTACATCTAACTGTTGTGAAAAGCTCCATCTCACGGCCAAGCTTATTGTGATCACGCTTCTTAGCCTCCTCCATTCTCTCAAGATGTGCCTTTAAATCCTCTTTCTTATTGTAGGCTGTTCCGTAGATACGATGGAGTCTTGCCTTGTTTGAATCACCTCTCCAGTATGCCATTGATGATGCTGTGAGCTTGAAAGCCTTTACTCCCTTTGTGCTCATAAGATGTGGTCCTGCACATAAATCTACAAATCCACCCTGGTCATAGAATGAAATCTCCTCACCCTCAGGAAGCTCCTCGATAAGCTCTACCTTGTATGGCTCATCCTTTTCCTTCATGAATTTGATTGCTTCCTCTCTAGGGAGTGTAAATCTTGTTATCTCATGACCCTGTTTGATGATTTTCTTCATCTCTGCCTCAAGTGCATCGAGATCCTCTCTTGAGAATGGCTGTGAATCGAAATCATAGTAGAAACCATCGTCAATTGCCGGTCCGATTGTGATTTTTGCATCCGGGAACAGATTCTTTACTGCCTGTGCTAGCACGTGTGATGCTGTATGTCTGATGACACGAAGTCCTTCCTCATCACTTGCTGTGATTATATTGAGTGTGCAGTCCTTGTCAAGAACTGTTCTTAAGTCAACAATTTCTCCGTCAACCTCTCCTGCGCAGGCTGCTCTTGCAAGTCCCTCGCTTATATCTTTTGCGATTTCATATACGCTTTTTGCTTCGCTGTACTCTTTTGATGAGCCATCCTTCAATGTTATCTTCATGGTTATCTCTCCTTTATTTTTAATATAAAAATCCCCGACACCGCATTGCTGCGACATCGGGGACGATAAGCTTTGTTACCGTGGTTCCACCCACATTCTTTCCGCCTGAAAACATACTGCTTGTCTGTATCCGACAGAAACTCATTTGACTATAACGGTGTCACCGGGCTTTATTGGAGCCACTCCAAGCTGGTGTTCGGTATATCATCCACCGGGGAGCTTTCACCACTCTTTGGACTTTGATTCTCGTCTTCCAAGGCTTCCCTCTCTGCTGCTTTTAATATACTTACTGTGCTCTTCAACGTATTGTTATTATGCTAATGTTCCTTTCAAAAAATGATAATATACTTATTTTTCTAATATGTAAAGTACTTTATGCATTTTTTCCGCAACATTTTTTATATTTCTTGCCCGAACCGCATGGACATGGGTCATTTCGGCCGATTTTCTTACCTACTACCACTGTTCCTGACTTCTTCTGCTCGAGGTAAAGCGCATGCTTTGTCTCTGCGTCAAAGATTTCATCCCATGCCGGGAGATTGTAAAGCCAGTCTGCCTTTGCATCTACCATGTTCTTATAGAGCTTTTCTTTATCGAAAGCAAGGCTTACCTTTGTGTCCTCATCCATCTCCTCGATTGGGTTTGGGGTGACAAGGCTGTCATTGATTCCGTCTAAGAAGCCTGTCATCTCCATGATTGATAACTCATATTTCTCAGCAAGCTCTTTGACTGTTCCCTCTACTGCCTCATCCGGATTTGCAAGGAGCTTCTCATATACACCCTTCTCCAAGAGGAAATAATGCTGCCAAAAACGCTGTAACTCTCCCTGATCTGCTTTGTCATTGTAGGCAATCTTGTGCCACTCTTCTAATAAAGCCATTTTTACTACCACCTTTATCTTTTATAAACTGATATGAGGCCAAACAGCCTCAACTTCACATATGGATGTATTATACCAAAATAACAGCTTGACGTCAATTTTGTTTTTTTATATTATAATTATTAAATAACTATTCAAAAACCACGGAGAACAATTCATGAAAAAGACAAAACGTATTCTGGCACTGATTGGCGCCATCCTTTTATTACTTTTATATGTTGTGGCATTTGTTGCCACTGTGCTCGATCACACAAGTGACATGCGCTACTGGAAGGCTGCCGTTGCCGCAACTATCATTATCCCGGTGCTTATCTGGGCGTATTCATTTGTATACAGACTTTTAAAGGGTTCTGATAAAGAATCTGATGATGTAACCAAAAAACCATGAAACGCAAAATCACACCTGAATTATCATCTAAAGACTGGAAGGAATTCTGCAGCCGTTTTCATTTTGATAACGATAAACTGCCGCTTATCCGGGCAATATACACCGCAATGCTTCCATTGGTGGATGCCTTTGCATATTATTCCATAAAACAGGATTTGCCCGGGGGTATCCCTGGCACACTATGCCTACGGCCTCGTGACACTCGGAAACGGTGCAGACGAGCTGTCAGAGCTGTATTTAAATCATGAGCAGCTTGAGGAGGCCTACATAGCAGACTGTTTAAGCCTCATGCTTTTGTCAAACGCATATGAGCAGTTTGCAAAGGCTGTCGAAGAAGAAAGCTCTCTTTATGCCATTGAGCTGTCATTTTTAGGCGATGAATATCCGCTTGAGCTGCTGCCTGAGATTTTTGAGCACGTAAGCCCTGATGGCATACATCTCACCGGTTCAAATATGCTCAAGCCACTTAAGACAGCCGCCCTCATAATAAAGCTTGACTCACAAAAGCGGAAAAATATCAAAGAGCTCTGCAATACCTGCGCGAACTGTAAAAATCTGTCGTGCCCATCAAGAAAGGCTCCTGGTCCTAAGCTGCCACACACCTATGGTGCCATGCAGATTTTCAATATCAGACATTGAAGCCCTTCTTTTTCTCATATGAGCCTCTCAGTTTCTCAACCAGAAGTGTCAGATTCCTAAACAGTGACTCAGCCGCAAAGCCAAACACTATCATGAGAAGAATACATATATTTGACAAATCTGTCAGTGCAAACAGTTTCTTTAAGAAGAAACCCGAAAATACCAGACCTGCTATATTTCCGATAATAACAGCATATTTCATTCCATTGAGTGGCTCACTGATTTTAAAGAGAATCATGAAGCCCACTACCGAAAGTACAAGCGTCGCTATCGTTCCTATGCTTGCATCTGATATACAAAATACTTCTCCGCATACGACAAGCGCTCCGACAGCTATTACATCCGTAAGTCCACCCGGCAGTGCCTTTAGCATGACATTGGTGATAAAGTGTCCCTTTATCCTGTCCTTATTCTGCTCCAGTGCCAATAAGAATCCCGGTACTCCTATGGTAAACATACTGATGAGCGATACCTGTGCCGGCTCAAGCGGATACGTAACCATAAGAATAACCGAAAACAGTGAAAGTAACAGTGAGAATATATTTTTCACAAGAAACAGGCTTGCTGAGCGCTGGATATTGTTTACCACCCTGCGGCCCTCATACACCACATCCGGCATATGTGCAAAGTCAGAGTCCAAAAGGACAACCTGGGCTGCCTGGGCTGCCGCCTCACTTCCCGATGCCATAGCCACACTGCAGTCGGCATCCTTCATGGCAAGTATATCGTTGACTCCGTCTCCTGTCATCGCAACTGTATGACCTTTAGCCTGTAAAGCCTTTACAAGCTGTTTCTTCTGCTTTGGTGTCACTCGTCCGAATACAGTATATTTATTCACTGCATCGGCTATTTTATCCTCAGTATCAAGTGTAGCCGCATCGACAAAGCTTTCTGCACTTTCTATTCCTGCCTGTATGGCAATCCTTGAAACAGTACGCGGATTGTCACCTGAAATAACCTTTATCGCAACACCCTGACTCTTGAAATACTCAAAGGTCTTTACCGCATTCTCTCTGATAGGATTGGCAAGTGCCACAAATCCAAGCGGAGTAACGCTGCCATTTATGCCATTCTCCACGTTTTCCCCATCATACCTTGCAAATAAAAGTACTCTGTCGCCTTTGTCAGCGTATGGTATTATTTCTTCCTCAATGCGCGCAAAGTCTTCGTGCATGATAAACTCCGGCGCTCCGAGCAGATATGTTCCATCAGAAAAGGTAACGCTGCCATACTTGAGGCTCGACGAGAATGCCTGCTGTGAAACCGTTGTACGATGCAGTGCAGATGTATTATTTGTCAAAGCATCCTCCGCATATGCTTTTAGTGCGAGCATAGTCGCATTGTTGTCAACCGAAGCATTTGCATAATCTAAAATAAGACTTTTAAGCTCATCTAATGTCAAAGCTGTCTGTGTGCCATCTGCTCCACTGTTTTTACAGAGAAAAATTTCCTTAAGCTTCATATCAGGCTCAGTAATTGTGCCCGTTTTATCCACACAAAGCACATCCACACGCGCAAGCGTCTCAATACTTTTCATATCATGAAGCAAAACCTTTTTCCTTGCAAGCTTCATAGTGCTTAAGGCAAGCGCCACTGTGGTCAGCAGATATAAGCCCTCCGGTATCATTCCTATAATCGCTGCAACTGTCGATGTAACGCTCTTTGTGATAGACTCGCCATTCACAAAATGGCTCTGCCAGAACAATATAAGCCCAATCGGAATAATAACTATGCCAACCCATTTGACAATCAAATTGATGGAGCGTATCATCTCTGACTGCTCCTTGCCGCCCATCGATTTTGCCTCAAGGCTCAGCTTTGAGATATATGATTCATTACCGACCTTTTCAAGCCGTGCATAGCACTCTCCCGATACAACAAAGCTTCCCGACATGAGAGTGCTGCCCTCTGTCTTTTCTACCTCATCAGCTTCACCTGTTAGCAGTGATTCATTTACCTGTATATTTCCGGATATCACAACCGCATCCGCACAAATCTGCTTTCCTGCGGTAAGTAAAATCACATCGTCCTTTACAAGTTCCTCCGTACTAATCTGCTTTACGCTGCCGTTTCTGATGACATCCGCATGCGGAGCATTCAGTAAACTCATTTTTTCAAGAGTCTTTTTTTGCGCGGATTTCCTGAACGATTCCGATTACCGTATTTCCAATAATTATAGGCAGAAATGTCAGATTTCTGAAAGAACCTACCATTATGAGAAGTATCGTTATGACAAGAAATATAAGGTTAAAATATGTGAAAACGTTTGAAATCACAATTTCCTTTGTTGTCTTGTCTGTAGATATATCAGCTCTGTTGGTAAGTCCTTCCTCCACTCTCTGCCTTACCTCTTCATCGGTAAGGCCTGTGATATTTATGCTATAGCTGTCTTTGTTCATCTGATTCATGCTATTCACCGTTTGTCCATTATTATTCTACACAATAATAATGGTACAACATAAGCATGATTTCAATACCTATTTCATTAAAAAAGGATGAACTATTTCTTAATTTCTTTTCAAATTGTAACTTATCAATCCGTTGCTACTCACTTTCAGTCTCAGTACTCTCACTGTCTTCCGTTGCAATCATATCATCTATAGAATCCGGAATTGTTCCAAGGATTGTGGTGCTTGAAAGATATACATCATCATTTACCTTGATATAGTACTCACCAAGCATAGCGTTTTTCTCACCGATTGTTATGGTATATGTCTTGTCGGCAGTGCTTAGCTTTACGACATTCTGTGGCTCATCCAGTCCAAAATCAGATGTATCCGCATCTGAATCAAATTTCTTTGAAGCTGTGATGCTTGTAGCGTTTCCAAGCAGTGATGTAACCTTGCTTGTATTGATTTTAAGAGAGGTGTCATTATCGCAGACCCACTGGTCATCATCGTCTGTACTGCTTTCGGAATTGGTATCTGTTTTCTCAGACTCCGTTGACTCAGTCTCATCGGAGGTATCCTCTGACTTTATACGGCTGAAGCTATACTCCTGACCGTCAATCAGAAATGAGAGCGATTTGACATCCGATGAGTCAAGCGAAAGTGCCTCAACACTGTCGCTTTCGCTCTCTGAATCATCATCACTTTTATATTTATTGTAATTTAGAAGCCCCAGGTAGCCCGCCAGGCAGGCTGCCAGAACTATCGCAAGTATCACAAAAGTGCGTTTTTGCTTATTCATTCATTATTTCTCCTATTTCCTATACGCTTTTTTGCCTGTAATCTACTTTTTTCTCCTCATTACCCATACAACGATTCCTATGATTATAAGCAGTATCGGTACAGCAATCATTATGATAAGTCCCGTAACAACCGCCTGCAGCGTATTTATAGTGATATTGCTTAAGGTGTAATCCTTCACCGGTATCACACTTGATGCAAGCTCAACATTTCCGGTCATTGATGTGATAACATCCTTGAACATGTCTGCATTGTTGCCGGAAACGGCATTGTCATATGAATCATCAACCACATAAGGCGTACCAAACACAACAATCGATGCGCCGGTGCTTGAATCATTTACAGCAAGACCTGTAGTAAACGGTCCGTTCTCATCTGCGTCCTCTGCCTTCGATGTGGTGATATTCTTCCAGTCCTTCTTTAAAACTGCGCTGTCTGATGTAGAAAGCAGCTTTGTATATGTCACATCATCTGTATCCTCAGGATAACTGATTGCACAGCTTCCTGCCAGGAATACATATCCGTCTGTTGCATCTGAGGTGTAATCTGTCGTCTCAACCGTTGGAAGCAGGTAGAGAGGATTCTGATAATATTTTGAGCTGTCATTTTCAGCTACCACACCGGTCTTGAAGCTGACATTGTAAGCCGAAAGTATCTTGTTAAAGTTTGCAAGCTCGTCATTATATGCGTAGCAGCCGACAATCAGTGCCTTTCCACCGCCATTTAAATAATCAATCACCTTCTGAGCGTCTTCATCGTTGAAATCAACAGTCGGGGAATTAATGATAATGGCTGTTGCATCTTCCGGCACCTTTTCCTCGTTAAAGAGCTCTAAACTCTTAAGATTTGCATTTGCCTTGCTTACAACACTCTGGAAATTGCTTCCTATTTCCGTTTCATTGTGTCCTGTTATCTGATAAATTACCGGGAGCTCATCTGCATCCATTGTGACATACTCTATAGCACTTGTAATCTGTCCCTCGGCATCATAGCCTGTGATGCTAGACTGCGACTGGTATCCGTAATAATATGAAGAGCTGTCATATTCATATATATCATTGTAATCAATCACCTTTGAACGGTTTTTGCTCTCTATTATAAGGCTGTTTGTTGTAGGTGTCGTGTCTGTGTAATCCTGATAAAACTTCGGCTTGTCGCCGGGTCTACATATTTTACCTTTATATGACTCGAAAGATCCTTGTATCTGTTGATTGTCTCATCTATCTTTGCATCCTTTGATTTCTTGGAATTCAAAACATAGATTGTGATATCCTCATCGAGCTTACTTACCCTGTCCTTTGTATCGTTTGTGAGCGAGTACAGCTTTGTAGCCGAACAGTCAATTGATGTGTACTTGGCAGGAAGCGCTGTCAGTACAAGATTTACAACCACACAGATTGCACACATTATGACAATCATTCCTGCTGAAAATGCCCCTGTGCCTATCATCTTCTTTGAAAATGCCCATCTTCTCTTCTGGATAGACTGCGTCGTAAGGAAGCATAAAAGCAGGATAACCGTCACATAATAAGCTGCCGAGGTGACACTAAAGCAGCCACTCACAAAATTCTCAAATGGTGTGTACAAATCAAAGCAATTAAGCACCTTTGTGAGCAGATTCCCACTTGACGAGATGAGCCCGGTGATGGACTGCATCATGTATGAGAGGAATAATGCCGCAAATGTAAGTATTGCAGATATTATCACACTCTCAGATATGGACGATATAAAAAGTCCCACGGCGATGCATGATAAACCGTAAAGCCAGTAGCCAAACAAAGCCACATACGCTTCACTGAGCGCAACCTTGCCGTAAATTGACAACACGAGCGGTGAAAGTGCAAAAAGTGCTATGTCTATGGTGTATACTGCTGCCATTGCAAAATATTTTCCTGCTACAATCTTTCCGACAGATACAGGCGATGTCAGCATAAGCTGATCTGTCTTTGTCTTTTTCTCATCAGAAAGCGATCTCATCGTGAGAATTGGCACTGCAATCATCATAATAAAACCTATTCCATTTAAATCATATGAGATATACGGATAACCGTTTTTCAGATTGTATACATAAAAATATAGGCCATAAACTGCAAGAAGTGCTGCAACAAACAGCCATCCTATAACGTTTTGGAAATATGATTTGAATTCTCTTTTAAATATTGCAAGCATTATTTCTCATCTCCTTCCCCTGTAAGCTCAAGGAATACGTCCTCGAGTGACTTCACAACAGTATGCATCTCAAGGATTGGCATATGCATTGCACTTGCAAGCTCAAATATTTCCTCACGTATATCGCAGTTTGCTTTTGCTATAACCTTAGCCTTCACTGTTTTCTCTTCCTCAGACTTTTCAAATGTGACCTTATCAACATTTACTATCTTCTCAAGCATTCCTCTTGCACCAATCTCGTCTGATTTGAGGACAAGGTTAATTTCCTGGTTCTTTGACATGAGATTAATCAGGTTCTCTGTGGCATCACTTGCTACAAGCTTACCCTTTGATATGATAAACACATGATCACACACCGCACTTATCTCACTTAAAATATGTGAGCTCAGTATCACCGTATGATTTTCTCCAAGCTTTTTAATAAGCTCACGAATCTCTATTATCTGCTTTGGATCAAGTCCAACTGTAGGCTCATCCAGTATGATGATTTCCGGGTAGCCAAGCAGTGCCTGGGCGAAACCCACTCTTTGTCTGTAGCCCTTGGAAAGGTTCTTTATGAGACGGTTTTTCACCTCCGTGATGCCGGTCATGTCCATGGCATCTGCTATCATTTCTTTTCTCTTTTTCCTGTCGAGCTTTTTGAGCTCTGCTACAAATTTGAGATACTCATATACCGTCATATCCACATAAAGCGGTGGTATCTCCGGCAGGTATCCGATACATTTTTTTGCCTCCTCAGGCTGTGCAAATATATCATAGCCGTTTATCTTTACTGTTCCACCATCAGCACCAATATATCCGGTAACAATATTCATGGTGGTTGACTTTCCGGCGCCGTTTGGTCCCAAAAGTCCGTATATCTTTCCCGGCTCAACAGTCAGCGAAAGATGATCTACGGCTATATGGTCGCCATATTTCTTTACGAGATTACTAATTTCTATCACAGTAATGCTCCTTCCTAAATTGTTATGACATCAGAGTATAAAAAAAGAGTGTTCAATTTGTGAATTCTGAACACTCTTTTGTACATTATTTATAATTTTAATACTATGATATTTTAGCTGTACTAATTGTCTGGGTACTAATTGTCTGCGCGCACAATCATAGCTTCTCTTTCAGCACCTGTTCCGATGAACTTAACAGGTACTCCGATGTATTTCTCTATGAAGCTGATGTATTTCTGTGCATTCTCAGGAAGCTCCTCGAAAGTCTTACAGCTTGCAATTTCATCTCCCCAGCCACCTTTTAGCTCCTCATATACAGGCTTTGCGTTGTTTAAAACCTTGAGATTTGTGGTAAAATCCTCTGTTACCTCACCGTTTACATCGTAGCCGATGCAGACTTTTATTGTATCAAACTTGCCGATTGTGTCGAGATGGTTTACAGAAAGTGCTGTAAGTCCGTTAAGACGCTTAGCATATTTTAAGGTGACAAGGTCTAACCATCCGCATCTTCTCGGACGGCCTGTTGTGGTGCCGTACTCATGTCCGAGCTCACGGATTTTGTCTCCTGTTGCGTCAAGAAGCTCTGTCACATATGGTCCCTCACCTACACGGCTTGAGTATGCCTTGATGACACCGTATACATTTCCGATATCTGAAGCAGAAAGACCTGTTCCTGTAAGGATGCCACCGATTGTAGGATTTGATGATGTAACATATGGATATGAACCAAAGTCGATGTCAAGGAGTGTAGCCTGTGCTCCCTCAACAACCACCTTTTTGTCATCCTCAAGTGCCTTGTGTAAGAGGGTGATTGTATCACATACATATGGCTCAAGCTGTGCTGCATAGTCACTGTACTCTGCAAACATCTTGTCGAAATCAAGCTCCTTTGTATAATCAGTCTCAGGATCATATACCTTAAGAAGTGCAAGCTTAAGCTCTGTCTGCTCCTTAAGGCGCTCCTTGAAATCAGGTGCGTATAAATCCTCCATTCTGATTCCGCTTCTCTCATACTTATCGCAGTATGAAGGTCCGATACCCTTTCCTGTAGTACCGATTTTCTTTGCCTTTCTCACCTTCTCAAGCGCCACATCAAGCTTACTATGATATGGGAAAATGACATGCGTTTTTGTCACTGATTTTTAAGTATTTATCTACATCATATCCGTGCTCCTTCAGGTTGTTGATTTCCTCTAAAAGAACCTGCGGATTTAAAACTACTCCGTTTCCGATCACTCCGATTGTATGTCCTGATAAGAGACCTGACGGAATAAGGTGCATTGCATATTTAACACCGTTTGCTTTGATTGTGTGACCGGCATTGTCTCCGCCTGTGCATCTTACTGCTACATCAGCGTCTGCTGCAAGGTAATCAATTACCTTACCTTTTCCTTCATCACCATAGAAACATCCTATTACTACATCTACCTTTGACATTTTACATGCCTCCCTTGTATTTTCTGACACGACACATTGTGCCATGTTACTGCTTGATTTTAGTGGTATATTTATTATGCTTTGTAACTATTAATAATTATTTATTACAATACTCTATCTTCTTAGAGCAGGCTATTGCAAGCGCTCCGGGCCCTATATGGCATGAGACCGAAAGTGAAAGCGGATTCATGACTATCTCGTTATTTGGAAATGCTGCCTGAACCTCTTCCTTAAATGCCTCCGCTGCTGCAATATCATGCGTGTATGCCATTTCAAGATTTATCTGGCTGCCATCCGGATTATTGAAGCGCTTCTCAAAATCCGACTTCATGGCATCTATCATGATGCTCTTTGCCTGCTTTACGGTACGTGCCTTTGCAAATGCATCAAGCTTCTCACCCTGAATCTGAAGCACCGGTTTAAGCTTTAAAAGTGTGCCAAGAGCTGCCGCTGCTGGCGTGATTCTACCACCCTTTTTGAGGTAGTTAAGAGTATCTACCATGATATATATGGAAGACTCAAACTTTGCATCCTCTAATATCTGCTTTATCTCAGCTGCATTTTTTCCTGCTTCTGCCAGGTTCTTCGCATCTATAACCGACTGGCGCATTGTAACTGATATTCTCTGATTATTGACTACCTGCACTTTGCCGTCATAATCCTGCGAGAGCATATATGCTGTCTCACATGAGCTTGAAAGACCTGATGACATTGGAATGTATACAATCTCATCATTTTCCTTTAAAAACTCATCCCATTTATCTGTTACATCACCAACCAAAGGCATAGATGTCTTGATATCGCCGCCTGCCATAAGCTTCTCATAGAACTGCTCCTGCGTCAGATCGATATTCTCATAATACATCTGCTCATCGATGTAAAAAGGCATTGGAATCACCTCAACTCCAAGCTTCTTTGCCTCGTCAGGTGTGATACCGCTGTTTGAATCGGTAACTACTATAACCTTACTCATTAATTCTCACTCCGATATAAATTTTCATTGTCGTATTTTTTCCAACACCGCTCATTATACCATAGGTGTAATTGTTTGAAAAGAAGTTTTTTGATGGACAGTGGCGTTATTTTTACTTACATCGTAGACACGGCTGGCTTACACCAGCCTCCGTATATTCGCAATCCGCACTTAGGTGCTTCTTGCTCATATCCGGACATTCGTCAAATAAAAAATCAGAGGCAAGCGAGCTTGCCTCTGATTTTTTATTTTCCTCATTGTCTACGATTACATCATGCCCATTCCGGCGCCGGCACCGGCTGGCATTGCTGGAGTGTCCTCTTTGATTGTAGCTACTGCTGACTCTGTTGTGAGGAGTGTTGAAGCTACTGATGTTGCATTCTGTAATGCACTTCTTGTAACCTTTACAGGATCAAGTATTCCGCTCTCAACCATGTCTACATACTCTTCTGTAGCTGCGTTGAAGCCTGTTCCAGGAGCTGACTCCTTTACCTTGTTGATGATTACTGCACCTTCAAGTCCTGCGTTTGCAGCGATATAGTAAAGTGGAGCCTCGAGTGCTTTAAGGATAACCTTTGCACCTGTCTTCTCATCTCCCTCAAGTGTATCAACAAGCTCTGCAACCTTCTTTGATGCATGGATATATGCTGATCCACCACCTGCGATGATTCCCTCTTCAACTGCTGCTCTTGTAGCGTTAAGGGCATCCTCCATACGAAGCTTAGCCTCTTTCATCTCTGTCTCTGTTGCAGCACCTACACGGATAACTGCTACACCGCCTGCCATCTTGGCAAGACGCTCCTGTAATTTTTCTTTATCAAACTCAGATGTTGTCTCATCAATCTGACCACGGATCTGGCTTACTCTGCCTGCGATAGCTCCTTGTCTCCGGCACCGTCAACGATGACTGTGTTCTCCTTCTGAACCTTAACTGACTTAGCACGGCCAAGCATATCGATTGTTGTATCCTTGAGCTCAAGTCCAAGATCTGAGCTGATTACCTGACCACCTGTAAGGATTGCGATATCCTCAAGCATTGCTTTTCTTCTGTCACCATATCCGGGAGCCTTTACAGCTACTACATTGAATGTACCACGAAGCTTATTAACGATAAGTGTTGTAAGAGCCTCGCCCTCAACATCCTCAGCGATGATAAGAAGTCTTGCACCGGCCTGAACAATCTTCTCAAGTAATGGAAGAATATCCTGGATGTTGGAAATCTTCTTGTCAGTAATAAGGATATACGGATCATCAAGTACTGCTTCCATCTTATCCATATCTGTGCACATATATGCTGAGAGGTATCCTCTGTCGAACTGCATACCTTCTACAAGGTCAAGCTCTGTCTGCATTGTCTTTGACTCTTCAATTGTGATAACACCATCGTTTGTAACCTTTTCCATAGCGTCTGCTACGAGATTACCAACTTCCTCATCTCCTGCTGAGATAGCTGCAACCTTAGCGATCTGCTCTTTGCCTTTTACTTTCTGGCTCATATCCTTAAGTGCCTCAACAGCTTTGTCTGTTGCCTTCTTCATACCACGACGAAGCACGATTGGGTTTGCTCCTGCCTCAAGGTTCTTCATTCCTTCCTGAACCATTGCCTGTGTAAGAACTGTAGCTGTTGTTGTTCCGTCTCCTGCTACATCATTTGTCTTTGTGGCAACTTCCTTGACAAGCTGTGCTCCCATGTTCTCGAAAGCATCCTCAAGCTCAACCTCTTTTGCGATTGTAACACCATCGTTTGTGATGAGTGGTGCACCGTATGATTTGTCAAGTACTACGTTTCTTCCTTTTGGTCCAAGTGTTACTCTGACTGTATTTGCTAATTTATCTACTCCAGCTCCAAGTGCTGCTCTGGCTTCTGAGCCATATTTAATTTCCTTTGCCATGATTTATACGACCTTTCTATTTATATATTTGATATTTAATTCCAAAAATGTAAGCAACTATGACCGGATATGTAAAACGTACCGGATCTTTAGCTTCTATCCGTAAATTAATCTTACTCTACTACTGCAAGAATATCATTCTGTCTAACGATGATGTACTCTTCTCCGTCAAGCTTAACCTCTGTGCCTGCGTATTTAGAATAAATAACCTTCTGTCCGACTGTTACCTGCATCTTAACTTCCTTGCCGTCAACCATTCCGCCAGGTCCTACTGCGATAACCTCAGCCTCCTGTGGCTTCTCCTGTGCTGAACTTGTAAGGATGATTCCCGATTTTGTTGTTTCCTCTGCTTCTAACTGCTTTAATACTACTCTGTCTGATAATGGAACTAATTTCATTGTATTGCCTCCTTTTATCTCTGTTAGCACTCATTTCTTTCGAGTGCTAATTTCTTTCTGTAAATAAAATATCACTATTGCATTTCAATGTCAACAGTGATATTTCATTTTTAATATTTATTTTACATTTTTCTATATCAATCCGTAATGCTTTAACGCATTTTTAACTCCATCATCTGAAATATCCGATGTGACATATTCCGCAATTTCTTTAACCGGTGGCATTGAGTTGCCCATCGCGATTCCATGTCCTACACTCTCAAGCATTTCAAGGTCATTTACACTGTCGCCTATCGCATAGGTTTCATCAAGCGGGATATCCAGATGATTGCACAGCCATTTGATGCCGGTTGCCTTTGAGGTTCCCTTCGGCACGAACTCCACTACATTTTCCACATGCTCGAGTATCAGAAATCATCGGCAAACTCTGCCTTCACACGTTCATAATCAGTACCATCTATCACGTCAGCGGAGAATTTATTAATTCTTATCTCGCCGTATATCCTCTTATTATATGTGCATGCTCACCAAGTGACTCAAAAAGGTAATCCACATACGGATCATTCTCAAAGCCCTCGTCATCTATCCAGTAGTCTGTGGAGCCCTCAAGCACTACAGGCATTTTACACTCAGAAAGCACCCTTATGACCTTTTGTACCATATCTGCGCTCAGGTCATTTTCGTATATTACTTTGCCATCCATTTCAATATAGTTGCCACATGCCGCAATTATTCCATCAAAACCCATATTTAATAGCTTCTCTGACCTCACACTGGCTCTGGCACGTCCTGTACATATAAATGCCAGATGTCCGTTTGCCTTGAGGGTTGCCACAGCCTCTATTGTGCTTTCAGGAATTACCATGTCATCGTCCCATATTGTTCCGTCTATGTCAAAAAATACTGTTTTACTCATTTGTTGCTCCTAATATTATTATTATCATGTCAAACACTGCTATCTTAACATCTTATAAGTCAAATTTCAATCAGTTTATCCACAGTGCCAACACCTTTAGAAAGCAGTAATTTTGTATGTCAAAAATCCCGGTACAATGCACCGGGATTTTGATATAAAATGTATGAAAATAAAATTTATTAAGGAGAATTGCTACAATAATTTGTTACTGTACTGAGAGATATGAATATCCCATGAGACTCTCATCAACCTCTCTGGCGGCCTCACGTCCCTCTCTGATAGCCCATACTACAAGAGACTGTCCACGATGGTTATCACCTGCCACGTATACGTTTTTTTACGTTTGTAGCGTAATGTCCCTCCTGTGTACTTACGTTTGTTCTGGCATTAAGCTCTACACCAAATGCCTTTGCCACATAGCTTTCTGTTCCAAGGAAGCCTGCTGCTATAAGCACAAGCTCTGCCGGAAGCTTTTTCTCTGATCCCTCTACCGGAACCATCATGAATCTACCTGTCTTCTCGTCCTTTTTACTCTCAAGACTTACAATTGTAAGCTCCTTTAGATTGCCGTTTTTGTCCTTGTGGAACTCTTTTACGGTTGTCTTGTAGATACGTGGGTCATGTCCGAATACTGCAATAGCTTCCTCCTGGCCGTAGTCTGTTTTTAAGACCTTTGGCCACTGTGGCCACGGATTGTTTGCGGCACGCTCTGTAGGCGGACAAGGCATCATCTCAAGCTGTGTGACTGATTTGGCGCCCTGACGGATTGCAGTTCCGACACAGTCGTTTCCTGTGTCACCGCCACCGATAATGACCACATTTTTGCCCTTTGCAGATACAAACTTGCCATCTGTCAGGTTTGAATTTAAAAAGGCTCTTTGTATTCTGGGTAAGGTAATCAACAGCAAAGTAAATACCCTTTGCATCTCTTCCGTCTGCCTTTATGTCTCTTGGATTTTTGGCACCACAGCAAAGGATTATCCTGTCATACTTCTTGTAAAGCTCTGCCGGCTTTATATCCTTTCCGACATCACAGCCTGTGACAAAATGAATGCCCTCTTCCTTCATTATATTAACTTTTCTGTCAATAATGCTCTTATCAAGCTTCATATTTGGAATACCATACATGAGCAGGCCACCGACGCGGTCCTCTCTCTCATATACTGTAACCTCATGGCCTCTCTGGTTAAGCTGGTCTGCTGCCGCAAGTCCTGAAGGACCCGAACCAATGATTGCCACCTTCTTGCCGGTTCTGACCTTTGGTGGCTTTGGAGCTGCATATCCGTTTGCATATGCAGTCTCTATTACACCATGCTCATTGTCCCTGACTGACACCGGACTACCCCAGTGTCCACATGTACATGCCTTCTCGCACAGTGCCGGGCAGACTCTTGATGTAAACTCAGGGAAATTATTGGTCTTGTGCAGACGATTATATGCCTGCTCCCAGTTGCCGGTATATACAAGGTCGTTCCACTCCGGAACCAGATTGTGCAGAGGACAGCCTGATGTCATGCCTGCTATTGTCATTCCCGACTGGCAGAAAGGAACTCCGCAGTCCATACAACGGGCAGCCTGTTTCTGCTGATTTTCTTTTGAAAGGAACACATGGAACTCGTTAAAGTTCTTAATACGCTCCTTTGGCTCTACAGACGCTGCTTCGCATCTGTCATATTCCATAAATCCTGTTGGTTTTCCCATTATCTGCGTCCTCCTTAGCCTCTTGTGCTGGCATAAAATGCCTCAATCTGTGCCTGCTCTGCGTTAAGACCCTTTTCTTCCATCTGTACAATAGCCATCTGCATACGGTTGTAATCGTAAGGAATAACCTTCTTGAACTTAGGAAGATACTCACTGAAATGATCAAGGATTTCCTTACCCTTTTCTGAGTTTGTAAGTGTTACATGCTCTTTTATCATTTCCTTAAGCTCTAATACATCGTACTTGTTTGAGACCTCCTCAGTAAATACCATCTGCTTGTTGGTTCTCATGTAAAGGTCATTGTCCTCATCAAGCACATATGCTATTCCACCGCTCATACCTGCTGCAAAGTTTTTTCCGGTCTTTCCAAGGATAACTACGCGGCCACCTGTCATGTACTCACAGCCATGATCGCCGACACCCTCAACTACTGCTGTTGCACCGGAATTTCTTACGCAGAAACGCTCACCGGCAACACCGTTTATGAAGGCCTTACCGCTTGTAGCTCCGTAAAGTGCCACGTTTCCGATGATGATATTATCATCCTTCTCAAACTTGACTCCTGCAGGTGGATATACGATGAGCTTTCCACCTGAAAGACCCTTTCCGAAGTAATCATTTGAATCTCCGACAAGCTCAAGTGTAAGTCCCTTAGGGATAAATGCTCCAAAGCTCTGTCCGCCTGCACCGTTACACTTGATAACAAATGTGTCTTCATCCAGCGTATCGTCATATTTCTTTGTAATCTCAGAACCAAATATTGTTCCGAGAGATCTGTTTGTATTTGTTACCTCAATCTCAATCGCGCGCTTTTGTCCGCTCTCAAGTGCGCTCTTAAGCTGTGTCATGATCTCAGTCATATCCTTTGTCTTTGAAAGCTCAAAGTCATATACCTGCTTAGGATCGAAGATAACACTCTGCTTTTTGCCGTCAAACGGATTATTAAGTATGCAGTCAAGGTCAATCTTTGACTGTTTCTCGCTTAGATTATCACGCTTCTTTAAGAGATCTCCACGTCCAACGAGCTCATCCACTGTCTTTACGCCAAGCTTTGCCATATACTCACGAAGCTCTTCAGCGATGAAACGCATGAAGTTCTCAACGTACTCCGGCTTTCCTGCAAAGCGCTTACGAAGCTCAGGGTTTTGTGTGGCAATTCCTGCCGGACATGTATCCAAGTTACATACTCTCATCATTACGCAGCCCATTGTTACAAGCGGAGCTGTCGCAAAACCGAATTCCTCGGCTCCAAGACACGCTGCTATTGCCACATCACGGCCACTCATCAGCTTACCGTCTGTCTCAATTCTTACTTTATTTCTAAGACCATTCATAAGAAGAGTCTGGTGTGTCTCTGCAAGTCCAAGCTCCCATGGAAGTCCCGCATTATGGATTGAGCTGCTAGGTGCGGCTCCTGTTCCTCCGTCGTAGCCTGAGATAAGCACTACCTGTGCTCCGGCCTTTGCAACGCCTGCCGCAACAGTTCCTACACCGGCCTCAGAAACTAGCTTGACTGAGATTCTTGCATCTCTGTTTGCATTCTTTAAGTCGAAAATAAGCTGTTCCAAATCCTCGATAGAATAAATATCGTGGTGTGGTGGTGGAGAGATAAGTGCAACACCAGGTGTTGAAAGTCTTGTCTTTGCAATCCAAGGATAAACCTTCTTTCCAGGTAAGTGTCCACCCTCGCCCGGCTTAGCGCCCTGTGCCATCTTAATCTGAATCTCCTGTGCGCTTGTTAAGTATCTGCTTGTGACACCAAAACGTCCTGAAGCAACCTGCTTGATTGCTGAACAGCGGTTCTTTCCGTCTTTTCCGATTGTGAGACGATCCTTGTCCTCTCCACCCTCACCGGTATTTGATTTTCCGTGCAGATGGTTCATGGCAATTGCAAGTGTCTCATGTGCTTCCTTGGAAATAGATCCGTATGACATAGCACCTGTCTTGAAACGTGTCACAATTGAGTCAACGCTCTCAACTTCCTCGAGCTTGACACCCTTCTTAGGATAGTTGAAATCCATGAGTCCACGGATGTTTGTATTTTTCTCTTCCTCGTCCACAAGTGCTGTGTACTGCTTGAACATATTGTAGTCACCGCGCTGTGTCGACTGCTGGAGAAGATGGATTGTAGCCGGATTGTACAGATGGTCATCAGCTCCGCTTCTCATCTTGTGTCTGCCCTTGCTGTCAAGTGTAACATCTGTCTCAAGTCCGAGCGGATCGTAGGCCGCAGAGTGAAGCTCATTCACATCGTTCTCGATATCCTGTAATGTAATTCCACCGATACGGCTTACTGTATTTGTGAAATACTTATCAATAACACTCTTGTCAATACCGATTGCCTCAAAAATCTTTGAGCCCTGATATGACTGGATGGTTGAAATACCCATCTTTGCTGCAATTTTTACGATACCTGTGATGATTGCATGGTTGTAATCATCGATTGCTGCATAATAATCCTTGTCAAGCATATGCTCGTCAACAAGCTGCTTAACTGTATCCTGTGCCAGATAAGGGTTGATTGCACTTGCACCAAAGCCAAGCAGTGTAGCAAAATGATGAACCTCTCTCGGCTCTCCTGACTCAAGAATGAGCGAAAGCGATTGTTCTCTTTTTGTCTTTACAAGATACTGCTGCAATGCAGCAACTGCAAGCAGTGAAGGAATTGCAACGTGGTTCTCATCAACACCCCTGTCTGAAAGGATAATAATGTTGGCTCCGTCCCTGTATGCACGGTCAGCCTCTATATAAAGTCTGTCTACAGCTTTCTCAAGACTTGTGTTCTTGTAATATATAATAGGTAAAACCTCTACCTTAAAGCCATCGGCCTTTAAATTCTTAATCTTCATAAGGTCGGTGTTTGTAAGGATTGGATTGTTAATCTTAAGTACACGGCAGTTTTCCGGCTTTTCCTCAAGCACGTTTCCGGCCTCACCGATATAGAGTGTGGTTGATGTGACAACCTCCTCACGGATTGAATCGATAGGCGGGTTTGTTACCTGTGCGAAGCGCTGCTTAAAATAGTTGAATAACGGCTCCCTGTTACCGGATAAAGCTGCAAGCGGTGTATCAGTACCCATTGCTGCTGTGCCCTCAACACCATTTTTTAGCCATCGGAAGGATTGAATCCTTGAGTGACTCATATGTGTAACCGAAGGCTCTCTGCATTCTCTGGCGCTCTTCCTTTGTATACTCAGGTACTCTCTGGTTAGGAATCTTTAAATCCTTAAGATTTACCATGTATCTGTCAATCCACTCACCATAAGGCTGCTTGTCTGCATATCTCTCCTTGAGCTCATCATCATCTATGATTTTTCCTGCAACAGTATCCACAAGGAGCATCTTTCCCGGACGGAGACGATCCTTTTTCACAATCTTTGTAGGGTCAATCTCAAGCACTCCGACCTCAGATGAAAGGATAAGATAATCATCATCTGTCACATAGTAACGTGATGGACGAAGTCCGTTTCTGTCAAGCACTGCTCCGACTAAATCACCATCTGAAAATACGATTGAAGCCGGACCATCCCATGGCTCCATCATTGTAGCGTAATACTGGTAGAAATCCTTCTTCTTCTGAGTCATGATTGAATTGTTTGCCCATGGCTCAGGAATCATTATCATAACGGCAAGTGGAAGCTCCATACCACTCATTACCAGGAATTCAAGCGCATTATCAAGCATTGCTGAGTCAGATCCTGCCGCATTGATAACAGGCAAAACCTTCTGGAACTCTTTTTTAAGCTTTGGAGACTCCATGTTCTCCTCACGGGCTGACATCTTGTCAGAGTTTCCAAGAATAGTGTTAATCTCACCATTGTGTACGATAAATCTGTTTGGATGAGATCTCTCCCAGCTTGGGTTTGTATTTGTAGAGAATCTTGAATGTACTGTGGCGATTGCTGACTCATAATCAGGATCCTGTAAATCCATGAAGAACTGTCTGAGCTGCTCTACAAGGAACATTCCCTTATATACGATTGTTCTGCTTGAGAATGAAACCACATATGTATTGTCGTTTGACTGCTCGAAAACACGTCTTGCAACATACAGCTTTCTGTCAAACTCAAGTCCTCTCTCAACATCCTCAGGTCTCTTTACAAAGCACTGCATGATGCATGGCATACAGTCTCTGGCTTTTTTTAGAAAGCTTATCAGGCTCTGTAGGCACTTCTCTCCATCCGAGAAATTCAAGGCCTTCCTTCTCCACGATAACCTCAAGCATCTTCTTTGCCTGAATGGTCTTGAACTCATCATTAGGGAAGAAAAAACATTCCCACACCGTAATCTCTCTCGTCTCCAAGCTCTATTCCAAGTGGCTTTGTAACCTTCTTAAAAAACTTATGAGAAATCTGAAGCAGGATGCCGACACCGTCTCCCGTCTTACCATCAGCGTCTTTTCCGGCTCTGTGCTTTAAGTTTTCAACAATCTTTAAAGCATTCTCGACTGTCTCATGTGTTTTGATACCTTTGATATTTACTACTGCACCAATTCCACAGTTATCATGCTCATAGCGAGGATCATATAATCCCTTAGCTGTGGCTGTGCTTTCATTCCATTGTTTACTCATAGGTTCTTCCTTTCCTAGTGTAAATTTGTTAACGGATAACTTATTAAGAAGTGAATCATTTCCTGTTTATGATTTTACAACGATGAAAGCCCAATGTAAACAGTTTTTTTCTCGCTATTGTCTGATTATTTGATAACTTAATATTATAAAGTTATTTTTCTGACTATAATTGTATTTTTATCTTTTTTATAAGGCTATACGCACAATTCACTTTTTAAAATTCCAAAACTTTTTTCAATAAAGTAAGGCATAAAACACTGTTTCAGCAAATTGTGTCTGAATTGTGTATGCGTTACAGTAGCTTTTCATGTCTTATATTATAAAAAAATCAGCTATACTTTTATTGTATAGCTGATTTTTATAATCATCCGGTAACTATCCTAAATCGCATTGCTCATATTCGCAAAACTACACGATACTCGTATTTTATCTGCACTCCGTTTTTGTCCTGCTAAACAGTTCCTTCTGTGTGCTTCGCATAATAATAAAATATCACAGCACCAATACCAAAGCACATGACAGATACCACCCATGCCATTATACTGCCATCAACAGTCCACTTCAAAATACCGGTCTCTGTCCTTATGACTGCAAACGCATTTGCGGTGATATGCCCGATCATGGCCGCATACACATGCCCTGACTTATACATAAAAGCTGCAAGCACAAGGCCAAGTAAAAAAGCATAGACAAACTGCACTATATTAAAATGAATGAGCCCAAACAAAAGCGCCGACAAAAATACAGCCTGTGGCACATTCATTATTTTGCGCATATTTCCAAATACAATGCCTCTGAAAACAAGCTCCTCCATAATCGGAGAAAGAATTGCCGAGCCAATCAGCTCAATTACAAGAGTGCTTGCATAAAAGCTCTCATTCGCCCTGGCATATCCTTCTGAGAGCCCGATAAGCGGTGACATGGTGATGATATTATTGAGCGCAAATGAAATGAAAAGTGTAATCACAATCACCCAGAGCACATTTATAAAAAGTGCCCTGTCTATCTTTGGTTTTTTAACAAACATCTGCTGTGTCGGCTTATAGCTTGCAAAATACATAAATGGTATTGTAATTGCTGCAGATATTATCTGCGCTATCATGTATGTCGAAGCTGTGTGTCCGATAAACGCAAAAATAAAGTACATTGCGCTCAGAAAAACAATGTAGTAAAGCACAATCGGGACAATTATCTCCCACACTATCGCTCTTAATTTTAAATTCTTATTCATGAAATCCCATTCCTATCTACTGTTTATAACCTCAGGTCTCAATGCATTGCATTTTCATAAAAGCTAATCAAAAAGCTTAGAAATCACATCAGGAAGCTGCCTTATATCATCTATCACAGCTTTTGCACCGGCACTCACCATCTCGTTAACATCTCCAAAGCCAAAGCTTACCGCTATGCTTGGCACATCGACACGGTTTGCCCCTTCAATGTCAAACATAGTATCTCCGATTAAACACATCTCATTCCTTGGAATGTCTGACCACCGGCGCATCACCTCGTTAAGCACCTCTTCCTTTGTATCTATCCTGCCGTCAAATGTAGCTCCGACCACCTCATCAAACATATCCAGTATTCCAAAATGCTCCAAAATACGCTCACACGATTTTTCCGGCTTCGATGATGCAAGTCCTATCCTATAGCCGGCTGCTTTAAGCGCCTCTATGCATTCCTTTACTCCCGGAAAAAGTGAACATTCAAATATACCTATTTTGTTATAGCGTTCTCTGTACTTTTCGACCGCTTCAAGTGCTCTCTCTTTAGTAAATCCGTAATGCTCCATAAATGTGTTTATGAGTGGCGGTCCTATAAAGAAAAAAACAGACTGTTCTGTCCGGCTCAGATATGCCAAAGTGTGAAAGTGCATATTGTGCCGACTTTGTGATGCCCTCTGATGAGTCAATCAGCGTTCCGTCCAAATCAAATAATATTGCTTTCATTTGTTATCTCCATTGCTTTAAATTTATTGTACTTTTAATTAAAATGCTAGGTCAGTATCTCATTTAACACTCGTCCGACAGCATCGGCAAACTCGTTGATACTCTTTATCTTCACAAGACTTCTGCCGAATATCTTTGTTGCAAGCTCACTGTCATGTGCACTTCCCATGAAGATGCCAATTACGTCTATTCCATGGTTTTTAAGCCTCTGCACCTCATTTACGGTATCCTTAACAGCAAGAGCATCAGTGTACTCCCTGTCCTTATAAAAGGCTCCCTCCCCTGCTATCTGATCATCCTGGGGACTTGCATCCGAAAACATGAAAAGTAACTTCTTGGGCTTTGGACTTAGCTCCATCAGATGTGATGCCGCGCGCAGCGCAAGGCCATCCCTGTTATTTCCTGCCGCAACAAAATGAAACAGCTCATCCTCCACACCATAATCATCATATTCCTTAAAAATATGCATCACCGTGTAGCCTCTTATGCTGCAATATGAATAAATCTGCACCGGTATGCCACAATTTGTCAGGCTCTTTGACAGTACATATGCCTGTGCTGCTATCTTCTGCTGCATCTGTTTTCTGGAAGAAGACGCATCCATCAGTATGTCGACAGAAAAGCCCGGCGTCTCCACCTCATCTTTTCGCTCAAAAACACGCGGATTGTCCAGATACAGCGCCTTCCATACCCTCGAAGGCTTTATCCTACCGTGTGTTGAAGCATCCATAAATGTCTCATCTGCTGTCTCCAGGTGCATTCTAAGGCTTTCTGTAAGTCTCCTTATACTGTTTTGATACACTGCCATGTTTTTTTCAAAATGCTCTTTATTCTTGTTGTATTGCATGGCAGTCTCTTTTGTAAATGCAAGAATTTCCCTGCGCTCTCTTTTGTTGTCAATCTCATCAGGTACATTCTGCTTTTTCTCCGATGAAATACCTCTGGTAAAAAGCAAGTGACAGTTTTTGTGATTTCCTACACAGAGCTTTTTCTCCAGCTCGGCCTGCTGCCTGTCAGAATACATGCTTTTTCCAAAGCAGGCTGTCACATACCGCTTCGCTTCTATTGGATCTTTCTGCAGTGCAAACTGCAGCAGATATCTCTTTGAATGCTCCATAGACAAAGCTGCTGTGTCCGAGGCCATATTTTTATCATAAAGCTATTCGCTCTGACATACTGTGTGCTGACTTTTCCTATTGAGTGAAATGCTCCTGCTACCTTCTGCAAGAAATATATGCCCTGCGGCTTTGCCACCTTTATCGGCTTATACGAGAAATACTTCCACAGATTTTCTCTCGTTTTCACTATAATCTCATCCGTTGTCATATCAGGTGTAAAACAAAAAGCATGCAGTATCTCTTCATCCTCTTTGCAAAGACCTGATGGTTTTCCAAGTATCCTTCTGCAATGTGCATTTCTGATTATATCAATCCTCGAATACTCCCTGTTTTTATTGACTCCTGCAAGGCTCTTTTTCGCGTACTCAAGCCTTAAATCATATAAGGCAGGCCTCGTTTGTCTCTCCTTTTCATACAGGGCATTTTCCAAACCTATCCATAAAAGGCCCTCATAAAGCATGGCGTTTTTCCCTGTCAGCTGATTGAATAAAGCATCTATCTTGTCATGCTCATACCACTTGTATTCAAGCCCAATAATCAGATTAAGGTAAATATCCGCAGTGCCATCCGGTGCAAATGCCAGAAAAAGCGGCTCTATGTCATAATCACAGGCCGCCATCCATATGAAGTTTCTTGCTCTTTTTGCTTCCTTTATATCCTGTTCTTCCATATGTTCCATTCCTTCATATGTCACAAGCTCATATCAACAAAACAGCTGCTCTCCGCTCATCTTCTTTGAGATTCTTGCACGGATTGTATCACGGATAAGCGTCTGCTCATATTCATCAAAGCTCTTGTTTGTTATACCCATATCCAGAGCTGTATATATATTTAAGCCCTTTTCCATCATACCAATTGAACCGATGAGACCACGCAGATCAAGTGCCTTTGATGATATTTCGCCATTTTTGCACTTGGTATGCAGTTCAAGAAATACCTCCGCAAGCTCATTCGCACCTGCCTCTCGTATTGCAGGATAATGCTCCTTTATGAGCTTCACAAGGCTCTCTTTTGAAATCATAGGCATCCGGATTACCGCAAAACGTGATACAAGAGCCTCATTTAGCTCCTTTGTGCCTGCATAGCCGTAATTCATCGTGGCAATAAATCTTGTTGCCGGATGAAGCGACAGTCTGTCATAGCCAGGCACATCTATTGTACGTCTGAAATCAAGTGTGGCATGAAGCACTGCCATAGCCTCACTTTTTGCCATATTTATCTCATCAAGCACCGCAAAGCCGCCTGTTTTTGCGGCTGTATACACAGGTCCCGGTCTGAAGGTTACTTCTCCGGCGCTAAACGTATCGGTTCCGATAAGTGATGCTGCATCCATATTTACATGAAATGACACATCCCAGCGTGGTCTGTTAAATACACCTGCCAGATTCTCTGCGAAAAGATTCTTTCCTGTGGCTTTTTCTCCTACTAAAAGCAGATTTTCTCCACATAAAACGGCGGTTATAGCCTGCTCCCACACATCGCTTCCGTAATAAAACTGTGTAGGCACGGGGATTCTTGACTCATACTCCTTGTCCACCGGATACTGCGAGCGAAACTTTTCAATTTCCTTAATCAGATTTTCTGAAATGCCAAGCTCTCTTAATTTGTCCAACAAGCTCATCGCTTCCTTTCATGTCAGATATTTTAACTGTTCTAAGGCCATACATACTCAAAACCGTACACAGTTTATGCTTTACGTTATATTGTCATGCGATATATTATTTCTTCACGCCTGGTGTCACGGTTTGCAATGTGCAGCCTGTGAAGCGCCACCTGCTTACCCTTTACCTCGACCTCTTTTTCCTCCTGGTCATTAAGCAGATAAATGTCAGTAAGCTCATCCTCTCTGTCAAGCCTCATTCCCCTGACACCTACTGCTGCCTTTTTCTTTTCTGGAATAGTGCCACAGTCGATTCGAAGGAACATCTCCTTCTTTGAACGCATTACCATTGTAGCATTCTCTGAAAGCATGTCAACAAATAACAGCTCATCATCATCCATGAGCTTGGTGGCCTGCGAGGTCTTTCGTGTCACCACAAATTCAGCACCATCCACGAGCTTTATCATGGCTGACTTCGTTCCAAATATAAGCTTGTGCTTTTCAACATCCATAAGAGGTGCTATAAATACTATATCCTCCTTACTGCTGTCATAATTGCTTACATTGTCAATAGGTGTGCCCTTGTCACGGAATTTGCCGTAAGGCAGGTCTAACACCTTGACAAGATGCATGTTTCCGTTGTTTGTGAAAATGCACAGCTTATCTATATTTTTGACCTTTAATATCAGCTTGTTCTCTGCGTCAGCTGTATCTTTGTTTCTATCGTAGGTTGAAGTATCTACTGTCTTCACATAGCCGAAGCGGTCCATAAGCAGCACTACATCCGATACCTCAAGCTCTTTTTTGACCACAACAGCTTCCTCGAGATTGTCAAGTTCCGTGCGTCTGTCCCTTGCATATTCCTTGCGGAACGCTTTAAGCTCCTTCATAATGACCTTTGCCATGGATGAGCGATGCTCTAAAATATCGCTGTACTCTGCAATCTTTGCCCTGGTCTCCTCGTGCTCCTTAATCAGAGCCTCAATTTCGAGTCCAATCAGCTTGTACAGACGCATTTCAAGGATAGCAGCTGCCTGACGCTCAGTAAAGCAAAGCTGGGCTGCCATGGCTTCTGAAGCCTTTGACTTGAATTTAATCCCCTCTGTCTCTCCGTTTATGAGACATGCCTTTGCCATTTTCTGGTCACGGCTTCCTCTTAATATTTCAATAATCAGATCTATCACGTTGCAGGCCTTTATAAGTCCCTGCTGTATTTCTTCTTTCTCCTGCTCCTTTGCAAGAAGTGTCTCATACTTTCTTTTTGCAATCTCATACTGGAAATTGACATGATGCCTTATGATGGGTACAAGACCAAGCGTCTCAGGTCTTCCATTTGCGACGGCCAGCATATTTACACCGAAAGTGTCCTCCAGCTTTGTCTTTTTATACAAAAGGTTCTTAAGTGCCTCAACATCAGCACCTTTTTTAAGCTCTAAGACAATTCTTATTCCCTCTTTCGATGACTGGTTGGTTATGTCCACAATATCCGTTGTCGCTTTTGACTCGACAAGTGAATAGACATCATTTAAGAATTTTCCTATATTGGCACCAATCATTGTGTATGGGATTTCCGTAATGACAAGCTTGTCCTTTCCTGCCTTACCCTTCTCTATTTCGATTCTTCCACGGATTTTTATCTTTCCCTGTCCGGTCTCATATATTGCTGCAAGATCATCCTGATTTGCAACAATGCCTCCTGTCGGAAAATCAGGTCCCTTTATATACTGCATCATCTCGGCTGTGGTGATATCAGGATTTTTCATATAAGCAATCACACCGTCCACCACCTCGCCAAAATTGTGTGGCGGAATGCTTGTAGCCATGCCAACTGCTATACCCTCAGCTCCATTTATCAAAAGGTTCGGCACCTTGACCGGAAGCACCTCTGGCTCTTTTTCTGTCTCGTCGTAGTTTGGAATGAAATCAACCACATTTTTGTCTAGATCAGCAAGATATGCTTCCTGTGTGATTTTTTGAAGTCTTGCCTCAGTATAACGCATGGCAGCGGCTCCGTCTCCCTCGATTGAGCCAAAATTACCGTGTCCATCGATAAGCGGCATGCCCTTTTTGAAATCCTGTGCCAAAACAACCATCGCATCATAGATTGATGAATCGCCATGTGGATGATATTTACCCATTGTATCACCGACTATACGCGCACTCTTTCGGTATGGCTTGTCGTACCTGATGCCCAGCTCATGCATATCATAAAGTGTACGCCTTTGTACAGGCTTAAGCCCATCGCGCACATCCGGCAGGGCTCTTGCTATAATGACACTCATCGCATAGTCAATATATGATTTCTGCATCAGCTCCGAATATTCGGTCTGAATTATATTGTTGTCTACATTGTTATCTATATTTCTATCCATGTCTTTCTCCGATTATAAATACTGCTTAACTATTCAGAACCACTGAGAACCAAAAGCAAAATCGTCATGCTTACACATCCAGCTCCGCGTCATGCGCATGCTCGTATATGAACTCTTTTCTCGGTGGCACATCACTACCCATAAGCAGTGATGTCACATCATTTGCCAGGCGTCCATCCTCTATTTCAATACGCTTTAGCATCCTTGTTGCGGGATTTAGTGTGGTATCCCAGAGCTGATCCGCATCCATCTCTCCAAGACCCTTATATCTTTGCAACGTAAACTTGCCTGTATGTGTCTTTCTGTACTTGTCAAGCTCCGCATCGTCATACAAATATTTTTCCTCGCCCTTTGACGGAATAGCCTTGTAAAGCGGAGGCATGGCAACATATACATGTCCCTCTAAAATAAGCTCAGGCATAAACCTGAAGAACAGAGTCAAAAGCAGTGTGGAGATATGAGCTCCGTCCACATCGGCATCGGCCATAATGATGATTTTGTCATAACGAAGCTTTGTTATATCAAAATCATTTCCATACCCTTCCGAAAATCCGCAGCCAAACGCATTTATCATTGTCTTTATTTCAGCGTTTGCCAGTACCTTATCAATACTTGCCTTTTCAACATTCAAAATCTTGCCTCGAATCGGCATGATTGCCTGAAACATACGGTTTCTTGCCATCTTTGCCGAGCCTCCGGCCGAATCTCCCTCGACTATGAAAATCTCGCACTTAGAAGCATCCCTGCTCTCACAGTTTGCAAGCTTTCCGTTTGAATCAAAGGAAAACTTCTGCTTTGTGAGCAGATTGGTCTTTGCCTTCTCCTCAGCTTTTCTAATCTTTGCGGCCTTCTCAGCACATGATATTACCGTCTTTAAGACCTCAAGATTCTTGTCAAAATAAAGCGGTACCTCGTCATTTGTCACCTTGGCAGTTGCACGGTTTGCATCCTGATTGTCAAGCTTTGTCTTTGTCTGACCCTCGAATCTAGGGTCAGGATGCTTTACTGACACTACAGCAGTCATGCCGTTTCTGACATCTGCTCCGTTGAAATTCGCATCCTTGTCCTTTAATATACCAAGCTCTCTGGCATATGAATTGATAATACCTGTAAACGCAGTCTTAAAGCCTGTGATATGCGCTCCACCCTCAGAATTGTATATATTGTTGCAAAAACCTAGAATATTCTCATGGAACTCGCTTGTATACTGAAAAGCCACCTCAACCTTTATATTCTCACTCTCTCCTGTAAAGTAAATGACATCATGCAGCTTTTCAATATTTTTATCCAAATCCTTTACAAAACCAACAATACCCTCAGGCTCATGATACTCAATATGCTCTGTCGCATCACCTCGTTTGTCCTCGTATATGATTGTAAGCTTCGGATTGAGATATGCAGTCTCCTTCAGTCTGTTCTTTACATCCTCTTCCCTGAATCTTGTCTTCTCAAAAATCTCCGGATCCGGCAGGAAATTAATCTTTGTTCCTGTTTTTTTTGGTTTTGCCTAAAGTAGGAAGCAGGCCATTTTCAAGCTCCACGACAGGAACACCCTTTTCATATCTGTCATGGTGGATATAGCCATCTCTGCTTATCTCCACATCCATATATGTGGATAATGCATTTACAACCGACGAACCAACTCCGTGCAGACCTCCACTGGTCTTATATACAGAATTGTCGAATTTTACCTCCTGCGTGCAGTGTCGAGAATACAACACGCGCTGCAGATACCCCCTTAGCATGCATACCTACAGGTATTCCACGTCCGTTATCCTCCACCGTACACGAACCGTTTTTCTCAAGAGTTACCCTTATGGTATCACAGGCACCTGCCAAATGCTCATCTACGGAGTTGTCCACAATCTCATATATCAGATGGTTTAGTCCCTTGGTTGTGACACTTCCTATATACATACCCGGTCTTTTTCTGACTGCCTCAAGTCCTTCTAAAATTGCTATGCTTTTCTCATCGTATGTTTGCTTCTTGGCCATACTTGTCTCCTACTTCTTTAAATTGCGTAATAATTATATTATCTGCCCTGCCTGCTATCCTTGATATGCGCTAACACCATCGTAGCTATTTTAAATATCATAGCATCATCAAAGGTTCTGATATCAAGACCTATCGACTTCTCAATACGCTCTAGCCTGTACACAAGCGTATTTCTATGCACATAAAGCTGTCTTGCAGTCTCTGAAATGTTCAGATTGTTCTCGAAGAACTTGGAGATTGTAGACATTGCCTCCTCGTCATCAAGTATCTGTGGCACCTCATCACCAAAAACCTCACGGATAAACATCTCACACAGACTCATTGGAAGCTGATAAATAAGTCTTCCTATGCCCAGCCTGTCATATGCCATAATTTCCTTTTCCACGTAAAACAGCCTGCCAACCTCAAGCGCCATTTTTGCCTCCTGATAAGACTCTGCAATCTTTGGAAGAACATCCGTCGGATTGCCATAGCCCACCCGTACCTTAATCATAGCCTCTGCAAGCAGATTGTCAACCAGACTTCCTGCAATAGATGAAAGCTTTTCCTGAAGCTTTGGTGAATCTATGTCCTCAACATCCTTTACCAGCACTACATTATGCTCATCCATCGCCACCACAAAATCACCGCTTCTGATATCTGCCAGATTCTTTACAAGCTCAACTGCTATCTCATTGCTGTTCTTTCCGGTATCTATAACATATACTACTCGTTTTCTGTTTTCTATATGTAATTTCTTGGCACGGTTTATTATATCAGAACCAAGCATATTGCCAAGAAGAATATTCTGAATAAAATTATTTCTGTCATATCGCTCTGACTCACCGAGCACAAGTGTACGAAGCTGACAAACTGCCATCCTGCCTATTACAAGATTCTCACTCGTATACGGGCAGAACATTACGAGCACATACTCAAGCTCTGAATCAATTTCAACCGCAAATGCGATTGCATCGTTTTTTTTCCCTAACATCCTCTTCGGATACTATAAACTCCTTCACAAAAATGTCGCTATGTTCCGGCTCTTCCACCGTACCTGTCAGATGCTTTCCCTTGGCTGAGTATAAAATCGCATCAAACGAAGTAATATTTTTTTATTTCCTCAAGTGATTTTTTCAGTTTCTGATTCGTAATCATATTCTTATCCTCTCATTACTGTTCTGACGCAGGCAAGTAAAAAGCTTCCACAAGTCATAAGCTGTAACCCTGCTATAATTTAACACCGTAACTTAACTTTTCAGAACCTCACACACATTCGCAAAAGAAAACCGGGTGTAAATTATACACCCGGTCTGTCAATTTACAACTATTTAATTTTAACGAACTAGTTGGTAATTGTCAATTCAGTTTCTTTATCAAATACATGAATCTTGTGTGGATCAAATGCAAGCTCAATGTGATCACCGTAACGAGCCGGTGTATCTGAATCAACTCTTGCTGACATATTTGCGCCTGCAACTGTGAAGTATAATAATACCTCTGCACCAAGTAACTCATATCCTGTAACATCTGAATCAATCTTGCATGTAGCAAATTTATCAAGATGCTCTGCTGAATCGTAGATATCCTCAGGTCTGATACCGAATACTACGTTCTTTCCAGCATAACCGCCATCGATAAGCTTCTTAGCCTTTGCCTCTGGAAGTTCAACCTGGTATTTATCGAATTTAAGGAATGCCTTTGCTCCCTCAACAACACACTGAGCATCTATAAAGTTCATCTGTGGTGATCCGATGAATCCTGCAACGAACAGGTTGTTTGGCTGATTGTAAAGCTTCTGTGGGCTGTCTACCTGCATGATAACACCATCTTTAAGAACAACGATTCTTGTTCCAAGTGTCATAGCCTCTGTCTGATCATGTGTAACGTAGATGATTGTTGCACCTAATCTGTTATGTAATGAAGAAATCTCAGATCTCATCTGTACACGAAGCTTTGCATCAAGGTTTGATAAAGGCTCATCCATAAGGAATACCTTAGGATTACGAACGATTGCACGACCCATGGCAACTCGCTGTCTCTGTCCACCTGAAAGAGCCTTTGGCTTACGGTCTAATAATTTCTCAAGGTCAAGGATTCTTGCTGCCTCCTCAACTTTTGCCTTAATCTCATCCTTTGGAACTTTTCTAAGCTTAAGTCCAAATGCCATGTTGTCAAATACTGTCATATGTGGGTAAAGAGCGTAGTTCTGGAATACCATTGCGATATCACGATCCTTTGGCTCTACGTCATTCATAACCTTTCCGTCGATGATAAGCTCTCCTGAAGAAATCTCCTCAAGACCTGCGATCATACGAAGTGTTGTTGATTTTCCACATCCTGAAGGTCCTACGAAGATGATGAACTCTTTATCTTCTACTTCAAGGTTGAAATCCTTAACTGCCTCAAATCCGTTTGGATAAACTTTGCAAACGTTCTTTAATGATAAACTTGCCATTTTAAAAATACCTCCTAAGTATTATGTACATATATGTAACTGTTCAGTGCCTTGACTGTCTGTTACCTTGTTTCTTTGTATCTTTATAATACAAAACATATCGTCAATTGGCTATAGTCAATCCGCCAAATAATTTAACGTGTTGTTGTCATTATGACGAAACACAGTCTGATATCGAAACAATTACAAGGTAATTACTGCAATAAACGTACTAATTACAGCTTAGAATATCCAAAGCCATTGACCATAGCCTCAATCGGCAGCCCCTTCTTGCAGAATGGACACTCTGTAACAGGATATGTCTGGTAGTTTACCACATCATCGTCATCAAACAGCTTATCAATCTTTACTCCATTGACCTCATCGATGGTTGAGAATATGGACGCAATACATGTGACCATACCGCCATAATAGTTGATACACTCCATCGCTCTTCTGATCGTCTCACCTGTCGTGGTAGTTGCCAGAAGAAGTACAACATGCTTGCCATCTATAGCGCCCTTATTGTTATCCCTGAAAAGCATCTGTCCGTTGTTAATCTCAGGCGATACAACGTAAATTGTCTCGTGCTTATTCACAGACATAAGTCCGTTTCGCTCAATCTCCTGGCTTAAGAATGCACCAATCATTTCTGTTCCATCCATACATACTATTGTATCTATATATGAATGATGCGGTACCTTGGTGTAAAGAGCCTTTGCAGCTTCCTTTGCCTCGGACACACGGGTCTTGATGCTTGTCACATCTACATAATAATTAATATGCGAATGACTCGTAGCAAAATGTCCCGGTATAGCGTGTAAGTTTAAGCCTGCACTCTCCTTTGATTTAAATTTTACAATACGATTTTCCATGATAAGTCCCCCTTTTTAAGTAAAGATTAGTTTTAATTGTAACTCATTTGTGATTAATTAGCTCCTGTAGAACCGAATCCACCTGCACCACGCTTCGTATCAGAAAGCTCTGACACCTCATTAAACTCAACAGCCAGATATGGCATGACCACAAGCTGCGCTATACGATCTCCGGGGTTAATAGTGCGTGCCTGCGTTCCATCATTGTGAAGAGCCACAATATACTCTCCCCTGTAATCACTGTCACACACACCCACGCAGTTTGCCGGGCGAAGTGCCTGCTTTGCAGCTAAACCACTTCTGGCAAAAACTGCCCCAAAATATCCGTCGGGAATCTCTATCGAAAGCCCCGTGCCTATCTTTGCTGTCTCGTGTGGCTCAATGACAAGCTCCTTAGTAATGTCGGCATATAAATCATAGCCTGCTGCATATTCACTTCCCCTTGTAGGGATTTTGGCTGTGGTTGTCAATTTTTTTATATTTATTTTCATTTTATAATTTCCCCTGATGCAATTTTATATATGACTGTCTATAGCCATTTATTACCCAACCTGTTAACTAATTATTTCCACTCCAGACTTGAGTGCTCAATCTTCCTGTCACGAAGCATAAGCTCTGAGACAGCCTCCTTTGCCGGCTTATCCTCAAAAAGCACTCTGTTTACTTCCTCGATAATCGGCATCCTTACATCATATTTTTCTGCAAGGGCAAGTGCAGCCTTTGCTGAATAGATGCCCTCTACAACCATCTTGACTTCTTTTGTTGCTTCATCCATTGTGTAGCCCTGACCTATGAGCATTCCGGCCTTTCTATTACGACTGTGACGACTCTCACATGTAACAATAAGGTCTCCGATACCTGTCAGTCCAAAAAGTGTCTCCGCCTTTGCTCCCATCTCAATCGCAAGCACAGATATTTCTGCAATTCCTCTGGTAATAAGCGCTGCCTTTGTATTATCTCCATAGCCAAGTCCGTCTGCCATGCCTGCTGCAAGTGCTATGACATTCTTGAGGGAGCCTCCAAGCTCCATTCCAAGCACATCAGGACTGGTATACACACGAAATACCTCATTCATAAAAAGATCCTGTACTATCTCAGCGGTCTTCTGTGTCCTTGCTCCTGCAACAACAGTCGTAGGAAGCAGCAGTCCGACCTCCTCTGCATGTGAAGGTCCACACATTACAGCCACATCAGCGCAAGGTATCTCACTCTCTACCACATCAGATATGGTCATAAGAGTGTTTTCTTCAATTCCCTTTGCCACACAGACAATTATCTGTCCTTCCTTCACAAACGGAGCCATTTTTACTGCTGTGCTTCTGGTGAATACAGAAGGTACCGCAAGTACAAGTATATCGTTATTTTTGATTGTTTCCTCTATATCTGTTGTAAAGGTAATGCTATCCGGAAGCTTTACTCCAGGAAGCTTATCAATATGCTCATGCTTTTCTTTAAGCATCTCAATCTCGCTCTCCACGATTGACCATATTTCAACAGAATGTCCGTTATTTGCAAGCACCAGGGATAATGCTGTACCCCAGCTTCCTGCACCTATAATACCTACTCTACTCATTTTCTATGCCTCGTATTTTATATAATTATTATAATCAAAAACTATTATTTACTTTGCCTTCTGACCAAATTTATTTTCAGTTCCGCTTAAAAGTCTCTTGATATTGGCTCTGTGTCTCCAGATAGCCATCGCCGTAAAACAAGCAGCAAGTATATCAAACTCGACCGCATAATTGCCACTTACTCCAAGCAGCCCCATATGGTTAAACACAATTGCCTGAATCAGAAACGATATAACAACCAGTATAGAACCAAGCGAGACATATCTTGTTATGGCTACAGCAAGAATAAACAATACCAGACATATCGGAGCCGCAATCGGACATACAGCAAGTATCACACCTGATGTACATGCTATTCCCTTTCCTCCCTTGAAATTGAGAAAGAATGGAAAATTGTGTCCAAGCACCGCTCCAAAGCCTGCATACAGCTCTATGCATTTAACAGCCTGTGGATATGTATTTCTATATATGAAATAAAATATCAAAACCGCTATGATTGCCTTGAACAAATCACCAAAGAAGGTAACTGCACCGGCCTTCCATCCAAGTGTCCGAAGCGTATTGGTGGTGCCTGAATTACCGCTTCCATGCTCTCTTACATCTATTCCATGCGCCTTACCATAAAAATATCCGGTCTGAAAGGTTCCAAAGAAATACCCTACGACCAATGCTAAAATCCTAGCCAGTATCATTTTACTCATTTTCCTTTCGTTCTCTTGTAATAAACTTAAGTGCAGTTCCTCTGAAACCAAATGTATCCCTGATTCTGTTCTCGAGATATCTGGTATATGAGAAATGCATAAGATTCTTGTCGTTTACAAAGATTACAAAGGTAGGCGGCTTAACCGAAACCTGAGTCACATAGTATATCTTAAGTCTCTTTCCCTTGTCTGTAGGCGGCTGCTGCATGGCAACTGCCTCCGTAACGATCTCATTTAGCACTCCTGTTGCAACACGCATTGAGTTATTTTCTATAACAACATCAATGAGCTCAAATATCTTGTTGAGTCTCTGACCTGATTTTGCCGAAATAAACAGTATCTCTGCATATGGTATAAAGCTTAATATCTGTCTGATTTCTCTGTGTGCTGCTTTACGGTATTATTATCCTTTTCAATGGCATCCCATTTATTGACAGCAATGATAATTCCCTTGCCTCTTTCGTGTGCAATACCCGCAATTTTAGCATCCTGCTCAGTAACTCCCTCTGTAGCATCTATCACTACAATGACAACATCAGCTCTCTCAACTGCGGAAACTGCACGTATAATACTGTATCGCTCTATATCCTCTTTTATCTTATTCTTGCGCCTGAGACCAGCTGTATCGATAAATATATACTCCTTACCATCATATTTTATGGCTGTATCGATAGCATCTCTTGTGGTGCCTGCTATATCTGACACTATTACTCTGTCCTCACGGGCAAGCTTGTTGATAAGCGATGACTTACCTACATTAGGCTTACCTACTATAGCAACTCTCGGTCTGTCATCCTCATCGTCCTGCTTAGATGAATCCGGAAAATGCTTTACAACCTCATCAAGCATATCTCCGAGTCCGAGCATCGAAGCTGCAGATATAGGATGTGGATCACCGATTCCTAAGTTATAAAACTCATACACATCAGTCATATACTTTTCAAAGCTATCCACCTTATTGACAACCAATACAACCGGCTTGTGTGAACGGCGAAGCATATCTGCCACCTTTGAATCGGAATCAACAAGTCCCTGCTTCACATCTGTAATAAAAATAATAACATCTGCGGTGTCTATAGCAATCTGTGCCTGCTCTCTCATCTGTGACAGTATCACGTCTCCGGATTCCGGCTCAATACCACCTGTATCAATCATGGTAAAATTATAATCAAGCCATGATACATCTGCATAGATTCTGTCTCTTGTGACACCCGGAGTGTCCTTTACTATAGATATCCTCTCTCCTGCAAGCGCATTGAAGAGAGTAGATTTTCCAACATTTGGACGGCCAACGATGGCCACTACTGGTCTGCTCATATACTCTCCTGTTCTAAATTCATATTAGATTATAGACTAATTGTAACTATTCAGAATAATGATAAAATAATAAACAAAACATCTATAACAGAGTAATTATATCACAATACCATTTACAGAGACAACTATTCATATGTCAAAAGTGGTTCTTTTGATGAAATTAATCCATTTTCTTTAAGAACAGCTATCAGATTAGTACAGTTTTCGCCAAAACTAATGTTGACCGAATACGTTTCAATACCATCGGAACGGGCATCCCCAAAATCAGAATACTCCTTTGTTACCCCCAGTATATCCAACAGCTCCTCATACCATGTGAAGCCATCGACATTCCAGCTTTTTCCAATCCTGTTGCCCTTTGGCACTGTAAAATTCAGCATAAGATCGTACATATAGCTGTTATCCTTATCCACTCCGTCAAGCATTCTCTGCAAATTATATTCCTGCATCACACCGGCCTCAACATCCTTCTTTACAGCATCAAAAATATCCGCAGCAACTTTTCCGTTAAAGCGCTCATTCAGCACATCTACATATTTATCATTATACTGCTCTGCCGAGCCATTGATAAAGGTAATATCTGTCGTATCACACTGCATTATGGCATTAATAATATTCTGTGGTTTATTTTCCTCCGCCATAATCGCCTTACACTGCTTATGTGGATTAAAATCATCCGTTGTATGATATACACGGTTGACCTTTTCTCCATTTTTTAATGTATATGAGATTGTAATATACCCGGAATCATCATATCTCTTTTTAAAATAATCCTTTTTCTGCGCCATAAGTATCTTTTGAGTCTCTAAAATCTTTTCAACGTCCTTTCCCTCCAGATTGATATCAAAATCTATGGCTATACGGGCAGAATCAATATCCGCAAGCTTCGGTATATAATTTTCCTGCACATTTCCGTAAACTGTTATACCTCCAAATACAACTACAACAAAAGCACCAAAAGCAATGATTTCCTTAAATAGTGCTTTAGAAAAAATTTTAAAATTCTTCCTTATAATCATCTCTAAAAGTAAGAAGGCTATGATTCCAAACACCACTGCCAGCATCATAATTGCAGGAACACCAAATGCTGATTCTAAGTCCAAGCAAAAGCGACGCTGCAACAATAGATAAAATCAATCCTCCCAAACTGCCAAGCCCCCATCTGAAAACCGGCTTAAGCTTTGGAATAGCTATAAAACTTCCTGCATTTTCCAAATCTCTATGCTTATAAATCTTATAAGAAATAAAGTATATAACTGCAGCCGCGATGACATAGACTACGATAGTATTTGTGCCTCTGAAAGTATATTTAATGCAGTAATAATCATCCCCTGCATTCTTCATGGTCGGATGAAAGCCTACCCGATTGAGAAGCTGTAGCATGGGTGCAAACCACGTAGCACTTATTTTCCTTACAAATTCCATATATGAAAGCCCGTATGATACATATGTGAGCACATTGGCAATAGCAATAACCGCTCCACCATACAGCAGATTGACAACCGCATACATCACTGCTACAGAAACCAGCTGTCCTGTAATCATTGCGCACAGACACACCAGGCTGTACATAAAAAAAGATATTCCCATTGTAGCAAGCAGATTGATTCCAATATGTACCACCTTAGTATTTCCATATGATATACATATAACAAACGACATAATGTACTTAACTATCTGCGGAATCCACATAAACAGCAGACCTGTCAACACATTAGTCGAAAAAAGCTGACGTCTTGTCACAGGCATAGCGTGAATCATATTACATGCTCTCGAATTATACAGGTAACTGAACATTGCCATGCCTGTAACCAATGCCATAACAAAAATAAATATCATATCTGCCTCCATGCTGATAGCCGGGGACATTATATCAAGCATATACTTATGCCAATTTGTGCCATAAATAAATTCTGCACTCTTAAATCTGCTCCACATGGAAAACGGGCCGTTAAGTAATAGCACTATTGTATACAGTGTCCAGATTGGCCAGTAAAGCTTTACATTCTTTTGCAGCATTGTTTTATTAATAAATGATGTCTTTGACTTCATAGTCCTCTCCTCCCATCTCATAGATAAATATTTCCTCCAGAGTAAGAGGCAGTACATCCACTACCTGCGGACTGTCCTTGCCATCTGTAATAGCCTTTACAACAGCCTCAGGCTCTCCACGCACAATAACTGTGTATACTCTTCCTATATTTGACATATGAAGTACTTTAAAATCCTGCGGTATCTTAGGCATGCCATATGGACATGCAATCTGAATCTTTGAAATATTGCCCTGCAGCTCCGTAAGTGACCTCTCTATCATAATCTTTCCATTATTAAGAATACCTACATGATCACATACATCCTCCAGCTCACGCAGATTATGGGACGATACAACAACTGTGGTATTATTAACAGCTACATCATCAAGCATGATAGACCATATCTGTCTTCTCATGACAGGATCAAGCCCATCAACAGGCTCATCGAGTACAATAAGCTTTGGTTTACAGCACAGCGCAAGCCAGAAGGCAACCTGCTTCTGCATCCCCTTTGAAAGCTTTCTGATATTTCTTTTAACATCTATAGATGGGAAAAACTCCTGCATCCTGTAAAACTGCTTCTCATCAAAATTTGGATACATTCCCTTATAATAATGCATCATATTAATTGTATCAGATTGCAAAAAATAAAACATATCATCCGGAATGTAAGCCATATGTCCTTTAATCCTTGCATTTTCATATACAGGCTCACCTTCAATAAACACTTCCCCTGCATCCTGTCTCATTACGCCTGTAATATGTCTGATAAGTGTAGATTTGCCGGCTCCGTTTGGGCCTACAAGCCCATAGACAGCTCCTTTTTCCACGTTCATATTCACACCATCAAGTGCCGTAAAATCGTCAAATTTTTTCACTAAATTATTTATCTGTATCATCATTACCCTCTGTCACAACATCTTCTGTCTGCATATCTTGTGTTACAAATCTGACTAAGTCATCTTCCATGCTCAGCTGTTCTTTCGCATCATCCATTCTTGTTCTCAATTCCTCAACAGGTGTTTCAAGCACAAATAACTCTGTCACCACCTGGTCAAATAGTATTTTCAAATTCCTTGTCATACTCTGCCTGGCTGTCTTAGCATCAGCAACAAAGGTTCCTTTACCACTTTTAGTATAAAGATAGCCTTCCTCCTCAAGTTCCCTGTATGCTTTTGCGATAGTGTTAGGATTGATTGCATACTTGCAGGCAAGCACACGTACAGACGGTAGCTTTTCGTCCTGCTTAATAACATTCATAACAATCATTCGTCTGATGCCTTCCTTAATTTGTTCATAAATAGGCTTTGATCTCGATAATTTAACTGCATATCGTTCTCCCCTGTTCATATACGCCAGTACCGCTGTGACTTTTATATTAACTCAAAGAACCAAAAAACTGTCTGGCAGCATCAGTTCCCGCACAGTGTACTATCCAACGTGATACACCTATTTTAACACATATAGCTTTAGGCATTTCTTATTATTTCCTTAATAGATTGTGCGAAAATTACTTAAGAAACATAAAAGCTCCAAGATTTCCACGCTTTCCATGACTTGCTCTATGCGAAAATAAAAGAGAGGGATTACAACAAGTGCATATATTGCTTATGGCAATATTGTCTTCCTGTACTCCTGCCTCCACAAGCACTCTCCTGTTACATTCCCAAAGATTAAGCTGATATTTGCCGTCTCCCTTATAGAGCAGAATATCACTCGCATGAGGATCGTCTGTTGTCGCAAACTCATCCACAAAATGCTCTGCAACATCCTGACTTATCTCATAGCAGTCCTGACATATTGAAGGTCCTATCGCAGCTATAACATCATGTGCCTCGGTACCAAACTCCCTGTTCATAGCAATAAGTGTCTGTTTTCCCATGCGATTTACAGTACCTCTCCAGCCCGAATGGCTAAGCCCTATTGCCCTATGTACCGGATCAACAAAATAAAGCGGTACACAATCAGCATAAAATGTGGCAAGCACAACATTTGGCTCATTCGTGATAAGTCCGTCCACATCTGTATATGGTCTCTTTCTTGTCACCCCGATGCCACACTGCTTTTTTCCAACTCTCAAAACATTGGTAGTATGTGTCTGGTCTGTCGTAACAATCTGCCCTGCCTCTGCTCCGATTGCCTCCGCCACTCTTTTATAGTTTTCTAAGACCTTTTCCTCGTCATCTCCACGTGTAAAGCTTAAATTTAAGCTATCAAACATACCTGTACTGATGCCACCAAGACGTGTTGTAAAGCAATGCTCTATCATAGAAAGCTCATTTAGCTTCCTAAAATGTAACAAAGGAACAACACTTCCGCTTGAAAGGACGTGCTTTTTTAATTCCAGAACATCTTTATTATTCTTTGTAGCAAAATCATTTATAGTAATTTCATCAACATTTTTGTGTATGTTTTCAGCCTGCATATTCTTATCCATCTTTATATTCTTTTCCTTCTTTATATTCTTATCAATCTTTATATTCTTATCAAAGTCTGTCTTCATATTTATATCTATGCAACTATATTTTACCGATAACTATTGCTGTTTATAATTGATATTTATAGTTACTTCGTAACTATTAAGTACAGAAATATGCGGTTGTGTAATACCTGTCCGTAACTTCCAAGCCAATAGTTATTAACTGCCCTCAAATGCATTCTTCAACACAGTAACCTCGTCATCATCCACTGCTATCACATCAAATCTGCATGGCGTCCACTCATTCAGACCATGTGTCATAAGATAATACCTTGCAACTGATATGATTTTTTTCTGTTTGCTGTAGCCAACTGCTTCAAGAGCGCTGCCGCAGCCGTTATCCCTACGATATTTCACCTCACAAAAAACATATTGTATCTCCATCCTTTGCTATTATATCTATCTCTCCAAAGCGGTTTCTGTAATTGCAGGCAAGTACACTATATCCCATATTTATTAACTGCTCAGCTGCAAGCTGCTCATATATACTTCCAACACTTCTTTTATTCATAACTGCCTCACATGTCATATAACCTACACACTATCTTTGGTCAATTTTTGCCTTAAGCTTATCCAGATCATTAACAAAAACAAGTATCTCTGCAACAACCTCATACAACTCCGTTGGTATCATATCACCTATTTTAAGCCTAGACAGTGTATCAGCAAGCTTATCGTCCTTATATGTAGGCACATTGCTTTCCTTTGCCCTCTCAATAATTTTGTCAGCAATAACTCCCTTGCCTGTAGCTAGTATTTTAGGTGCTGCTTCTCCCGGCACATACTCTATAGCTACGGCTGTTTTGCCTATGTCTATTCCATTATTGTTGCGATTATCATTTTCGCCATGCATACAACTCACCTGTCCTTCTGAAGTAAGTTTAATCATCTGTGACTATTCGTAAATTATCTTATACACTGCTACGCCCTAATGTCAAAGGAATATCTATGCACCTGACCTGTAGGTGGCAAATCCTTTTTCAGAAATCCAGCGACAAAATTCATCTGTTTCAAACCACTATTTACATTCAATTCACAATTATAGCCCTTATCCTGTAATCTCTTTTCCAACACCGGCAGAAATTGCTTTACCAGTGCATATGACTCATCACTATCCAAATAGAAATTAGTTGTAACCTTCCTATGAAGCATTTTAATTGACACATCTGTCCCACCGAGATGTTCTAAATCCAAATGTAAAAATGCTGATAATTCTTTGTCCGGATTGGACATACTTTTCTTATTTGTATACACATACAACTGTCCGCTGGCGTTTTTTTCATTCATCTTCAATGGAACCTGCACATATGTATATGCCTCGTTTATCTGATTCATAAATTCAATATTTCCACGGATATTATCTGCCAGTGCCTCTGCTTTAGGATTCACCACTCCTGATGTTTTCAAAATAATTTCCATATTTGTTATCTGTTTTTCAATTTTGTCGTACAAGCCATCAAGCTTCTTAGGATTCTTCTCTAAATCTCCCGGTTTAATCATCCATTGCTGTTCTAAAGCCTCCTTCAACATAAGCTTAAAGGCTTCTCCTGAAAACAAATGTCTCAGTGTATCGGCATTTGCCGGTGTATTTTCCAACATACTTTTTATATCGTTAAGTATTCCTACGACACTGCTATCCTCTGAATACAAAGAAATATTGTTTTCCTGTAAATCCGGAAGCAGCATCCTGACCTGTTCATTAAGCTCTTCTATCTGCTTATCCGATAAAAGAAATCCAATAGTATTTGATTTTGTTTCATTCTCCTGTAAAAGGATGGTATCTGTTGCCGGAGCATTGTTTATTTTCTGCGTTGTGTGAATGTCCTGTGATTCACCGGAAACACTGTTTAATGATTCAAATAATTCAGCAATATTAAAGTGTTTTTTTATACAGGTGCCGATTGATTATCACGAATTATTGCCTCATACTGTGACATATCAGAAGCTTCACTTGATATAAATGCCTCTTCAGTCAGCCCTTCTGTAACAATATTTAAAATATCCCTCGCCTGGGTTACAAGCTTATACATTGATAAATCTTCGGCTGAAAGAGCATTCGGCAGTTCATCTATCAAACTATCCATAGCAATTGTAATAGCCTGTTTGTCATTAGCATAATTTTCAAACTGAGCTGCATTTACCTGATTAATTTCAATTCCAAGCCTCTTTAACTCAACAAGTGTAGTCACATTAATATCCTTATTATCCTGCACAAGCTGATACATCTGATTAAGGCTTGTCTTATCAATTGGCATCTGCTCTTCCATCATCTTGTTCACCATCGACAAATTTATGCCATCTACCGGCAGTCCTGCAGCCTTTAGCGCATCCATAAGTGTGAGGGTTGGCTCCCTCGCCATCAACTGTATATGGTTTTATTTCTATAGTGCCTCCATCATTATTTTTCACCTGAAAAAACACAGACTGTCCCTGTTCAAATGAAAACTTTCCTGCCAGCCTTGCCAAAATCTGCTGACCATTTGACAAGGCAAGCTTAACCTGATTGCCACGGACACTGCTTACTGTTCCCTCAAATATCATCCCTTTTGACATTTCATTTAAAGAAGATACCAGCTTTTCAACTCCCTTTGCTCCTGTCATAGGCTCACCATTTGCCACTGAATTGTTGTATTGACTTACCAAATTTGATATCTGCATAGCATCACCCTGATATAGTATCGTTATGTTTAAGTATACATGTATAAATTGTATCATTTATTGGTATTTCTGTCACTATATTACTGTTCACACACCACAGTGTAACCGCAACAATTTATTTCTTTCAAAAATCAGGTAAATTCCACCATATTCTTCCTATACCACTTTGGACAAAGATTGCGCTGACATTGTGGATTGAACCGCTCCCTTATATCAGTGTGCTCAAAATACACCTTCCATAACTGCTCAAAACTGTCTGTCTTCACCGGCACACTTATCTCAAGCTGCTTAAATTCACTTTCATTGATATAAAAGCACTCCTTAAGCCTCGGGTGGACCACTGCATACCTTCTTCTATCATCATAGATTACAAAATTTTCCCCGGGATACCTGTCCACAAATGCCACATAACAACCGGTATCATATCGCATTTTGGTTC
>ENA-OQJT01000003-OQJT01000003.1-human-gut-metagenome-genome-assembly--contig:-NODE-3-length-49794-cov-0.975215_pt1 | contig 49794 bp, 52 predicted proteins | sample MGYA00242612_ERZ504779 | MGnify/ENA primary metagenome ERZ504779 (study PRJEB26092, sample SAMD00036366) | human gut metagenome | host: Homo sapiens | study: EMG produced TPA metagenomics assembly of the...
CATGGAGCCACTGCTAAAAAGATTTATAGTTTTCCTAGTTTTATTGATGCTCAATTTTGGACTTGGCAAATTATAGAATTTTGTAGACGTAATGGTTTACATCTTATTATTGATAAAACTCGACGTGGAGGTTTTTCTTATATTATGGCTGCTGATAGTTCTAATGAAGTTAACTTATCTAAGCATAAAGTTGTTATTCATGTTGCAGCTGATAATAAGTATTTAATTAAACAAGGAGGTTTAAGTGATTTTGCTGTTAATAACTTAAAGTTCTTTGAAGAAAAGACTCCATTTAAAAGAGGTATATATAGTCCTACTACTGATAGTTTTAAACTTGGTTATCGTATGAAAAATGGAGTTGAAGCTGATGATAGTTGGTCTAGTTCTCTTTTAAGCGTTAGTGCTAATAATAATCCAGACTGTGCTATTGGTAAAGATGCTGTTACAATTAAAGTTGAAGAGCTATCTACAATGCAGAATTTTGATGAGTTTATGAATGTAACTGAACCTACAATGACTGTTGGTACTCGTACTACTGGTACTCTTATGGCTTGGGGAACTGCTACTGCTGCTAATATGCAAATATTTGAACAAAACTTTTATAATCCTAGAGCATTTGGATTTATGGCTTTTGAAAATGTTTTTGATAATGATGCTCGTAATGAAGTTTGTGGATTTTTTAAATCTTATGCTTGGGGTCTTGAAGGAGAGATAGATGGAGTTAAAGGATTTGATGAAGATGGAAATAGTAATCTACGAATAGGACTTAAGCTTGCTGCACGAGAAAGAATTGAAAAGAAAAAGACTGCTAAGACTTTTGCAGAATATCTTAATTATCTTGGTCAGCGTGCTTTATTTCCTGCTGAATCTTTTAGTAGTGCTAGTGAAAATATATTTAGTAGTGAAGCTCTTAATAAGTTTGAAGATAAACTTCGAGTTGATAATAGTTATAAGTTTTATACTGATGGTGAACTATTTGAAGATGGAACTAAAAAGATTTATTTTAAATCTAATGCTCGTATAAGAATTGAAAATCCTGATATGAAAACTTATGATTATATTCAAGGAGTTCCTAGACGTGGTAACGAAGACCCTCATGGTTGTATAAGAGTTTGGTTTGCTCCAGAATATGAAGAAATATATATTAATGATAGACTTGTAAGAAGTATTATTCCAGGTACTTATGTTGCAGTTTATGACCCTGTCGGTATTGATAAAGATAAAAAAGAAATTACTGATAGACATTCTCATAATAGTATAATTGTTATTGAAATGCCTAGAGAACGTAATGGATTTAAACCTAAACTATGTGCTGCATATTATGGACGTACTGAAAGACTAGAAGAAGCTGATGAAAAGTTTTATCGACTATGTAAATGGTATAATTGTATTGGTACTGGACTTGTAGAAATAAACCGTGGTGAAACTGTTTCTAATTTTCGTAAATGGAAAGCTACTAAATATCTAGGTTATGAACCTTTATATGTTTGGGATTCTGCTGTTAAAGAAAAAGTTAGTACTAGTTATGGTTATAATATTGGTAGTGGTTCTAAGAAACTAGATGGTCTTCGACTTCTTAAAGAGTTCTTATATGAAGTTATTGGTAAGAATGAATTTGGAGAAGATATTTATGTTTTTGAAAGATTTCTTGATTATCAAACAATTCTTGAACTTAAAAAGTTTAATGCCGAAGGTAACTTTGACCGTATATCTAGTCTTATACTTTTAGGTATATATTGGAAGTCTATTGATATTAAAGGTAAACGAGAACTTGCTAGTCGTAAGAAAGTTACAGAAGATAATGATAAAACAGATATTTTTAATAGACAATGGTTTTAAGATTAAATAGATAAAGATATGTATAATTTTGGTAGACTTGATTTTCCTAATCAGCACGTTAGTTATGCTGAAAAACAAGAAGTTGATTGGTATGCTAAATGTTGTGATTATGTTATAGAAGCTGGTATTGCTTGTAAAGCTGATTTTAATGTAGAAGAAAAGTTTAATATTCTTCTTGGTAATATTCCTAGAGAATATTATAGAAAAACTCTTAATCCTTATAATGAGAAAGATGAGAATTTAACTCGTTTTCCAGCTACTATGCGTAATTATGATATGATGAAAGGTATTATTAGAAGATATATTGGTGAATATATTAAGAATCCACATGATTTTATTGTTGGAGCTAATAATCCTGAAGTTGTATTTGCTAGAGATGCTGAACTTGGTAAACAAATTATGATGCTTGCTGAACAAGTTGTTGCTAAAAAGATACAAGAAAGTTATATGCAGTTTGTTAATGAAGGTAATAATCCTGAACAATTTAATCCTGAACAAGCTGTTGATATTGAAGCTTTTATTAAAGAATTTAATGAAAATTTTATTGATTATATTAGTGCACAAGGACAAGATTTAATTAATGTTATTGATGACCTTACTGATGCTTTTACTATATACGCTAGAGCTTATTTTGAATTTGTTGCTTTTGGAGCTTGTTATACATATAGAGATGTTGTAGGTAATCAATTAATTAAACGTGTTGTTAGTGTTAGAGATGCTTTTCCTGTTCCTAACGATAATATGTTTGCAGAAGATTATGATATGTTTGCTGAACGTCGTATGCTAACTAAACAGCAAATTATAGATGAATTTTATGAATATCTTTCTGAAAAAGAACGTGAAGCTCTTGATACATATTATCAATATAGTGCTACTACTTCTAGTGATAAAGCACTTTTAAATTGGGATAAATATATGTATTATTTTGGTGATATATGTAGTAAATTTAATAAAGATGATTTGCAACATATTAAGAACACTAATATAATGGCTCGTGATGCTAATAATGGCTTGTTTGAAGTTTGGCATACTGTTTGGAGAGGTGAAATAAAAGAAGGTATTCTTACATATAGTAATGGAGCATTTGTTACAACAAGAATTGTTGATGAAACTTATCAGCTTAACCCTGCTGGTGGTGATATTAGTATTGAATGGGTGTGGCGTCCACAAGTTTATGAGAGCGTTAGAATTGGCTCTCGTGCTACAAGTATATATCCTTATAAGGCTCGTCCTATTGCTTATAATAGGAATGGTAAACTTCCTTATAATGGTATTGCAGAACTTTTGCCTGGTTTTGGAAGATTTAGTGTTGTAGATACAGTCATTCCTTATCAAGTATTTCGTAATATAGTTTCTTATCATAGAGAAATGGCTATTGCTAAAAATAAGATGAATGTTCTTATGATTGCTAAATCTCTTCTTGGTAAAAAACCTGCTGAAACTATATATCGTATGGCTGCTGATGGTGTACTTTATATTGATGATGAAGATGATGCTAATTTAGTTAAAGCACAAAATGTTCGTTATCTTGAAAGTCGTATGAATAATTATATTACGGAACTTGGGCAACTTATTCAAGAGATTGAACAGAATGCTAAAATGGAATGTGATATGACTCCACAACGTTATGGTGAGATTGCTAATAGTGCTGGTAAAGGAGTTACTGATGAAGCAGTTATGCGTGGAAGTATGGGTTCTGTTATTATTGAATTTATATTTGATAAAATGAGAGAACGAGATTATCAAGCTGAAATGGATTATACTAAACTTGCTTGGATTAATGGTCTTAATACTTCTTATAAAACTAAAGATGGTGATATTAGATATTTAAGTCTTGATGTTAATAGTCATATATTTGCCAATTATATTGTTACTTGTAAAACTTCTGTTAAAGAACGCGAGAAACTTGAACAATATAAACAACTTGCATTTAGTGCTGCTCAGAATGGTAATATGGATATGGCTAATGCTGCTATACGTGGAGATAATGTTGCTCAAATTAGTAAGCTTATTGATAAGTATCAAAACATTCAACGTGAACATGAACTTGATGTTGAACGTGTTTCTCAACAAACAGAACAAACTTCGTCAAGAATTTGAACTTGCTAAGATTGATAGAAAAGCAGAACAAGATAGAGAAACTATTAGAGTTGAAAAATATCTTGATGGTCAAATTGAAGCTATGAAAGCAAATGCTAATATTATGAGTTTTGATAATGGTCTTAGTGATGCTGAAAAGAGTCAAGCTGAAGAACGTATGGAAAATGCTAGACTTAATCTTGAACATAGTAAACTTAGTTTAGATGCTCAAAAGACTTCTGTTGAAGCACAACTTAAAGAAAAAGAATTAGCTGTTAAACTTAAAGAAAGTGATGATAAAGTCAAGATTGCAAAAACGAATAAAAATCGTTATGATAGCAAAAGTAAATAATCGGCTGTACTTCTAAATTTTGTTCATAATAGGGCTGGACTTGCTTGTGAAAGTAGGTTCAGCCCATTTTCATTTTTATTTACATCACATGAGCCATTTTAAGCTCATTTTAAGCACTTTATTCATTTCGTGATAGATTAATCATTATGATAAAATTTGATTCATACATGGCTTCTCTGAAAGCGACAGGATAGGTTATCAGTAATAAATATCCTAGTTAGCAATAGTATGTTAGTCGGCAAATCGGCTTAAAGGTGAACATATTTTAACGATACAAGTAAAACTCGTATTATTATTATAGTTTATATTTGTGATATAGTAATTAATTAAAAACAAAGAATTATGCCTAATTTTGATAGTTTTGGTTTTAATGGTGAAACATCTAATGGTGATGGAAAACCTACTGACGACATTACAGACCTTGATACAGGTAAAACAGGGCAGTTAGATGCTAATGGTAATCCTATTGATGATATTACTAATAATGGTAATGGAGATGGGAATAGTGATTCTAATGCTAATAAAGATAACCAATCTTCATCCTCCACGGGGGGTAAGCCTAATGACAAAGCGAATGACGCTGATGCTGAACATGGTTTAGAAGAAGGTACTATTATCGAAGATGGAGATAATAAATATACTGTTAATAAAGACGGTAATCTTATTGACGATAAAGGTAATATCTTTAAAGCTAAAAACGAAGTTGCTGCTTATCTTAAAGAATTTGAAGTAGAAGATACTAAAGAAGATAATACTATTGATGTTAAATCAATTCAAGAACTTGTTGGTGTTTCTGTTACTTCAGAAGATGGTAAAGCAGTTACTTTTGAAAATACTCCTCAAGGAGTTGCAAGTTATATTCAATCCGTTATTGATTTAAAACGTGATGAATTTGCTCAAGCTGGTGTTAATAAATTATTTGAAGATTATCCTATTGTTGGTGATTTTCTTAATTATTATGTTGCAAATGGTAATTCATTTGAAGGCTTTGGTGAACTTCGAGATAGAAGCGGTATTGAAGTAGATGAAAATAATGTAAGTCAACAAGAAGCTATTGTTCGTGAGGCGTTTAAGGAATTTAATCGTCGTGGTAATGTTGATAAGTATATTCAATATCTTAAAGATAGTAATGAACTTTTCAATGTTGCTAAAGAAGAACTTGAAGCTCTTCAGAAAGCTGATAACGAAATGCGTGAAGCTAATGCTAAAGAAGCTATGCGAATTAAAGCAGAAGAAGAGAAACAACTTGTGGAATTTTGGAATGGAGTTAAAGAATGTATTGATAAACGACAAATTGCTGGTTATCGTATTCCTGAAACTGTTATTATTGAACGTAATGGAAAACAAATTTCTACTACTCCAGAAGATTTCTTCAATTATGTTTATCAAGTTGATGATAAAGGACTTTCTCGTTATGAAAATGATTTAATGAAGTTATCTCCTGCTGAAAGACGCGATGAAGAACTGCTTAAGGCTTGGCTTAAATATACAGGTAAAGGTTATGATAGTTTGATAGAAATGGCTGTTTCTGATAAAGAAGCTAAAAAGTTGAAACTTACTGCTAGTCAACGTAAATCTACAAAAGGAGCTATTAAAATAACTAAACCTGACAGTAAAAAAGACGTTCTGAAAGATGAGCGTTTTGGTTATTAACATAATAGTAAATTTGTAGATGAAAACATTACGTGTTATTGGACAAACTCGTTATGAAGATAGAGGTTATTCTAATGAAGAATCAATTGCTTATCTTCAGCTTCAAAAGCCAGAAGAAATTAATAGTTTTCTGACTTATAATTATGGTATGGATGATGACCGTTTTCCTTTAAGTTTTATTACTGAAGGTCAAGGTAGTCGTGGTATTAAAGATGTTGCTACTGTACAATGGACTTGGAAAACTATGGGTCGTATGAAGTTTACAGACTTTGTAACTTACTTTAATACTGCTGTTACTAAACCCGGTCAAAATGGTAGTGAATTTGAAGTTCATTTCTCTACTCATTGGTTTATTGAACAACATGGTCTTACTGCTCCCGATGGCGTTACTCAAGTTCGTATTCAGAAAGACTTAGGTGAATCTGCTTATGGTTATGCTTATCTTTTGAAACTTACTTCTCCCAATCCTGATGCTTATGTTGACCCTCAATGGTTGGCTAAAGGTATGTATTGGGCAATGAGTGCTCCTACTGTTTCTGAATCTTATTCTAAAGGTAACAGAAGCAATACTATGGGCCCTGCTGGAATGACTTCTCAACTTGAGTTTTATCGTTATTCTAAAGAAATAGCTGGTAATCTTGCTAATGTTGTTACTCAATATCAATTCCAAAATGATAATGGTGGTACTTCTAATCTTTGGATTAACGAAGAGATGCGACAGTTCAACTTGCACATGAGAGTAATGAACGAAGAACGTTTGTGGAAGTCTGAATATAACCGTTTACCTGATGGTACTATTCCTTTGAAAGACCATGATAATGGTAAACCTATTCCTCGTACTGCTGGTATGTTAGAAATTTGTCGTGAATCTAACTACGATACTTATGGTGAAGTTCTGACTGTTAACAAACTTGAACGTACAATCGGTGATGTTCTTGACCGTGATACTCAAGATGGCGATAAGAATGTAGCTCTTATGGGTGGCAAAGGATTTATTCGTGACTTTGAAATGGCTATCAGAACTGATGCTAAAGAAAACGGATTTATTACTCCTCTTGGTGAAAGATGATTCAAGATAATGGCGATGGTCTTTCTTATGGACGTTACTTTAATAAGTATAAAACTCCAGATGGATATACTATTACTGTTATTCATAATGCTTATTTCGATAAGGGTACTGATGCTGAAGCTGCTAAGCAAAATGGTATGATTCATCCTACTACTGGCTTGCCTATTACTTCTCATCAAGCTGCTTTAATTGATATGAGTAATTATAAAGGTAATCAGAATGTTCGTATAGTACGTCAAAAAGGACAGGCTTATAAAGCTAAAGTTATCGAAGGTATGACTGATATTCCTGCTTGCTGGGGATTGCCTAATACTAATCATGCAGCTACTGAAATTGATATGGCTCGTTATGAAGTTAAAGGCTCTATTGGTTTGCAGGTAGATAACACTACTAAGATGTTCTTATTGAAATGTGTATTATAATCATTTAAAAGAAGCTATTTAAGATATGGATTTTAACAAAGTAAATGAAGCTAATAAAGCAGGAGAAAATACTCCTGCTGCTTCTAATATAAATACAGATAAACAGGTTATACCCCCCGTAGAGGATGGAGTAGATAAACAGCCTGCTAATACAGTAGGATTTAGAGATGAAAGTCTTGATGAACCTTATACTGAAAAAAACGAACTATTACTATTAATTTTAGTTACTAATTATTCATTATATCGTAGAGATTAATGATAAAACATTACCTAAACGAATGGATAAGATTGGTAGTTGTGTTCGTAGTTCTCGTACTCTTTCTTCTAATAAAGTGGATGGGATTGAATCTTATTTTCCTGCTTTAATTGGTCTTGCTCCTAATAATGAAAACTTTATTTCACGGGTTAAGGCTTATCTTAATAATATTAGTGTTTCAGTTGATGAACTAGGTAAAACTTTTGATATTTCTTTCTTTTGGAATCGTAAACGAGATTATCTTCGTTTTAGAGCCGAAGAAGAAGATATTGAAACTGCTTATATGAATAGTGACCGTAAAGGAGTTAAAGAACTTAGAGAAGCTCTTGAAGCTAAGATTACTAAGTTAAATCTTCTTGAAAGTGAAAAGTATAAATATGGTTATCCTATTGTTCTTGATGATTATCTAATTTATCGTCATTGTTTATTGTATAAAGATGTAGCTAAAGATATTGCTCTTATTAATTCTGACCCATCTATTAGATTTTATTTTAAAGATGACCAAAGAGAAGCTGAGCGTCTTGCTAAACATCGTCAGGAAATTAATTCGGCTAAAGGCAATTATGTTAAACTTCTCACGAATAGTGATTTGTTTGATGCTGTATTTATTCAATACTGTGTTGCCAATAATATTAATATTCCTAACGGTATGGCTATGGATACTGTCGATAAACAAACTCATCTTGATAAATTTAGTACAAATGAACCTGCTAAGTTTAATAAACTTTGCAATGATAAAGATATTACTATTAAATCTTTAATTGAGGTTCTTATTTCTCGTGGAGAATTTATCAGAGCAATTCATAATCAGAATATTACTACTCCTGATGGTGAGTTCATTGGTGCTAATGTTAAGGAAGCTGTTACATGGTTTAAGAATCCTACCAATAGTGCTCTTGTTAGTGCTTATAAAAATAAACTTAAAAAACATTTGATTATGAACATTGGGGAGATGCACGTGACGTTCAGAGAACTGGCACAACAGATGGGTATGCAGACCGTTCGTGCTATTCTCATGGAAGATATAGATATTTGTCTTAATGCTGCTATAATTGAAAAAGCTAGAAATGTAATAGTAGAAAATGTCGGACCTGTTCCTTATAATGATAAGGTTGCTCGACAAAATGCTTCTATTAGTCCTGTTAATGCTCTTAGAACTTTATACACAGCGGGTACTGTTAACGGCGGAGATATTACAGGTGGTGGAACAGAAGTTGACCCTTATAAAATTAACATTGATAGCGACGGAATAATGCTATATACAGGCTTTCAAGTTAGTTATAATGGCAAGACAATTTATGATTGCAGAATTATTGAAGCTGAAGATTTAGGTCAAACGCTAAGAGATTTCTGTAATCGTGCTGCGAAAGATGCTCCGATAGTTACTATATTTGGAGATGAATCTGGTATTAATGTTTATATATATACTGGACGTAATAATACAGTTAAACCTCAATTAGTTAAATATCTTTATATCAAAGAACCTGCTAAAGTTAAGTTTGATGAAGATAGAGAAGAAGATTGGGTTAATTGTGATTTACCTCCTTATTTACATATGGAAATAGTTATGCGTGCAGTACAGATTTATCTTGCTAGTATTGGTGCTACTTCTAATGGAGATGATAAACAAAGTTAAACTCTAAATTAAATTAAAAATGAGACAGTTTTTGTTAGCGGGCAATGTCGCTTATGGAGCGAGCTTACCTCTTGCTGCTGGAGCGGTTGCTTTTATTTATCTTGCTAATGGCGAGGAAACTATTGACGCTGACGGTACTAAGATTACCGATAAGTTTTACATTAATCTTGGTCGTGAAGCAAATGGTCCAGTAGTTCTTCCAGCTTATAAGAAACATCTTACTTTTGTTAAAGGTACTTATCAAGCTGCTACTACTTTTTCTGCTAATCTTACTATCGGAGATGTAAATGCTTATTCTGATTATTCTATTATGATTGTGAAAAAAGGGTTAAAGTTCAATGAACGTAATCGTTGGACTGCTACCATTCATACTGGTCTTAATCCTACTGCTAATGATGTAGCAAAGAAATTAGCTAACCAAATTAATAATAATACTGTTGGACATGGTATTAAAGCATCTGTTGCTGATACTAAAATCACTCTAACTGCTGAGTCTAAAGGTATTGATTATGAAATTCTTGGAGCTGATGAATTAGTTGGTATTGCAGTCACAGTTGCAGCTACTGGTTTTCCTGCATATGGAGATGCGGCTTATATTACTGATTTGGCTAATAAAGCTGCTGCCGATGCTGGTATCGAATATACTTATCGAGATACTTATACTGAACTGTATCCTACATATCCGCTTAATCCTTTGAAACAACCTGATAGTGCAGATGCTGGATATACTATCTTTACTCTTCGTTTTGCTGTTCCACGTGAAATGAAAACTAGAGATGAAGTTGTTCATCAGATTGTACAAATAGCATTTCCAACTGGAGCTGCTGCTATTAAAACTGTTGAAACTATCCTTAAAGCTATTGCTACTGAAGAAAAAGCATAACCTACTACCCGACTCGATTAGGTAAATATTAGGTAATATTAATCGAATAGGGGCTATTGGTATTAGCATTATTGTTGATACTGATAGTCCCTATTCTTGTATCTATAAAAATGGAATTAATTCAAAATGCCTTTGAACAAGGTCTTATTCCCGGTATTGTTATTGTTATTTATCTTATAATTAATAAGATAATTGATAATAACAAAAGAAATCCTTTAGATGATATTGCCAAACTTCTTAACATAGTTACTAGAGATATTATTGAAAAAGATAGAGAAAAATCTAAAGCTGTTATTTCTATTACTATGGTTAATGCAGCTTCGGAATGTGCAAAGTTTGTTGCTTCAACTATTATTACTAATAATATTGATAATAATCGTGACCAAATAGAATATAACGCTAGACATTTAGTTAATAGTATTTATTATGATGCTTATTCTAAACTTAATATGTATCGTGGTGATGAAGATTATCTTAGTCATTATATGAAAGAAGAATGGAAAGAAGATATTTATGGTGATATTATAAATATTGTCTATAATAAAAATCTTGATTCTAATCAACGTATTCTTGCGTTTAATAAACGTATTGATATTAGAGTTAATGATTATACTGCTTATATTATTAATAAGGCATTTAAATAAGATGATATTATGATAAGAGGTTATATTAGTAATCCAAAACAGCTATCGAAAGAGATGCAATTACGCATTGCAAGTATGGCTGAAAAACAGGTGAGAATAGCAGAATTAGGCTTCCCATTGAACGAAAAAAATTGGTGCAAACTAACACAAGGGCAAATTTTAATTCAAGCACTAGAAGCCTTAGAATTGCTTTCTGATGAGCAACAAAAATCAATTATTAATTCATACAATAACTTGATGTTAGAATGAGTGAACAAATAGATGATAATTATGTTAATGGTGTCTATGTAAAAGCTAATGGAACTGAACAAGTTGAGATTACTCCTCAATATGTTTATATGACTGTTCCTAGCAAATATGTTTGTGTTTATCATAAACTATTAGTTCTTATGGCACAATATGGACTTGATATGCTTAATGATTGTTCTGCTACTTGTAAAGGTAATAATAAAAATATTGTTACTTGTTGGAATATGTTTCATCTGCTATGGCGGCATATCAACTTGGTCAAGATAAACTTGCTGAAACTCTTCTTAAATATATTAAAGGTCAACTTAATATTATTTATGAAGGTAGTGAACAAGTTCAGTATAGTGGTTCTATTACGCTTCCTGTTGATGAAGAAGGTAAAATTCATGCAATAGTTAGTTGTGGAGATGCTCCTAAATTTTATGTTGACCCTGAAACTGGTAAACTTTGGGAGAAGAAAGAAGAAGGCAAAGAATATAATGAAACTTATAGTCTTAGTGATGTTGATTATGATAATGAATAATGTGAATGTGTTCCATCCTCTACGGGGGTCTACACTATGAATTTAGTAAACCTAGAGAACGTATGAAAACAATAGAAGAAGAACTTGGTAAAGTTAGCCTTACTTGTAATGGTCAATGGAATGATAGACTTATGAAAGACTATGTATAGTTCATGACGGTTTCTATGCTAGCTATATATCTCGTAAAGCTGTTCCTGCTGGTATTCCTTTATCTAATGAAGAATATTGGCAGCCTATTGCTAAACTTCGAGAAGATTTAGTTATTGATTATGAAACTTTCAAGAAAGAAATACTAGAACTTATTGCTGTTGTTCAAAGAGGTCTTAAAGCTGCTAGAATTGTAGTATCTACAATGGAAGATAGAGATGCTCTTACTTGGGAACAGATTGGAGTAGGTTGTGAAGTTTATGTTATTGAAACTAAAAAGAGTTATATTCTTGATGAAATAACTCCTGTTACTAATGCAAAGAAATGGCATCTTGAAGCTGACTCTGAAATTGGTTCTAAATTTGTAGAATCATTTAGTGGTATGTTTCCAAGAGCAATTGCAGAACGTGCAGTTGCTGATGAATTTGGTATTAATATTCAAGATAACTATCTTCGTCGTAATGTTGTAGTTAATTATATGGCACAAGTGCTTAAACAGTATTTTGAAGATAATGCTGTTCAAATACTTGAAGGTCAGATTACTCCTGAAATGCTTAGTGAATCTGTTAAACAAATGTTTACTGCTTCTCAAATTACTAATGCTGCTGATGAAGAAGATTTAACCGTTGTTGATAATCTACTTAAATTTGCAGATAAAGACTATAATGTAAATGATTATAGCGGAAAGGCTCGTAAATATCTTCGTAAGAATATGATTAGTGGTGTTAATACTCTTACTCAAGATATGATTAACGAGCCTAATACTATTTATATACTTCAATATGATTATTGTTTAGCTGGACAAACTATTGAACTTCCAGATAATAGTATAATTCTTTGGAGAGGTGGTAGATTATATGATGGAGCTGTTAAACTAAATAAATGTAGACTTCTTAGTAATTATCGTCAGGAAGATATGTTTGATAAAGAAACTATATCTTTAGATGGTGATTGGGCTAAAGGTCAAATACTTTATCATCCTCTTGATTTAGGCGAAGATAATAACAAGTTGAAATTACAGGTTGGGGTGGTTCTTATACCAATGATTTTTATTGGTTTTGGGATGGAGAAAAATGGGTAAGTATGGGTTTTGATTTATCTGTATATCTTACTCGTGCTGAATTTGAAGCTTTCTTAGAGAAGTTAAGAGAAGAGATGGAAAAGTTTTATGCTTGGCTTCTTGCAGAACTTAAAAAGATTAATGACCATCTTGAAATTCATGACCAACAAATATCTGAATTACAACAAGATATAATTGATATTAATACTAGAATAGATAATCTTATTACTGAATATAACGCTAAATTTACTGATATTTATAATAAGATTAGAGATTTAAATAGTAGTGTAGAAGGTAGTATTAATAATCTAGAACAATATATTAATAATAAGATTAAAGAGATTCTTAATAAGATAGACCAAAGTGGTAGTAACATAAGTAATGAGTATAAACAATATTTTGAAGATAATTATGTTTCTATGTTTAAGAACATGATTAAAGCTGGTACTAATATTACTTTTGTTGAAAACTCTGATGGTACTATTACTATTAATGCTACAGGTGGTGGTTCTGGCGGCGGTGGATTAACCGAACAAGAAGTAAGAGATATTGTTAATTCTATGCTTAATAATTATTATACTAAGTCTGAAATTAATGATATCATTGCTGGTATTGAAGGCGGTGGAGGAAGTGGTGGAGATGACACTCATAATGTTATGTCTACAACTCAACTTGGCGAAGCTAGAACAGGTAAGTATCTTATTATGAATAAATTTGCAGAAAGTGAAACTAAACCTAGTAGACTTGATGTAGATTTTAATTCTCTTTATACTGATATTAAAAAATAAATTAGTTGGAGAAGGATTTGGATCAGGTGGTGGAAGTGGAGAAGGTGGCGGTGTTGCTGCTAGTCAAATTCAAGCTTGGATTGCTGCCGTTGTTCCTATTGGTTCTATTATGCTTTGGGATACTTCAACTCCTCCTAATGGTTGGGAAGTTTATACCGCTGCACAAGGGCGTTTTGTTATGGGTTATATACCTAACGGTATTAATATTTATAATAATCCTAAACAAGGAAATCTTGATTGGAAAACAGTTCTTGAAAATATTAAAGATACATATGACCCTGCTGCTCCGGGTCGTAATGTAAGTGCATATGCATTTTATATTGGTGGTACTGATTTGCCTCTACATCAACATGCTGTTGCTGTTGGTAAAACTAAATCTGGTGATAATAACCATCAAGTTATAGCACCTAGTAACTGGAGATTTATATCAGGTGATTTAAATGGTGATGTTAAAAATGGTTGGCCTTATGGTACTGATAGAAATAGACTTGATAATCTTGGCATTAATCGTTCTACTAATTGGTATATGACTGGACCTAATATTAGTAATAATGGTGAAATGACTTGGAGTCAAATAAGTGGTAATAGATGGACAGGTAATTATCTTGCTATTAATAAACTTATGCCTACTATTGCTTTACATTATATTAAACGTGTTTCTAATCCGTGGTAATTATGGCTGAAGAAGAAAATGTTTTTGTTGGTGCTAATTGTCAATCTTTTGACCCTAGTAAAGTTCAATGTGATAAAGAGGGCAATATGCCAATTCATATACTAGATAAGTATTGTGAAGAAAATGATACTAGATATAATATATATCCTTTAACTGTTATACAAGCTGTATTTGATGGTTCAACTGGTACTAGACTTGATAGAATACTTGCTGCTTGTAATAGTGTTTATTTAACTTGGGAAGGTACTTTTGCTGATACTGTTAATAAACTTGATAAAATTTATCGTCAGTTAAAGGATATATTATTACTTATCGTGATGCAACTAATATTAATTGGACACAACGATATAATAGTGATGATATTAGTGATGCTGCTTGGACTAATCCAGATAATTGGGAAGGATGGTCTTTTGATACTGTTATTAAAGATTTAGCAGAAGCACTTGAAAAGATATTTACTAATATAGGTGATTATAAAGACTTTCTTGATATTATTACTAGTTTTATTAATGATTTTGTTATTAATGTATTTAATAATATTAATAACTATCCTAAACTAGTTGAAATTATTAAGAATAGTACAGTTGAAAGTTTGCCTATTATTATTAGAGATATATTTAATAATATTAATGAATATCCTGAACTTAAAGAGATATTTAATCAATATATTAAACAATGGACTGAATCTATCTTTAATAATATTTCTTCTTATCCTGCTCTTAATCAGTTTATAACTAATGCTATTAATGCTCATGTAGAAACTACTATTGGCAACATATTTAATAATATTGATAATTATCCTGCTATTAAGAATCTTATTATTACTAATACTGTTAATAAAGTAGTTGATATATTTAAGAATATTAGTCAATATCCAGAATTACAAGAAACTATACAGAATAATATTAATGAACGTGTTGATTATATATTTAATAATATTAATAATTATCCTGAACTTATTGGTATTCTTTCTGATTTAGTTTGTAATTGTGTTAAGAATATATTTGCTAATATTAATAATTATCCCGGTCTTGTTACTTGTATTAATAATGCTGTAAATAGTAGAGTTGATTATATTTTCAATAATATTGATAGATTTCCTATTCTTAAGAATCTTATTGAAACTAAAGTAGAAGCTAGAGTTACTTATATATTTGAACATATTAATAACTTTACTGAATTACTTAATATTATTAAAGGTAATATAGAAAATATCTTTGATAATATTGATAATCATCCTAATCTTAAAGTTGTTATTGAGAATAAGGTTGAATCTACAGTTGAACATATTCTTAATAATATAGATAATTATCCTATTATTAAAGAGAAGATTATTCAATTCTGTAATGAAGCTATTGAAGCTAAACGTGGTGTAGCAAATGGTATTGCTAGTCTTGATGGAGATGGTAAAGTCCCAGCAAATCAATTACCTAGTTATGTTGATGATGTTCTTGAAGGATATTATGTTGATGAAACTCATTTTGCTGAAAAGTATATAGAAAATGCTCCTGTATATTATACTCCTGAAAAAGGTAAAATTTATGTTGATATAAGTGAAGGTACTAATCATAGTGGTAAAACTTATCGTTGGTCTGGAACTAAATATGCAGTTATATCTGAAACTTTAGCTTTAGGTGAAGTTACAGGTACTGCTTATGATGGTGGTAAAGGTAAGAAAACTACTGATATCGTTAATAGTTTACCTAAATATATTCCTAGTACACAAATTAAATTATCTAGGTCATCTGGTGGAAATATCATAATTGGTTTACATCATTATGAATTTAATAATACAACAAATGTTTATGAAAGTAAACCTTTTAATGATGGTATAACATTTCCTATTGTTAGTAAAACTGAATCTGGAGTTATGTCTGCTGCTGATAAAGTTAAACTTGATGAAACTTTACCTAATCAAATTACTAAACTTAGTAATAATGTTTATACTAAAGAAGAAATTAATAATAAGTTTAATGATGTTCCAACAGTAGAAAATACTTATACTAAAGCTGAAGTTGATAAAGCTATTGCTGATGCTATTAAAGCTTTAATTCCTGCCGGTTATGAACTTGTTATTAAAAAGAAAACAACTTAATATTAATCATGGTGGTACTGAATAAGTGCCACCATTTAAAGTTTATAAAGTTATGCAAGATATTAATCAACAATTATATGAAAGAAAAGATACTCCTGAAGGATTTATTCCTGTTTATGGTGTAGTTATAACTGTTCCTACTGGAATATATATTAGTGGACAAAAAGAATTTACTTGCGATAAAACTTTTGATGAAGTAAAAGAAATACTGTTAAAAGGTGGAAGTATTATTGCTGTTGATAATAATAATGGTAGAGTTAATTTTGATAGAATTTTTGTAGGCAGTAATAATATTAGTGCTACAATTACTTATTTTCTAATGGTGGAATTAATAAAATTGATTTAAGTTGGGATAAAGGTTTAACTAGAGTTGGAGGTGAAGAAACTAAAAGTATTAATACTTTTGTAGCTATAAATAGTAATTCAATTATTAAATCTTATAATATTGGTAATATTACTATATTATTAACAAATGATGGTAGTAAAGAAGAAGTATTAGCTGCTATTAATTCTATTTTTACTAATTTTGCTGGATTTGTTACAGCTATTGGTAAACCTAATTCTGTATTTCATAATGGTAAATATGGTACATTTAATGTTAGATATACAGATAATATTATAATTATTCAATGGAGTAATGCTAATGCAATTCATCATGTTGCTTTATCAAAAGATGGTTCATATGTTTATAATACTATTCAGATAGTTGACCAAACTCTTTATAGATTATCTAATCTTACTATTGAACCAATAGTTAATCCTAAAATATGGGTTGGTACTGCTACTCAATATGCAGCTATTGCTCAAAAAGATAACAATACTACTTATATAGTTAAATCAGATGCTTAAGTTATGGCTATATATCAAGGAGATATTGGAATACATGATATTAAACTTGGTAGTATAGATGTATTTGAAATATATCAAGGTTCTAAACTTGTTTATCCTGAGAATACTGAAGTTACTGTTACGTTTAAATTGAATGTTTCCGGAATTGTTACTATTAATGGTTATACTCCTGTTATAAGTGAAAATAATACTAAATTTGTATTTACTATTCCTATTAAGACTGATTATACTGCTATTATTAGTGCTGAACATTATAAATCTCAAACTATTAGTGGTAACAGTGGTTATTTACCTATAACTCATAATGTAGAATTAGAATGGGAACAAAGATTTATTTCTTATACTGTTACTTTTCCTACTGATGGAGTTAAGGTTTTATTTGATGGAATAGAAAAAGGAGTTATAACTAATGGTAAGTTAGTTGTATTAATTGATGATACAGAAGCTAAAGATAGTTATACTGTTACGTTTAAAGGTAGTAAAGCTAGTATATATGATACTAGTACATTAACAGTGGCTGATAATAGTATAGCTAATACTGGTGGAAGTTATGATTTAAAACTTCCTACTAGTTCTGTTAAGAATGGATATAAGAGAACTGACTATGCATCCTCTACGGGGAGTATAACTAAAGGTTCTACTTATGCAGGAACTTGGATTGAAACTGTTGTTAATCTTACTGCTAGTTTTACTAGTTCTACTACTTTAGGTAGTATAAGTAATAATGTATTAACTATACCTAATAATGAATCTACTAATACTAAAAGTGGTACTTTAAGTGTTGTATTTACTTTAGAAAATAAACAAACTAAAGAAGTTAGTGCTGCTTTAAATCAAGCTGCTGGAGCTAAAGTTTATACTAATTGGGTATTAGATTTACAAACTGATGGAACTAGTGTTGAAGCTAAAGGTGGTACTAGAACTATTACAGCTAATGTTGCTCGTAGAACATATAAATGGAATAACACTGGTACTGTTTATAGTGAAACTGCTACTCCTACTCTTAGTATTAGTGGTAGTGCTAGTCTTAGTGGAAATCAAATAAAATTTACATCAAACGAAAGCGTTTCAGCCCGTTCAGCGACACTTACAGCTAGTTATGTAGGATTGTCCAAAACGGTTACGATAACGCAGCAGGCAGGCGCAAAAGTGTATTCAGCGTGGTCTGCTTGGACTGTTTCTATCTCGGCAAGCACGCAAACGATAGCTGCAAGTGGTGGTTCATCTACGATAACTACTAGTGCTAGTCGTTCTCGTACTTGGACTTGGAATGGAGTTGGTACTACACATACTGATACTGAAACTGCTACACCTACACTTAGTGGTAATGCTGGCGGATTTACTTTAAGTGGTAAAACTGTTACTGCTAGTAATAATACTACAACAAATAGTCGTAGTATAACTATTACTGCTACTAGTAATAGTGTTTCTAAATCTATTACTATAACACAATCTGCTGGTGCTAAAGTTTATGGTAATTGGTCTAGTTGGACTGTTAATATTAGTGCTGATAAAACTAGTATTGGAGCAACAGGTGGAACAGCTACTATATCAACTAGTGCTAGTAGAACTAGAAGTTATACATGGAATGGTGTTGCCGGTTCTGGTGGTACAGAAACTGGAAATGGAAGTCCTTCATTAAGTAAAGTTAGTGGAAGTGGTAATTGGACTAGTCCTAAAGTTACTTATGGAAATAATACTAGTACAAGTGGTAAATCAACTGTTATTCGTGCTACTATTGATTCAACTACTAAAGATATAACTATTAGTCAATCTGCTGGGGTTAAACAATATAGTGCTTGGTCTGCATGGACAGTTAATATTTCTAATAGTGGAAATGTTGCTGCTAGTGGAGGTAGTTCAAATATAACTACTTCTGCAAGTAGAACAAGAACTTGGACATGGAACGGAGTTAATGGAAGTGGTGGAACTGAAACAGGAACTGGAACTCCTACTCTTAGTAAAATTAGTGGTGCTGGTTCTTTTGCTAGTAATAAAGTAACTTATGATAATAATACTTCTACAAGTGCTAGAAGTACAGTTATTAGAGCTACAATGGATTCTGTAACTAAAGATACTACTGTAACTCAAAATGCTGGTTCTAAAACTTATAGTAGTTGGGGAGCATGGTCTATTAGTTTAAGTGCTAATGTAACAACTATTGCTGCTGCTGGTGGAAATGCTACATTATCTACTTCTGCTACTAGAAGTCGTACTTGGCAATGGAATGGCACAGGAGCAACTTATACTGAAAATGCTAGTGGTTCTCCAACATTAAGTAAAGTTAATGGTGCAGCTTCTTTAAGTGGTTCTACTGTTAGTTATGGTAATAATACTTCTACTAGTTCTCGTAGTTCTGTATTTAGAGCAACTATTGATAGTGCAACTAAAGATATTACTATTAATCAATCAGCTGGAGCTAAAGTTTATGGTAATTGGTCCAGTTGGTCTGTAAATTGTAGTGCTAGTAGTTATAAAGTTTGGGCAGGAGGTGATTCAGTAACTATTTATAGTAGTGCTTCAAGAAATAGAACATGGACTTGGAATGGTGTTGCAGGTTCGGGAGGAACTGAATCTGATAGTGCTACTCCTAGTATTTCTGTTACAAGTGGGGTCGGAGTTTTAAGTGGTAATACTTTAACTTTTAGTAATAATACATCTCCTGATGCTAGAACAACTAGGGTTACTGCTAATTATAATGGAGTTACTGATTATTGTGATGTTATGCAATATGGTGGTAATAAAGTTACTGGAAGTTGGACATCTTGGCAAGTAACTATATCTGCTAGTCCTATGAATATTGCTGCTAGTGGTGGTAGTTCTACAATTCTTTGTCATGCTTCTCGTACTAGAAATTATACTTGGAATGGAGTTGGTACTACTTATACCGAAACTGAAAATGGTAGTCCTACATTAAGTAAATCTGGAGATGGTACATTAAATGGTACTACTAGCGGTAGTAAACTTACTTATGGTAATAGAACTACTACAACAAGTAGAAGTACAACTGTTACTGCTACTTATAGTGGAGTTAGTAAATCAATTAATGTTACACAATCTGCTGGTGTTAAAACAAATATAACTTCTTCTACAAAAGTATTGTTTTTGTATGACGGGGCAAGTGATTATGTTGAAGCAATTAATAATTCTGTGTATATTAATAATGCTAGAGATAATGATGGAAATCATGATGGAACAGTTAAGTATAATATTCGATTTAAAAGTTATTATTACTGAAAGCTATAAATGGAATAATACAGGTAATACTATTTCTTCTGAATCTTATGGTAGTATTGACCGTCATAAAGATATTTCATTCAATACTAGTACTTTATTACATAAAGATACTGATAATTCTTATTACGGTAGTTTTAGTATAATATCTAAAGCTAATGCTGATGAAGAAGAATATTCAGCAGAATATATAACTAATAATAATATAATTATTACTTTATATGTTAGACGTCCTAGATTATATTGGCAAATACGGTGTAATGAAATTCTTGAACAAAAAGACCAACCTTTTACTGTTAATGTTAATAATGTTACTAGAACAAAATTATATAATAATAATACTATAACTGAAGGTTGTGCTGGTAGTGGTGAACAATATTTATATCTATTTAGTACATCAAATATGATGACTAGTAGAAGTATAACTGTAAAATTAATAAGAAATAATAATCCTAATGATGCTTGTAAATTAACTGATTTTACTGATATAAATACACATACTAAAACTAGTGTTGGTCTTGAAGAAGATAAAACTGTTATAAGAACATTTGTAACAAGTTACATTCAAACATTGCCTATTAATCTATGTAAAGTTACATTTAAATATGCTGAACTAAATTTTAGAGTATTTATAGCTAAAGGTACTGGTAATTAATATGATAAGAATACTATTTAATATAACAATATTACTAATGCTTATATTGTTTATTTACTCATTAAAGTTATTTAAATTAATCATATAATTATGAACAATAAACAACTATATGAAAAGCTGGGTCAGAATAGTTATGATAAAGTATTTCCTATTACTTATCTTCAAAATATTCTTGACAAAGATACAAATAATGATTTAACTGTTGTTCTTTCTAGGTTTAATCATTTATGGATTCCATATCAAGGAACTAGAGTTAATACTCGTAAAGCTGTTCCTGCTATTTTTAGACGTAATAGTCTTACTATTAGTTATTATGATGCTGAACATAATCTATCTGTAACTGAAAGTTATATAGGTAGTAATCTTCAAGCTGGTGTTGAAACTAGTTGGGTTTCTGATGATAATTGGACAAAAATTCTTAGTGAGAAGTATCTTGAAGAAAATGGAGCTAAAATTCCTATTGCTGATGGTACTATTGATTGGGATATGCTTAATGAAGCTCTTAAACAAATGATTGCTGGAGATGGTAAAGTTAATATTATTAATTATCCAGATGAAGAAGATATTACTATAAGATTAAGTCCTGGTTGTTGTAATGTTAATCGTCTTAGTCTTAAAGATAGACCTTATGAGCCTGAATATAAAAGTGGTAAAGGATATAAAATAGTTCGCAAGGTCTTACTCCCCGTGAAAGATGATGCTAGTAATGCAGAACAGCTTTTATTTGATGGTTTTCTTGATGATACTTATTGTGAACAATATGGTCAAATAGTTCTTAATACTAATATTTATGAAGTTATTAGAACAGATTTAGGTAATACTGCTGGTATTTATTATGATACTTATCATAAATTATTTGTTCTTAGAGTTAAGACTATTAATGATGGAGTTGGATTTTATAATTATTATACTAGATGGACTATTGTAGAACCTACTGATAGAGTTCATCCTCTACGGGGGGTCAACACTGCTGTCTATGGAAATAGTGAAGATTATAATATTTATAATACTTGTCTTTCTGATGAGCGTCCAAGACTTGGTATTATATATGTTAATTCAGTAGATAATATTAAATATTATTTTAATGAAGAAAATCTAGTTCAAGTTAAGAATAATATTTATCTTAATTATAAAGCTGTTCTTACTCAAGATATGCTTAACGAAGAAAATACTCGTTATATTATTCGTTATGCTTTTGATTTAAGTGGTAAAACTATTACAATGCCTACTGGATGTGAACTTGTATTTGAAGGTGGTATTATTGAAAATGGTACTATTAATTTAAATGGTTGTAAGCTTGCAGGTATGATAGGTCAAGAGTCTGAATATCTTCATAATGTAACTTGTAGTAATTGGGCTGTTGGTCAAATTGAATATCGTAATGGAAAGATTTGTTATTGGAATGGTACTGAATGGAGAGTAATGGGAGATACTTCTTCATTTGATAGTTATACTAAACAAGAAATTAATAACTTGCTTAAAAATTATTATACTAAGTCTGAAACTTATAATAAAGAAGAAGTTAATAATTTACTTAATAGATATGTTACTAATGATACATTTAATAACTTTAAAGAAGAAATAAATCAAACTATTACTAATAGTGTTAATCTTGATAAGATTCAAAAAGCTATTAATGATGGTTGTGGAGTTAATATGACTATGCCTAGTGCAAATAGTAATAAACTTAGTCTTCCAATTTGGACAGGTACTGCTACCCAATATGCGACTATTACCCCAGTTGCTGGAATGACTTATAATATTGTTGATGAATAATGAGTTTAACTCTTGGACGTCAAGGAGGAATTGCTCAACCTCTTAAGAAGCGTACAGTAGGTCAAACTAATATTGCTCATGTTTATGATGGTGCTAATCATATTTGGCCTACTTCTGTTATTCATTTTAGTGATTTTACTAGTGTCCAACTTAGATACATTTGGGGTAGTGATGATGGTCGAGATTTGGACACTAAATCATATTATGTTAATTCTCCTATTAATAATTTAAACTATGCAGCTGTTGGTTGGTCTTGGAATTTAAGTCAAATTCCTTATCTATATTGGGGTGGTGATAATACTGACTCAGGTGCTGAATGTGTTATGTTTTAATATTGAATCTATGATTGACCTTGAAGATAAAATGCCTGATATAATGAAAATGAATCTTTGTGCTAATTGGTTTGGAAGTTTGAGTAGAGGTCATGTTACTATTGAATGTACTGCTTATAAAGGTGGAGTTATTGTTCATGCTTGGCAATTAAGAAATAATGAAATTGATGTTGATAATAGAGGAATGTTTATTTTTTCCTTTGGCTGATGGAACTATTAATATGCCTGATGGACATGGCGGTTATAAAGAATGTTGGTATGGTGAAGTTATTAAAAGAGTTGCTAAATCTAATAATGAAGTAAAATATTTTAGAATTAATCCTGTTAATGATAAAACTATTGGTTTAGATAATATTAAAATAATTCGTCATGGCGGTGGTTATATTCATCGTGATGGTTATTGTTGGTATGAAAATCAACCTAATGATAAATATAAAGTTTGGAATAATCAAGTTAATACAACTGGTACTCCTTTAACTCTTGATAAGCCAACTCTTAATATAACTAGTGATGATAATTATAGTTATGAATATCATACAGTTTTGTTAAATGAAGATAACACTGTTTATAATGATAATTATACTGATAACTATAAATTTGGATTTGGTTTTGTTGCAGGTAATTCTGAATTTAGAGGACAACAAACTATTCAATGTTATGTTGGTACACAAGGTGGTAAAGCTGATGATGGTAAGACTTCAATAGGTGAAATAAAATTATACTAAACTTAACAAAATTGGTGAATTGACAATATATAGTCCTATTGAAAGTTAAAATAATGTTAATTACCAAAACAAAGATAACGGTTTAAGTGCTATAGATTATGTAGTTCAAACTACAAGTATTAATCTATTTTTTTAACTTAAACCTTAATTTATTATGCAAGTAATTGAAAAAGTGAAAGTTGTTCCAGAGGGCTATAATGGTGCTGGAATGAATTATGACGGTGGTAATCGTCGTGATGTAAACGGTAAGGCTAATGCAGGTTTAACTCTTGGTATTATCGGTACTGCACTTGGTGCTTGGGCTTTGTTTGGTAATCGTCGTTCTAGTGTATTAGGTAGCGCTGGTGGTGGAATGTTAGGTGATGGCTCTACTAATATTAACGTACTTGGTGCTACTGCTGGTAGTGGAAGCGGTGCCCCTACTGCTTTTCAAGCATGGGAAAAATCTTGTGAAGATACTTTAGCTCTTCAAGGTGGTCTTTATCAATGGGCTTTGACTCAACAGAATCAACGTTTTGAAGATAGAGAACGTCTTAATAGTGAATTGTTTGGTGTTTATATTGATGGACGTAATCGTACTGATGCTCTTATTGAGAAAAATAACACTGACCATTTTAATCTTTACAAATATACTCGTGATGCTGATGATGATATCCGTAAAGAGTTATCTGATTTGAAAGCTGAATTGGCTGTTACTAAAGCTATTCGTCCTTATCAAGATAAACTTATCCAATGCGAAATGGAAAAAGATGTTTACGGCTGGTATCAACTATACTGATAGAAAGACTTGTAATGTTATCTATGGTGTAGTTACTCTTCCAAATGAACCTACTGTTACTGGTCTAGTTGGACGTAATGCTTGTGGATGTTTACCATGTGGTTTTACTCAACCTGCTAGCGGAACTCCTGCTCAGTAATATTACTAAGTTTGATTAAGAACATAAAATTGAAAGAGATATGATACCTGTTACTCAATTCATACTAGGTAATAGTGACCCTTTACTATACCCTAGTGAAAAAATGACTAATAGCATTGATGAACAAATTGCTTTTCTTCAAAGTCAAAAACAAGCAATTAATGAAGCTTATCGTCTTATATTATTAAACAATTAGTATCTATGGGTGAAAGTTCTCCAGCTATAAGACTTTTAATTCCTTTAGCTAAAAGAGCGATTACTAATAATATTAATAGTTTTGATAAGTTTTTAAGACCTATTGCAGATAAAGATGGTGATAAAGTATGGGAATATTTCCACATGAATAACTAATCATTATTGTAAAACTGTAAAAGGGAATTATCTTCGGATAGTTACCTTTTTTATTTATCTAAATTTTAGTATGGACAAATTTATTGATGTAATTGTAGATGGAATTCTTAGTAATTTTGATTTTGGATTTATGTTTATTGTTAATATTCTAACTTATATTATTATTAAAGTTATTGATTACTTTAATGGTGATAATAAAGTTCCTACTTGGCAAAACGATGTGTATTAGTAATAAGTATTTTTACTATGGCTATGATTTATATTGCATCTGGGTATGATAATACTATTATGCTTGTTAATAGTGCTGTTCTTGCTCCTGTGTTTTGGAGTTGGGTTGTTAGTCCTATTCTAAAGAAACTTGGAGTTGGCTATAAAGATATTGATAATACTATTGGTTAAGATTGTATAAGATTGATTAGCTAGGTTTGATTGACTGATTCAAGCCTGCTCCATCCTCTATGGGGAGTATAGCTTGCCAAATTTAGCTAGTTTTAAGCCTAGCTGATTAACTATACACGATTGAATAAAAGTCTTACTATAAGCCTAAAAAGTGGCTCTATGGATGTACATAAATATTTACAATATTAAATTTCAAAATAGTAAAGTTATGAGAGTTATTAAGACTAAACATTTTCCTTTTAATGGTTATAAAGCTATTAATCTTTTTGGTGTTATATTTACTAAAGGAGAATTAAGTAATAAAGAACTTAATCATGAGGCTATTCATACAGAACAAATGAAAGAGATGTTATATATCTTTTTCTATATATGGTATGGTGTTGAATATCTTATTATAAGATTATTTCATATTAAACAACATGATGCTTATAAAGATATAAGTTTTGAAGAAGAAGCTCATATTAATGATGATAATCTTAATTATATTAGTGAACGTAAACATTATACTTGGACTAAATATCTAGGTATTAATAGTTCTAAAACTGCTTAATTAAAAAATGTTAATAATATTGTTAAACTACTTGTTATTAATAATATAATTTATATTTGTAACAAACTAAATTCTAAAGATATGGAAGATGATAAAAGAGTTAATTATAAGTTAGATGCTATTAATAAACTTATTAATAATCTTAAACTTAGTATTTCTGGTAATAAAGAACATGATGAGCTTGGAGAAAATAATGTTATAGTTAATCTTGATGAGATTAGTCAAAAGATTACTGAATTACATCAAATGGTTAAAGCTGAATTTGATGAATTTGAAAATCAACATAAAAGTGAATCAGATGAAACTCAAACTCTTCTTACTGAAAAATTTGATTTAGTTCATTCTGATTTAGCTACTATTAGTGATAAACTTACTACTATTGATACAAATATAAAGAATATGAGTAGTGTATTACAAAGTAAGTTTAATACTTTAATTGCTGCCGTTAATGATATGAAAGCTAGTAATGATACTAAGAACGATGCTATAATTGCTGCTCTTCAAGGACTTGTAACTAAAGTTAATCAAAATACTAATAATATTAATTCTCTTGATGGTCGAGTTGATGCTCTAGAACAAGCTTAATATGAATTTTAATTTAGTAGAAATGTATAATGGCTTATTAAGATTTAATAAGCATATACTAAATGAACTTGCAGAAGGACTTAAACATTTACCTAATTTAGATGGAGTATCTAAAGGAGATAGTTTAATTATTAATGAACAAGGTAATCCAGCTTGGGGTTCTGCTGCATTTATTCCTACTTTTGAAAATGCTGCGTATGGTATTGAATGGACTAAAGATGACAATGATATAATCAGAATTGGTAATGCTAAATTTCATAGAGAACTTCCTATTCAAAATAGACTTAAAGGTTGTGTCTATAATGAAAAGAAAATCAGTTATTTCCTTAATCCTACGGGTTGGGCTAAACCTCTTGAAAATGGTCTTATTCCTCCTCTTGATGGAAGTGATGGCGATGTTGGGGTAAGAGTTCCAGAATTTTATATATGTGTTAAAGATACTGGTACTAAATATCAACTTTGGATAAGTGATTTTAATATTGATGGAACATTTACTAGAGTTCATCCTTTTATTATAAGTCATACCAAAACTATGACTAGAACTAGAGAAGATGGTAAAGAAGAAGTATTTAGTGCTTGTATTAAACATGATGATACTAGATATTTAGGAGGAAATAAAAGTTCTTCTGTTGTTGCTACTAAATTACAAGGTAGACCTAGAACTGGAATTAATTATGATAAAGCAAATGAATTTTGTGCTAATCGTGGCGATTGGATTACAATGATTGATTATCTTGAATATTGTGCTATACAAGCTCTTTGTTATATTGAGTATGCAAATTTTGATAATCAAGCTGCATTAAATACTAATTTAACTAGTGATGGATTTAAACAAGGAGGACTTGGTGCTGGTGTTACAAATTTAGCTTGGGATAGATGGACAGCTTTTAATGGCAATAATCCTATTGTACAAACTTATTGGACTGCTGAACATAATATTGGTAATGGTAGTACAAATGGTGACCATTATGAACTAGGAAATTATAATACAGATGGTAGTAATCTTAATACTTATCCTGCTGTTTATCGTGGTATTCTAAACTTTTTTGGTGATATATGGACATTTATTAGAGATGTAGTTATTGTAAATCGCAATGCAAATTATAATAGTATTTATCTTCTTAAAAAAGGTGTTAATCATGCCGATATTACAATAGATAATATTCAAGATAAATGTTATTTTATAGGTGACCAAGCTAATAGTAATAATTTTATTACTGAATTTGATTTTAGATTTGGTCCTTATTTTATTCCTAATAAAGTTGGAACTAATAAAAAAGCTGATTATAATTGGATAAGAGGTAATAATGGACAAGATACAGATAAAGCTGTTCGTGTGCTTCTGCTTGGCGGTGGCGCTGGTAGCGGTTCTCAGGCTGGCTCTGATGGCTTTCATTCTAATTGGGTTCGGTCGGATTCTCTTGCTCATGTCGGCTTCTTTACCACAGTTAAGCTTGATTAAATAAGTCCACGTGGAACTTATTTTAGAATTAATTTTATTAGAAATGGTAAAGCTTATTATGCTGATAGTAGAGATAAAACTCTATTTTATTCTATACATAGACTTAATCATTTTCCTATTAATTTTAAAATTACTAAATATGATTGGCGTATTTATACTAAAAGTAAAAAAGAAAAAGTTAAACCTCAAACATAATATATTATGGCTAAAGATAAACTTAAAGATGATATTATTAGAACTATATGCTTTTTAAATAGTGATATATCTAATAAAGATAGAAACTTATTAATTGAATTATTAAAGTCTATTGTTGATTATACTAATAATACTGAACTTGAACAAGATGTTAAAGTTATAACACAAAAACATAACGAATTAGCTGAAACAGTTAATGAACTTAAAACTAAAGTTGAAACATATTCTAATAAGATTAATGAACTTGAACAAAGAGTTCATCAATTAGAAAACGCAAGTCAATCTTAATATGGCTAGTCTTAATCAATTAGTTAGTGAATTTGCTCATGCTGTTGGCAATCCTAATAGTATTCCTCTTAGACGTAATCTTCGATATGCTATTCTTCATGGTCGTAATGAACTAATTCGTAAAAGTTATGAAAATCATAAATATGTTGATAAAGGTTTGCAACAACGTATTCGTGTTCTATTATTAATGTTCCTGATGGTGACTTATATAATAGTCAAACTCTTGGGCTTCCTGCAATTAAACGTACTAAACAAGAAGTTCCAAAGCCAGTTAGACTTATTAATAACTTACCTTTCCAATCAATTAGAACTACCGGACATACTGGGATAGAAATACCATTTGCAAAAGAAGCTAGTGCTAAGTTTTATCATTATCTTGCAGGTATGTGTAATCTTCCTGTTTATGATTATATTAATGGTTATATTTATTTCTTTATGTAATAATAAAGATTGGTTTCAAAATATAGGTTCTATTATTATTGAATCTCCATTTGAAATTCCTTATCTTGTTCCTACCGAAACTGTTGAAAAAGCTAAAGATGTAAATTATGACCCTATTGATGATGAAGCTAAATACGATGATGATGAATTTCTTATTCCTGAAGATATGATTGGAACTCTTAAAGAGATTGTATTTAAACGTAATCTTATTGAAGTTCCTCGTCAAACAAATGAAACTCCTATTGATAATTTTGTAACTAGATAAATTATGATTAAAGATATAGATATTAGTCATTATTATAAAAAGTTTATTGAAACTTCTAATGACGATATGGCAAAATACAATAAAGAACTTGAAGTTATAAATAAGATGAAAGCCGATTGTCGTGCTTATATTAAAAGTAAAAAATCAAGTTATTAAAGATGATTTAAAAATTAATCTTAATGAATATGGGTTTCAATTTCTTAATGATAATGTTGAATTAATTAATAAGTTAGAGCAATTAATTAATAATCAACTTAGTTATACAGTTGGAGAAAGACGTATTGTTCTTCTCCAACTTTTGCGTTATTGTAACTTAGCTAAAAAAGCAAACGATTATATTATTGCTCTTAAACTTGCTACAAGACGTTCTGAATTAAGTCTTTCTGATTATAAAAAGTACATTCATAGGTATTATAGTTATGGTGTTCATAAATGTGTTCTTGAAGGCTACGCTTATCACTTTAAATATGAAATTGGTGATTTAGTTATTAATTTCTGGAGATATAGAGATAAACCTAGAGATACTTATGTTGATTGGAACGCTACTAGACTTAAAAAACAAGAAATTATTGATGCTGGTCTTAAACCTTATGATAAAGAAGAAGCAGAGATATATAAAATTCGTGGACTTAAATATGATGGTATTCCTTATGTAGTTTATAAAACTAATAAAGAGTTTTATGAAATACAACTTATTAATAACGGAACTCATAGTTATAGTGCTATTAAATTTAAGTATGCTAATTATATTAATAGAGAACTTAGAAGTAAAGATGCAAAACAACTTAATTCTGAATGTAAAACCGTTGATGATATTTTTAATCTTAAATTAGGATTAAGAAGTAAACTTCTTGTTTATCTTGAACGAGAACCTAATGCTCCATTTAAATATATTAGAAATGTTAATCAACAAAAGTATGAACGTGGAGCACATAATAATGGTAATAAAACTAGATATAAAAACTAATATTATGGCAAATAATAAAACGATTACAATAGAACATATAATTGGTAAACTTGATAATGATTTCAATCCTGATGGAAGTGATTGGATTCCTAGAGTTCCTGCTTGGTGTGTTGATGCTATGAATGAACTTAAAGTTCTTCGTAAAGTTGATAAGAAAATGAAACTAACCGTCATTAATAAGATAGCTAAAAGTAAATGTTGTCTTATTGATGACGGTCTTAAAGTATATGATAGTAATGGTTGTGAAGTACCTAGAGCTGATAGTAGTAAGTATAGATGTAATGATACTGAATCTACTCCATCCTCTACGGGGGGTCAAGCGGAGGACGAAAGTCCGGAGCGTGCTACTAATAAAGACTATCTTGGTATGCCCGATGATTGTTGTCCTAATGGTTCTAGAACTAGAGAGGTTATTGATACTGGTAAAATAGGATGTAATCCTGTTGTTTATACACTTCATAATAATACTGAATGTCCTAGATGCCAACATGAAGTACATTCTCATTGTCAGACCCCCCCGTGGAGGATATGATAAGTCAAATCATAACTATATTCTTATTGGAGGTAATACTATTGAACTTAATTTTAATGATACTTGTATAACAGTTGTTTATAAAGATATTGAAACTCAATATAGTGATAATTATCATTGTGAAGTTCCTGTTATACCTGCTAATGGTAAATTAATTCAAGGTCTTGCTTATTATTGTATGGCTCGTATGCTTATGAGAGGATATAAACATCCTGTATTTAATCTTTCTGCTAGTCAATATGGAACTAATCCTTTCTATCTATGGGAAAGTATGAAGAAAGATATTAAGACTAGTATTTTATTAGATGAACAAAGTGATGATGATAGTGGTTGGAATGAGTTCTTTTATAACTTTACTTTTCCTAAATAATTATGAATATACAAAAGAAACTTAGTCTTAATAAACATCCGGGTGATTGTGTACCTTATTCATTAGTTGCTGCTAAAAATGTTAAAGTGAGTAATGATGATAGAATGATTGTTAATGAAGAAGGGCTTGAAGATTGTAAAGTAATTGCTAATGCTATTCATGAAGATGGTATTAATAATTTTAAAATAGTTGGTGTTATTCCAACTAGTACTGAACTTATTTTATTTATTGTTAATACTGATTCTAATAGTTCTTATATTTATAGATATAATGAACAAGCTGATAATTGTTATAGAGTAAATAGTAATTGGAAATATAATGGTGGAAAGATTAAAGGAACATATACTTATAATGTTAAAAATCATCTTATAATAGCTATTGCTGAAAGTAATGCTTCTATTGATGTTCCTCTTAAAACTATTAATATTGATTTAGATTCTGACCGTCCTGATTCTGAAATGTCTGTTATTCCACAAATAATTTTACCTACTATTAGTGGTTTAAATTATGTTAGTGGTGGAGCTTATAAAGGATTTTATTTTATATTTATTAGATATAAGATAGATAAAACTAATTATACTAAATGGTATAGTATTGGATTTCCTATTTTTAATGATGTTATAATTCCACAAGTTATTAATAAAGTTTGTTTTAGAAAAACTAATGTTTATGAACCGAAAGATGAACCAAACGGTTATTGTTATGGTAATACCGATTCATTTAGTGATTCTAAAGATATATGTAATCAAACTTTTGAAATAAATATTAGTGGAGGTCGTTCTGGTCTTTATCAACTTGGTTTTATTGTATGTAAAAAAGATAGTACTCAAGCGTTTAGAACAGATGATTTAAATAATAATATTTTTAAATTTAGTAGAGATGTTCTTGTTGAATATAATGTTGCTGATTTAACTACTGACTATTATAATTATTATAATGTTGGTAATATCATTAATTATAAGAATAGAATATATATTGCTAATTATAATGAAAAAAACTGATAACGATGATAGAACTTTAAATAATGGTAAAACATTAGAAGAGGCTGTTAAAGATATTACTATTAAACTTCGTAATAAAGCTGTTAATGCTTATTATAATAATTATACCACTGTTAATGCAGTTAGTGAAAAAGGTCCATATTTTAAAATGGCTAGTCTTCAAATTACTGGTACTGCTGATTGGCAAATTAAAGATATTAATAAAGTATTCAATAATAATCAATATCCTTTTCGTACTTTTAGAACTTTATTTAATGATACAGTTATACAAGGTATTGCAGCACATGAATATTTAAAAATTAATTATAATACTAAAATAAAAGTAGGTAGTAGAGGTAGCCATAATCTTAAAGAATATCTTGCTTGTCATTGTTTTATTATTCCTACAAGTTATAAATATGAAAATAATCAATCTGTTTATACTTTACCTAGTACAGTTAAAGTAGCTTGTTATGTTTATAACGGTGTTGGATTTACAGAAGATGCTGTATTTACTAGTGGGCAAGTATTATTTGGAGATACTATATTTGATATTGATAATTGTAAAATGAGAATTACTCATTCTATTATTGAACCTAGTTATGATTTTAATGAACGTAAAAAGAACGATACTCTTATTCCTGGAGAAGTATATAACTTTTTTATTCATTTTGTTGATAAATATGGTGATGCTAGTAGAGGATATAAATTGTCAAATAAAGATAAGTATATAAATAATATTGTTAATGATGGTTCTCATTGTACTATAATTACTTTTAATTGGAATAATCAAGGTAATGGTAATATTCCATATTGGGCTGTTATTAGTGGGGATATTCCAATATCTAGTATTAGTACTAATGTTAAAAGATATATTGCTAATCATAAAATTGTAGTTTATACTGCTGAGCCTATTAATAATCCTACCACTAATATATTACTTAATAGTTCTGGAGAACTTGAAGCTAGTAATAAAGATGAATTATATACTCTTATATCTAATTATTTTATTGATTATAAAGATAAAGATAAATACAATGATTTATATATTTATCAAGTTATAAATAGTGGTAGTTATACTCCTTGTAGTAATCAAGTAATAGGTGCTATTGGTATTGATAATGAAGCTAAATTTGGTTATTACGAAAATATTAATGGCGATGAACTATTTAGAATACCTGATTTGATATTTGATTCTGAAGTTGTTGGCGGTGAACATACTAGAGATTTTGTGTATAATATGAATAATACTTTTAATAAGTTTTATATTCGTGCTAATATTGATACTACTTTATGGAATCAAATTAAAGAACTTGGTTATATTGGATGGTTTATTAGTTATGAGAAAGTTGAACCTATTACTAGATATATCGGATTACTAACTAGAAAAGATTATTGTAATATAGCTAGTAATGCTACTTGGCAAAATGGTAGTTGGGGTACAAAACCGGGTTTTGTAGCTAATAATTTTACTAGTGATAAATGTTATCTATATAGTGGTCGATTTGATATTGATGATAGTATTAAATATGATTTTAATATTATTCGTATTGATGGTAAATGTAAATTTGAACCTTATAAAGAAAAACATGATGTAGTTGATATGGTAGTTAATACTACCTATCCTTATAGTTATAATATGCCAGTTATAGGTGTAATTAGTAGAAATGAATATAAACCTATTAATAATTATAAGTTAGTAGTTGCTGATAGTGTTGTTGATAGTAGAGCTGGAAAAGGAACTGCTCTTGAAATGGACGATTATAAGGAATTACTGCTTGATGCTGAAACTATGTTTCTTGCAACAGTTCTTAATTGTACTAAAAATATTTATACTAGTAAAGAAAAAGAACTTGTAAGACTTAATGACGTTTGTTATAATGGTGGAACTTATTCTATTGAACATGGATATAATGGTAGAATGACTTACGATGGCGTTCTTGTTTATAATGATAATGGAGTTATAATGAACGAAGGTAATTATAAATTATATACTCCTACTAATAATCAATACTATTATAGTGGTGATGAACCATGTTGGTTTGATATTCCATTTAATGTTTATATTCAATTTCCTTTATATAGTGATAAATTCTTTGAAAGTAAATGTTTTAATAATGAACCTAGTAAGATAGCTTTTAGTATTGAAGAAGATACTGACAAGAAAAGTGTTGCTTTTGGTACATTTGTAGAACCTAAAAATAGTGTTGATTTATTTAAAGACCCTATTGGAAATGTTGACCAATATGTTCCTAAATTGTTAACTCAATATCGTAATGATATTATTAATATTACTCGTTTTGATAAAACTATAAGACGTAGTAATGTTATTCAAGATGAAAGTGAAGTTAACGCTTGGCGAATATTTCCTATTGAAGGTTATAAAAATATTACTGAAAATAAAGGAAGTATAACTAATTTAGTTGGAATTGGATATTATCTTTTAGTTCATACTCAACATAGTATGTTTATGTTTGATATAAGTGCTGCACTTAAAACTAGAGATGAAAATGTTCAATTATATCAACCTGATGCTTTTGAAGTTGATTATAAAGAAGTCTTTACTAGTGATAAAGGTTATGGTGGACTGCAAGATGATTTAGCATATATAGTTGGAGAATTTGGTTATATTTTTTATAATGATGATTTTCATAAACTTTATCAATTTGATGATGGTCAACTTAAAATAATGGATGAAGATATTAAATTATGGCTAGATAAATATCATCCTAATAAAGTTAGATTTGCTCATGATAAATTTAATAATCGTATTCTAATTAAATTTGATTATACTTATAATAATATTAATCCTAATACTAAAGAATCTATTATAGAATCGCATAATGAAGTCATTAGTTTTAATTATAAAGTAGGTAGTTTTATTAGTTTACATGATTATTATTTTAATAATGCTTGGTCTACTAAAACTAAATGTTATTTTCAAACTGAACATAACAATGATAGACTTAACTGCCCTCTTCATGTATTTACTCATGAATATAATTATGGTAAATTTAATACTCACATGGGTGATGATAGTAGAAGTTTATATTTAGTATCTAAACAAGAAGTTGGCGATGAACCTATATTAGTTCATAATAGTTATATTGATATTATAGTTAATGAATCTTATGAACTTATTAAATTTCTTGAATTTATTAAATATAAAGTACGTAAGATATATATTCCTATTTATAGTGATAATATTAATAATCCTGTTGATTTAAGAGAACATCCTTATGCTGGAGATATACTTCGTATATTTAATGAAGATAATGATACTGATGATATAGATATTAATATTGATAAACTTAATGAATTTAATAAGTATAAAAAACCTTGGTATGAACTTACTCAATATAACTTTAATTATTTCCGTAATGCAATTAAAGAACATTCTAATACAGTAAGTGATAAACTTCGTAGAGTATATGGTAATTATTTTGTAATTCGTTTCATATTTAATAATTCAGATAATAAGCGCATTGAATTTGAAAGTCTTGAATGTGCTCAAACTCAATTTAGAAAATTATGATACAGTATAGAGATAGACAAAGACAAAAAGCTTTTATTGGTGCTATTATTGGTGCAGCTGCTAGTATTGCTGGTGGTATAATTAAAGGTAATAAACAAAAGAAAGCTCAAGAAAAAGCTCAAGCTGAAGCTCAAGCTGCACAAGACCATAAAGATGCTTTACAAAAATGCTCAAGCTTTAACTAGTGCTTATGCTAATCAAGATTATGTTGGTCAATATAATGATAAGCTTACTCTTAAATGTGGTGGTAGAGTTCGACGTAAAGCTAATTTTGGTACTGAGTTTGCTCAAGCTCTTCCCGGTTTAGGTAATCTTGCTAGTTCTATTACAGGAGTTCAAGGACTTGGTGAATTAGGTACTGCAATAGGTCAAGGTATTTCTGCTAATCAACAAATTAATGAAAATAAACGTATTGCTCAAGAAGCTGAACAACGTAAGCAACTTCAATCTGGTCAACAGCAACTTAATATTACTTCTGATAAAATGACTAATCCAATGACTATGTATCAACGTTCTAGTTTTATTAATAAATATAAATGTGGTGGACGTAGAAAAGCATGGATTGGTGCTGCTATTGGTGCTGCTGGAAGTTTAATTGGTGGTATGTTTGGCAGTAAAGGACAACAACCAATTCAAGTTAAACAAGCTGACCAAGCTAGTTATAGTGCTCCTAAAACTGGTCTTGAACGTCCTGAATGGATTACTAATGGTACTGTTCAACAACCTGTTATGCCTCAATCAGTATATCGAGATAGGCTAAATGTATATCGCTGTGGCGGTCGTAGACGTTAATCTTTTGCTCTCTGTTGAATTATTATATATAGGTATGAACTATTAATCAGTTGATAACCTATCGTTCGACAGAGAGCCTTAAAATCAATCAAATTACAATTTCTCATTATATTATATAAAATGCCTAGAAAAGATAAAGTTATTCATATAAGTAATTTACCTAGTACATTTAGAGGTAATATTACTCGTAATGGAAGATTTATTCAAAATAGTATTCCTCCACTTGGTAGAGCTTATGATAAAGTTGCTAAATCTACTGGTTTAATAAGACTTGGTAATGAATTTCTCTATAATGGTGTGAATAATTTAGTATCTAAAGATAATAGAGAAAAATTAATGAATAATACTGCTGGTAGACCTATTAATTATGTTAAAGATTTTAATAAAGAATCTTTTCCTAGTGATGATGAACTTGGACCAACATTTCCATTTAATATTATTCAAACTCCTAGAAGTAATGGAAAAAAAGCTTCCTCAAAAGCAATATGCTGTTGGTGATAAAGTACCAAATGTAGTTGCTGGTGGCATTGCTCAACCTCTTGGTAATAATTTCTTTTATATGAATGGAAGAAAACATAGTCAAGGTGGTATTGATATTGGGCCTAGTGATAAAACTGGTATTGAAGTAGAAGGTGGTGAAGTAGTTGAAACTAATGGAAATGAACTTAAAGTTTATTCTGCACAGCCTATACTTAATGGTGCTAGTCCTGCTCAATTAGTTATGGGTGGAGCTAATCCTAATAAAGTATTTAAAGCTCAAGAAGATTTTAAAGATAGAAATGGTATTAATGATGATGGTACTAAAGCTAAATATGATAAAGAAGAATATGTAGTTAAAAGTGATAATACTAGAGTAACTCCAATAATGGGATCTCCTAGAAATAGTGGTATTAAACAAGGAGATTTTATTTATTATCCAGAAACTTATAGAATAGCAAATAATACTTTAGAAAAAGTTCCTGCTAGAAAAGAAGTTGATATGACTCCTCTTGAACAAATTAATCCTGAATTTGATATATTGTCAAATGTCGCTGGAGTTTTAAGAAGTGTCAATAAAGCTACTAAAATTGCTATGGCTTTAGATAAAAATATTTCTAGAACAAGTCAAAAAGCTATTACTAAAGGTAGACATGCTTTAGGTTATTATTCTATTTCTCCTAATATTCGTTATAATTTATCTGTTAATAATGGTAGAAAGGCTCTTGGTATTAAACCTACTAAACTTTTTGAAGCTCCTAAAAAACAATTAACTTCTAATATTGGTAAATATAAAGATTTTGTTAATATAATACCTTATACTCATGACCATTTTGGTAAATATACCAAAGGTTATAGTCGTAAATCTAGAAAACTTGGAAGAAAAATATGATTGTAAGTATTAGTGGTAATGTTAAGAATGGATTAATTCATTCCCCATCCTCTACGGGGGGTCTACGCGATAAATTTGCTGTTGGTGGAAAACGAATTAATCGTCATGGAAGAACTTGGGAATATGATGAACAAAATGGATATTATGTTCCTATAACTAATAGAACTATTAATAGAACTTCTGCTTATCCTATTAATAAATCTGCTAGAGGAGAAACTATTGTTGGTAGTGATTATACTTTTAGAAATGGAAAATGGTCTAAAAATAGTATTATAAATAATAATGTAAATAATAATACTAATAAATCTAATATTGATAATGGTAATCGTCGTCCTCAATATTATGCAGAACGCAGACTTCCTTTATTTGAAGATGGTGCTGGAATTACTAGTGGTTTAGTTAGAGCCGGTTGGAGTCACGGAAATGATAAAGATGTTAGTATGAATAATACTAATATTCCAAGTTTATCTGAAACTAAATCTAGCGGGAAGACCCCCCGTGGAGGACGTAGTAAGTCAAGTCAATCAACTCAATCTATCTCTATTAAAACTCCTCCTACTGCTGTTTATAATCGTAATCTACCAAAAATAGAAGCTAGTATTCCTACTACTTTACCTGTTTCTACTAGCACTCCTGCTCAAGAAATTACATCTTCAGATGGTAAAGGACAAGGTAAATTTAAAAAATCTTACTACTGCTGATTGGATTGGTTTAGGTAGTAATGTTGCTGGCAGTTTAGCTAGTTATTTTGCTAGTAAAAGAGCTATTAATAAAATGAGAGGTCCGGGTCAACCTACTCTTGTTAGTGCTAATAAACTAAAACTAAATATAATATTAATCCTCAACTTGATAGAATTAGAGAAGATAAATTTGAGGCTTATCGTGATATTGATTCTAATACTGCTAGTAGTCGTGTAAGTTTAGCTCGTAAACAACGAGTTCGCAATGCTGCTGGTCAAGCTGCTAATGAACTTTATGGTAATAAAGAAAATATAGAAACTAATCTTATTAATCAAGATAGACGTAATCAACAAAGTGTTCGTCAATTTAATGCTCAACAATATAATCAATATATAGATAGAAAAGCAGCATTTGATAATGGTATTAGAGAAGCTAAAGTAACTAATATTAATAATTTATTTAGTGGTATTAATGCTGGTATTCAAGATATGATTAGTAGATATGAAAATCGTAAAGCTTTAAATAATACTATTGGTGGGATGAGAGCATCTGCTCCTAATGTAGATGATAGAATTATGCGAGATGCTGGAGTTGATTATGATGAATTTATTATTCGTAAACGTAGAAAACTTGGAGGAAAATAATCATGCCGATAAACTTTTATACTCCTACTTTTAGACAACAAGTTAATCCTATTGACTTAAATGTCTTAGCTAGAACTTATAATACTCTTGAACAAGGACATCAACAAGCTATTCAAACTAAATCTCAAATTGATGCTCAACTTGCTCAATTAGATTTAAATGAAGCTGAAGATGCTTGGCGTCAAGAACAACTTAATAAAGTTCGTAATGCTCTTACCGAAAATATGCAATATGGTAATGCTTATTCTAGTCTTGATGATATAGTTGGAACTTATGGAGATATAACTTCAAGTCCGGGAATGATTGGTCGTTTGCGTGCTCAACAAGATTATAAAGCATATATGGATAATCTTGATAAACGTACTGATTTATCTGAAGATTATAAGAATTATTATCGGGCTGTTAATAAATATAATTATCAAGATATAACTGATAAGAATGGTAATGTTATTGGTGGAAGTAAATGGACTCCTATTGATAAAGAAGTTTCTGAAATTCCTATGAATCAGATACTTAATCAAGCACTTCAATGGGCTGCTAAAGAACAAGGCGGTGGTAGTCAAACAAGATGGCTTGATGCTAATGGAAAAGTTACTGATGATATTACTAAATCTGTTACAGGAGAGATTTATTCTCATACTAAAGGTGATTGGCAAAGATTAAGTAAAGCTAAACTTGCTGAAGCTGTTAAAGCTGTTATTGAAAATACTCCAGGTGCTAAAGCTAGTCTTGAACAAGATTATAAAATTGCTAAATGGAAATATGACCAAAATGGAAGTAATCCTGATATAACAGATAAAAATGGTATTCTACTTACTCCTGAACAATATCTTGCTAAACGTATTGACCCTTTCTATAATGCTGCAACTTTTTATAATCAAAGTAGTAATACTACTTATGGTGAAGCATGGAAAGCTCAATTAGCTTTAGCTAAACAAGCTGGATTAGGAAGTACAAATCAAAGAAAACAAGCTATTGATAATTTAACTTATAAAGGTACTCCTGTTCGTATTGATAATTTTATGCCTGCCCAAGCTCAAGCTGAAATTACTAGTAATAGACAATCAATAGCTGGATTACTTAACAAATATAATCCTGATATTAATATTGATTTAGCAACTGCTAATCCTAATGATATTAGAACTAGTATCATGACTAATATTACTAGCCCATCTGATAGAGCATATGCTCTAAGTTATCTTAATGATATTATTGATAATCAAGAATATATTAATAGTCTTAAAGTTGGTAAATCGCAAGATAGCATTGACGGATTTGATACATATAATTCTATTATTAGTTTAAGTGATTTACCTAGTAATAAATATTCAGATAGATATAGTAAATATGTTAATCAAATATTTGGAGATAGTTCTGCTATTAGACAATACTTTAATAATGATGATGTTTATAATTCATTTATTAATTCTCTTGGTGGAGAGAAAAAAGCTGCTAGTCTTGGAATAAGATTTGGTTCTGATGGTAATGGTTATAGATATGCTGAATTACCTAAAGATTATCATAAATCTATTTATAGTTTTGGTAAAGCTGTTAAAGAAGCTGAAGATACTAGAAATCTTTTAAATGCTTTTCTTAATTCTGCTAAGACTAGATTTTTTGGTTATGGTGATAAATTTGTTCGAGTTGATTCTAATGGTGAAGAACATCATGCTGTATTACCAATAGGTAATAAAGAACCTTATATTGGTTTAATTGATTATGTTGATTCTCTTAAATCTAAAAATGATGCTGTTCTTGATGGTGGTCAAATAACTTCTTCTACTATTGGTATTAGTGCTTTAACTCCAGAATTAGCTGAAATTAATTTTATGATGAACGCTAATCCTGAAGAAGCTAGTAAACTTTCAGCTTATAAAAAGAATAAAGAAGAACAAGCTATGATGGCTATTCGTAGTGGTATTGATTTAACTCAAGGTGAAGTTTATATTACTAGTGAAAATGGAATATTTGAGCCTATGTCTTCTGAAGATAGAAAAGCTTATACAGCTTATCTTAGAAGTGCTAAAGAAAATGAGATTACTCCTACTATTGTTCGTGACCCAAAAACTGGGGATGTTGGAGTTCAAATTAATATTGCAGGTTACTATGATACAGAAGGTAAACTTAAAAGAGAACCTATTACTTTACTTGTAGGTAGTGGTGCTATTGATAGTTCTATTATTCAATCTTGGAATCAAGATACTAGTTGGAGAGCTGCTGGTAAAGTAGAAAATTACTATAATGCTAATAGACCTATTTCTCTTACTAATAATGCTGCATTTACTGGAATTGATAAATTTAAATTAGTACCCAATGGTGGAGGTTTTAATTTAATTAATTCTACTAATAATCAAACTATTGGTTTAGTAAGTAAAGAAAATGCTGTTGATATTGTAGATAATTTATCTCAATGGGAACAAACTGTAACTGCTGTTAAAGCTGGTATGTCAGTAGATGAAAATGCTGTTAAAGCTATTCAACAAAATGTTGCTACTAAACTTGCCCAACTTAGTGGCAGTTCAGACCCTTATGTTATTCAATATTACTATGATGAATTAACTAATAATCTATATTAATATGGATATATTAAAGTTTCTACAAGGTGGTAATCAAACACCTAATCCTAAATATAATCCTAAAACTAAAAAGGGGGCTATACAGCTCCTACTTTAGTTGATTACAACCCCGGCACTTCTATTAGTGACCGGGGTCGTGGTCATTTATTTAGTCGTATTGCTGAACAATCATATAATCTTAATCAATATGATATAGATAAATATGCTCCTTATGATGTTTATGTTAATCCTGTTGATGACCCAGAAAAACTTGATAAAGAACGTGCTGTTAATCAAAGTAATTGGGAACAAGGATTAAGAATGATTGGGCAAATTGGTAATGAAATTACTGTTGGAACAGCTATTGGTTTTGCAGATTTAGCTGATGCTTTCTATAATATGGTTAGTAATAGTCCTAATGATTATCAATCTGAAATAAGTTCTGAACTTGAATCTTTAAAAGAATCTATTAATGAGCGTTTAGCTATATATAGAGAAAATCCTAATGCTGCTTTTGATATTGGAGATTTTGCTTGGTGGGCTAGCAATGCTCCTAGTATAGCTAGTTCTTTAACTCTTATGGTTCCTAGTATGGGTCTTGCTAAAGGTGTTTCTTTATTAGGTAAAGGTATAAAGTTTAATAAATTAGCTAATAAAATGGCTAATGCTATTAATATGACTCAAAAGAGTAGAGCCATTACTGGTAGAATAGCAGAAGCTACTGCTATTGGGGTTCCTTCTCGTTATCTTGAAAATTATCAAGAAGCTAGACAAACTTATAATTATATTGAAGATTATTCTAAAACTCAACTTGCTAATATGAATGATAAACAAAGAGAAGAGTTTTATAATAATAATCCTAAATATAAAGATATGTCTGATGAAGAAGTAGCTAAAGATATTGCTAAAAATAGTGCTGATATTACTTTTGCTGAAGATTGGACTAATGTTTTTTTTGACGTATGGCAAGTTTATAGTTTAAAAAACTTATGGAAAAATGCTTTAAGTGGTAATACAACTAGTTCCAGACTTAGAAATTTAAATATTGCATTTAATAGTAATATTGATGATGCTGCTGCAATTACTAATACTTTAAGTAATAAAACTACTAAACAAGCTATTACTAGTACATTAAAAGATATAGGTGATGATATTCTTCATGGTGTTAGAGCTGAATGGACAGAAGGGGTTGAAGAAGCTATTAATTATATAGCTAATCAAGATGGTTTATATAATGGTAAAAAAAGTATTTGATAAAGATATTCCTCAACAAACTATTAAAGATTATCTTCAAGACCCAATGTTATGGGAACAAGCATTTTGGGGTGCTCTTGGTGGTGTTACTTTTAGTAGTGTTATGAATAAAGCTGGAAAGTTTATTAATAAACGTCTTGATAAAGATTGGACTTCTGCTGAAAAACAAAGAGAAAACGAAATTCTTGGTCGTACTGTTACTTTTCAAGCATATCAAGAAAGACTTAATAGTATAGCTAATGGTAAAAATCCATTTATAACTATTACTGATGAAAACGGTAAACAAGTTAATCCAGATATTATTACTGGTACTGAAGAAGAACTTCGTAATATAGCTGAAAAAGAATATATGGATAATATTATTATTAATTCTATGAATGCTGGTAATTTAGGACTTCTTGAAAGTTCTATTAATAGTAAAGAATTTAATGATAGTATTACTAATAAACTTGGATTACAACAACAAGAAAGTAGTGAACTTATTAATAGATTTAAAACTGAAATTAATAATCTTAAAAATGAATATAATACTACTTTAAATAAAGTTAATAGACTTGGTGGTGGATTTGAAGTTGGTCGTATTATAGCTACTCAAATGGTTCATGCTCGTAATCGTCAAGAAAATTATAATAATCTTCTTAATTGGGCTAATAATGTTTTAAATCAAGATATTACAAATAATCATATTGAAGATGTTGATATTACTTCTGCTAAAAATGGTATATATCAACATATTCTTAATAGTATTCAAAGAGATATTAAAACTATTCAAGATAATGCTGCAATTAATGATTCAGTTAAACAAGAACGTATTGCTCAATTAAATGAACGTCTAGATGCTATTAATAAACTTTATATCCCTATTGATATTGAAAATAAAAATAATATTCGATCAGCTATTCAACTTCAAAAACAATATAATGAAGTATTTAAAGATTTAGCAGAAGTTGTTAATGCTGAAATTAATGTTGAAGTTAATAAAAATCAACTTAATTTATCTGATGATAATATTAAATCTCGTATAACTTATCTTAATAATTTCTTTGATAGTAGTCGTAAAAAGATTGTTAATAAAGCTATGTACGATTTACATAATGCTTATAAACAATATGGAAAAGATTATGTTAATTCTGTTATTAAAGATGCTAATAATGGTAATAAACCTAATATAGATAAAGTTATTAGAGATGCTTATGCTGCACTTGATTTAAGTTCTAAAGGTAATGAACATCTTAAAACTACATTAGAACAATTAGCTGAAATTGCAGAAATTGAAAACGATGTTAATAATGCTCCTAAAGAGGAAGAAGTTGCTCCTGTTAATCCTGATGTTAATGAAGTTAATGAAACTGATGTAGATGATACTAACTCATCTCCATCCTCCACGGGGAGTATAGCGGAGCGAAGCGGAGCGGTTCCTAGTGAGCCTACTAATACTGAACAACCTCAATCTCAAACTGAACAACCAATTTCTCAAGAACCTATTAGTACTCCTAAATCTGAAGTTAATAATACTCTTCCAGATGATGATTTCGAACGTGGTCAAATAGGTACTGATTTGGTTTATGAAAGTATAGCTGATTTAGAAGATTCTTTAGGGCATGAGTCTACTAGTAGCGATTTACTTAATGCTAGACAATCTTTTATTGATAAACTTAGTCAATCCGGATTTGAACAAACGGAAGCTACTGACATAGTTAATAATATTATTGACGGTCTTACAGGAGGTAGTTTATATAGTTCTGTTCAAGATGATAGTACTAGACGTTTATTACTTAATGCTACTTATGCTACTGTTACAGGTAATGAACGCAATATAGAAGCTGTTATGAATGATTTTGCTAATAGTGTTGATAGTGAAGGTAATACTAGAGGTAAAATTGTTAATGGTAAAGTCTATCTTAGTATTGGTCAATTAGTTGAATATATAGATAGTATTACAGGTAATAAAATTATTAAAAATTATTTGTTTAATCAAATAAAAAACTATCTTTACGCCAGCACTAATAATCAAGGTAAATATCGTGCTACTGATGAATCAACTATTAAAAAACTTAATGCTAGACAATTTGTTCAATATGTAGATGGTATTGCTAAAGAACGTCTTGAAAGACTTCAAGTTGAACATACTAATAATGTTAATCTTAAGTATATAGTAGAGAATGAAAATGTTAAAGCATTTACTTCTATTAAACAAGGTGATTATCTAGAAATTGAATATGATAGTAAGCTTATACGTATTAATATACTTGCTAATGGTACAATTATTGGTTATATAGGAGTTCCAAATATTGATAAGTTTGGTAATTATGATATGGTTAATCAAGGTTGGAAATATAATATTCATGCTGAAAATGGTCAAGTTGTTTCTCCACTTAAAGACGCTTTAATTAATATTCTTGATGGTGATAGATTTGACGAAGAATTTATTGGTCATTTATATGAACTTGCTGTTAAAGAAGAAGTTACACAAGAAGAACTTGTTAATCTATTTAAAGAATTTGAAACTAAATATCCTGATATAGTTAGAGATTTTACTACTCCTGTTGCAAGTTTTGATTTAGCTGGGCATCTTGTTAATCTTACTAAATACATATTTAATCAGCCTTATGAAAATAGTCATGAAGCTAGTATTAATCGTTGGTTTAATAATCTTCTTAATAGTTATGACCAAGCTATTACAATAGTAAAAGGTGATTTTAAAGGTAAGATTAGAGCTGTTAATGTTAAATATGGAGTTCTTAATACTATTGATGATGCTAATGGCGAATGGAATGATGTACAAGAAACAGTAGTTAATTATAATGAAGATGTTAATAAACTTGGTGTAGTTGTACAAGGTCAAGTATATCTTAATGGAGAAAGTAAACCAACTATTATTGAAAATCTTACTACTAATGGTATGCCTGTTATTAGTATTCCAAGTAGTGACGGTACTTCTCTATATGCTTTTTGTAAACAAGTTCCATTAAATAGTAATCTACTTAAAGGTGATGCTCGACGTATTATTAATTCTATTAAGAATGAAGTTAATAATCTTTGTAGAGATTATATTAGTGGTAAAATAAGTTTTGGTGAACTTAAACAAAGTCTTGGAGATATATTTGGAAATAATAAACTTATTAATGGTGATAGAAATACTGGACTTCAAATTAGTATTAATCCTACTAATATAGGTTTTTATGTTAAAGGTGCACATTTTAATGGTAAAGATTACGCTTTTACTATTAATTCTGATGCTGGTAATTATAAACGTAATATTATTATTAATTCTCCTTATATTGTTAATAATACTTTTAAAAATAGGTAAAAGCTATGGAATTAATGCTAATACTGTTAAAGAATTAGATAATGCTCTTCGTCCTGTTATTGATGAAATGTTTAACTATGCTCAATTTGCTATTAGTAAAGATTTTATTAATGATAGTACAAAAACTAATGATAAAACTAATAAATATATTTATCGTGAAAATGGTAAAACTATTATAAATATTGATGGTAAAACTTATAGTTATAATAGTTATCAAGATTTTATTATTAGTAATGGTTTAGTTAGAACTAAATTAGCTAATACTAATACTAATGAAACTGCTGGTAATTGGCAAATAGATATTCATTCTAAACTCGATATTACTTATGAACTTGAGGGTAGACCCCCGTGAGGATGGAGCAATACCTGAACAGCTATCAGAGTTCATGTTAGATGATACTCTTAATGCTATTAATTTTAATGCTTTTGAGTCTGCTATAACAGCTAAGAATTTAACTCGTGGACTTAAAAAGTATTTTGCTAATGACCAAACTGCTATTGATTATATTAATGCTCTTCAAAAGATTGGTATTTTACCTAAAAATATTCAAGTTGTAGATAGTATTACTGATAATAATGGTAATAAAGTTAATGCTGTTTATCATCGTGATACAGATACTATTGAACTTAATAGTTCTGCTATTGCTGGTCAAAGAATTTATCGAGTTGTTAATATTATACTTCATGAAAGTTTACATAGACAACTTTATACTAAATATAATACTGAACAAGCTCTTGCTTTAGTTAAGCCTATATATGATAAATTTAAAGCTTGGCTTGATATTCAAGATGATGCTACTAAAGAAAGACTTAAACCTTATCTATTTGAGAATTTTAATACAAGTGAAGCTCTTGAAGAATTTCTAGTTGAAAGTATTACTAGTAATGCTCTTATGACTGCACTTAATGAAATTAAATATGATAATAGAAAAGTTAATAAACGTAAGACTTTATTTAGTAAACTTCTTGAAGTTATTGCTGATATGTTAGGTATTAAGATTAATGAAGATAGTTTATTAGCTGCTGCTAGAGATGCTTATAAAGCTATTAAAAAAATGCCTAAAGAAAGTAATCAAGAGGCTATTCAAGGAACTTTTCAGTTTGAAGAAGAAACTGCTAGTACAGAACAAATTGAAAATCCTAATGAAGATAACAGTCAAGATTATAATTATAATAATGATAATCTTAATGATGGACTTAATATGTTTAGTAGTGTTGATGATGATGTGGTGTCAAATATGACTGAATTAACTAGCCGTTTACCAATAGACCAACAGTCCGAATTTGCCACTTTGCTTGACACAGGGCGCATCAGTTTTAGCTGTATGTAGAATTAATCGAGTAAAGATAAAAGTCGCTTAAAACGAAAGAAAACAGCCTCTATGACGATGTAATGAAATTTTACTTTACATTAGTCATAGAGGTATTACTATTAATGAATTTAAACTTAAATATAAACTTATGAGTTGTGGAAATATTAAACTTGTAGGATATAATAATCTTAATAATGTTATTATTAAAGAACATGGTTCTAATAATGCAGATTATTATAGTCTTATAGCTATGGTTGAAGACCCAATCTTTAAAAAGATTATAGCTGATAGAGGTATTAATGTTAAAACTTCTGGAAGACAAGCTTATAATGCTCTTCTTGAAGCTAGAGCTATTAAACTTCGTAACATGGATGATATAGCTTCTGTTGCTGAAAAAGAAGAACGTGGTTTGTTTAGTACAATTAAAGCTAGAGATACAGCTATTACTTATATGGCTGATATTATGAACAAACTTAGTTAATTTTCTATATAATGGCGCTCCATTAAATTTTAATGAAATTAAAAAACGTACTAATGAAACTGTTATTAATGCTGGACTTAAACGTGCTAAGAGATTAGCTGGAAGTGATGAAGCTAAAAATAATGAACTTAATAGTTTTATTAATAATCCAAGTCCTGCTATTAAAATTAATGGTCTTGGAGCATTTCTTCGTAAATATGGTGATGCTCAAGATTTTAATTATGGTGCATTACTTCGTTCTTTAACTAATACTGAATTTAATAAAGCTCTTTTTAATAATAAAAATGTAGCTAAACTTATTAAACGAGATGAATTATATCAAACTACTGATTATGAAGAATTAGGCGGTTATCTTGATGAAACTTCTACTGAAGGTGATGAAAATAGTATAGATGACGGTATTGATTTAATGACTCAACTTTGGAATTTAAGTATTGGTGAAGTTAAAGATTTTAATAAACACGTAGAAGAAATTATTAAATATCATCTTGCAAGTTTACCTAAACTTACTGCTGCTTCTCAACTTGATAATGGAAGTTATCCTTTTGATACTAATAATGAATTAGGAGTTGTTACTTTTTCTGATGCTAATTACTTATCTAAAATATTATATGCTAGTGCTGATACTAGTAATGTAGATAATTTTATAGCTAGTCTTAAACGTATATCTGAAAACTATTCCAAAATTGTGAATGTTTAATTCAATTACATGATTTACTTAGCAAAAATAAAGTATTTGCTAATAAGTATATGATGGTGTTTAATAAACCTATTATATCTAAAATTGAAACTTATATTCAAACTGATTCTAATGGTAATAGTTATGTTCGTGCTCGTGTAACTAATCCTAATACTGATTCTCGTACTATTTTACAAAATACTTTTTATAATAATGTTAAGAATAATATTATTACTAATCGTGTTCCTAGTGCTCGTGAAAAGTTTCGTATATATGATAGATATAAAAATACCCCTCATGCTAATCTTTATTTATATGATGCTTTTAAAGAAATATTTCCAGATATTAATCAAGCTAGTTTTAATTTAGCTATTGCTAAGATTGGTCGTGTAGCTATGGCTAATAATCTTATTAATTTTGCCAATGTTATTAATCGTACAGTTGAAAATTATAATAAATATGTAGAAGCGCTTAAAAAGAATAAAAAAACTAAAATGCCTGATAGTTTTATTAATAGAGGTGATACTTCTATTATATATCAAATGGCTGATGTTTTTAAAGATATTATTTATATTCCTGTTGAACTTAATTCTCGTAATCCCGAAGGTAATTTAAGTTCTGATGTTATTAATAGAAGTTTTATTACTAATATTGCTAAAATAATTAATGATGATAAATCTACTATTGAAGAACAAAATGCTATGGCTGAAGCTTATGCTAGACAAAAGTTTGCTAGTCATCAATATGATTATAGTAATTTACTTCTTGAACATCGAGATACTAATGGTAATATAATTAATTATGGATTATTTAGAAGAGTTGGAAATGGAACTCCTAAACTTACCGAATATGCTCGTAGTATGTTTAAAACTTCTCTTCTTAATGGTATTAGTGAATTAGATAATATAATAATGACTTATATCGTAGTATGAGTGACGTG
>ENA-OQJT01000004-OQJT01000004.1-human-gut-metagenome-genome-assembly--contig:-NODE-4-length-42947-cov-1.219547_pt1 | contig 42947 bp, 60 predicted proteins | sample MGYA00242612_ERZ504779 | MGnify/ENA primary metagenome ERZ504779 (study PRJEB26092, sample SAMD00036366) | human gut metagenome | host: Homo sapiens | study: EMG produced TPA metagenomics assembly of the...
CAGGATCTGAGTTCCAAAATTCATCTTCACTCATTCCCATCTTTCTTGCACACACCATGTATTCTGCCCAGTCGATGTCTATTGCCTCGCTGACTTCTTCGCCCTCGGAGCAACAGACTTCTTCGCCTGTTCTTTTTTTTTATATTCGTTGAGTCTTTTTTCAAACTCCTCGAAAATCTCACGGATGCTGTCGGCATCCATCGGAGTCAGCATCATTGCCTCTTCCTCGTCTACTTTGAGACCGTTTGACCGAAGAATCACATAGATTAGTTTGCCTGCAAGTTCGACATTCTCCTCTTCGGTCAGATCTTCCTCTGTTCTTCCGTCCAGTTTTTTGTCAATCCTATTCATTTTCACTAGATATAAAGTGTAAAAATTAACTTTTACTTCTAATTTCGATCCGTCTGTTAATTTAATCAGCTTGGATTTCATGCGATCACGCTCCTACTGCTGTTGTAAGGTCTGCATCCGTCAGAATCGGCTTAGCAAAGAACTTCTCTTCTGTAAGTCCTGCCGGTGCCGTGGACTCTGTGACCTTGCTCACGATGTTTCCTGCTGCATCAAACGGATATGCCCTGATCTTAATCGTGTCAGTCTGCTCACTTGCTTTTTCCTCAGATGTTGCAATATCATCGGAGTTTTCAACAAGCTTGCATTTTGGAAACCACTCATAACGAGATTTTCCGTTTTTCAGTTTTACAACCTTTCCATAAGCAAAGAATGGTCTTTCGCTCTTTCCACCAGCGAGGATAAGTCCGCCTGTTCCTTTTGTCTCTCCGCGCATTTTGGAGATTGTATCGTCCGGGAATGCGATCACAGATACCTCAATGTCGATACTGGACATTGGTGAATCTGAATCATAGATTTTCCGGATGCATACACATCACTTGTCTCAGAGTTCTCAGTTACCTTTACACTCTTAACAACTTCTGTCTTCTCAACATCAGCCTCGTAAGTGCCATCATACTCTTTGCCCTCTGTTGCATCAGCAAAACACATGTACTGTGCTCCGACTGTCTGTTTCATGGCCGGTTTTTTTGTATTAATAGGCATTAGTCAACCTCCTAACCGAAGATGCTCTCTGTCATCTTCTTGTAGTATTTTTCCTTGTTTCTTTCAAAGAGTGGCTTCAAGTGTGCCCTTGCTGCCATCTTCCTTGTGCCATGCTCAAGCATTGGACCGTAATACTTGCCCCATCCAACCTTAATTCCGCTGTCAGTTCTTTCCAGTGCGAATGTACTCACGATATGCGTGTACCCCGCTTTGGTGATCTGACTTCGTGGTTTTGGGAGTCTCAGAAGATCATTCACGAACTCCTTTGCCCCCTCTTCCACTGCGTCAAGTGCTTTGTCCGGGCTTACGTTCTCGGAATACTGTTTCAACAGCTCCTCGAAGTCTTCAAGCCCTCCATCGTAAAATGTAATCTCGCTGTTCATCCAATCACTCCGTCAGTTGTAATTGAGAAGTAAGAATGCCATACACGGTCTTCTGTCACGTATTCGTGAGCAATGGTCGGATGGTAGCCAAGCTCATTCAGACGGTTTTTCAGTGCGATCAGTTTCGGATTGCGTGGCTTTCTAGCATAAAAACTAATCTGCCATGTAATCTCGTTCTCATAATCATCTCCGGATGCCATTGTGTCTTCCCACATAATCTCCCAGTAATCAATTCTTGGGAATGCCTTTTCATTTTTGAGACTACTGACTCCCTCATTCACAGGACAGCCAATATCGTGCAAGATCTCACTCAGTTCTTTCTGTGTCATCGATTACCTCTCTTTCATATGCCGGTGTCTTCAATGTCAATTCCGACTCCCTGAAACCGTCTTTTGTGGTGGTATGTGCTACGTTGTAGACCTCATGTTGTTCTCCGTCAATGATGCAGACGCACTTACTATCCACACCTTTAAATTGTGGTATTGCGAGCTTCATGGTCACTTCCACGCTATCCGCTGAAAGCTTTGCTCTGGTGGTGTCATACACCGAAAGTTCTCGATACCACACTTTCAATCCAATGCGTTCAAGTTTTTCTTCCGGATAGTCCCCTGATTCATCGTTTACTATCCTGCGAATCTCAAGGACTCCGTCTACATACTCAGGCATTGCCATTCGCACTCACCTCCGTCTCCATTTGCCACGTAAGAATCACGCTTGAATAATTATTCATGAATTCGCTAACTCTGTGGTGGTAAGCATAATATACATAGTTTTTCAGCAGCATCCTATATGTGAGATCTGTCGTTATACTACAGCCTGGATTCAATCTCCCGACTGTATACTCTCCTTCTTTGATGAGATTGATCAATTGATCGTCATCATAGTAAGGAGGAATCTGGAACTCTTTGAGTACTTCATCTACCAGCGTGGCTAATTCTTCATTACTCATATCTTATCCCTTACTGCTTTGGCACCGTTACCTGTGTTACTGGGAGAACATACTCCTCAAGTTTTGTTACGTCAAAAATAACTGCAACATTGTCATCCACAGCTCTACCGTTTGCATGGCATTTAGCTACGATAAGGTCTGCATCCTCAATCGCTTTTGTCTGATCATACTCGTCAACGCGAACTCCTGCTGTTCCCATTGTGTAGTATCCGGCGATTGTAAATGCAGCTTTTCCTTTTGGACAGTTGGCATCAACAATTTTTTCGATGTCAATGAATGACTTGTTGACATATCCGCCTGTCAGAGCCTCTCCGTACATACACGGATCCACATATTCTGCTTCGTCTGACGGATTGCAGATAAGATAGAGCTTATCAACCACACGTTTTCCATCATTAGTAAGAGTTTTTCTCACCGGAGCAAGTCCCTTCGGAGAGAATTTTGTAACCGTAGTGAGAACAGTTTTTGCTTTATTTGTTCCGGCTGACTCTACGGTTCCAATCTGACGAAAGATTCCGATTGGACCTGTCTTTCCATCTCCATCGAGGTATCCTTTTACAAGTCCGTCCTGCATGGCCTCAGACAGAATAGCCATGAAATATCTGTCAACGAATTCCATAGACAGCTCTCTGATTGATTTTGGAATAACAAGGTAAGCTGTGAGCTTGTGAAGGTCAATATTCAGAGCTGTTACCTCTGCTGAAAGTTCGCCTTTGATAGCGTCCGTAAGAGGACCCCAAACCGCTGCACCTGAATGAGATGCCACAATCCATTTCTTCACGTTTGCCGGTGCCATATTTACAAGTTTCAGAATTGGCGATGCTTTCTTAACATCATCCAGTGTACGATCAATAATCTCTGTCGGAATGATGTCGATCTGGTTTGCTGTGAACGCCTGCTTGATGTCCTTAAAATTCTCGTAGAATTTCTTTTCTTTCTGAGACAGGTTACGGAGTCCAAGCTGTCTCTTGTAATCTGCATCTCTACTTGCTCTTTCTGCCTCTGCTACTACCTGCTGAATCAGATCGGCGTGCATTGCTTCATCGATCATTTCAATTGACTGCATAATTGCTTCTGCTTTCTGATCTGCCGGTGCATTGTCCAGAAGCTGTTTCACTTTGTCTTTTACTTCCTGGCTTAAATCTTCAATCCTCATTCTTCATTTCCTCCTAACCAAAAAATGCACCCCAACCGGTGCTATCCTTTTCTTCCGTCTTTTCTTTTTCTTATGAGTCAGCTGATAGAACTCAGCTAACTGCTTCTGATGCTCATTTCTGCTTTTCAGCTCCATCTGAAGTGCCTTGTTTTCTTTGATTACCTCCTGCAGTTTCATATCCGGATCTTCCACCTTCTGCGCAACGCCAATCTCATCGATCAAGCCATACTCCAGAGCCTTCTGTGGAGATAAGGTTGTAGTCTTATGCATCATCTCCCGGAGCTCTTCTTCTGAAACCGTAGCTCGCTGCATGAACAGAGCCACACAACTGTCCATTGCTACATCCAGATTGTCTGCTTCTGCCCTCAGATCTGCTGCATTTCCTGTAACTGTCTCCCACATATCATGAATAATGGCTGTTGTTCCCTGTCCCATGATACGCTTATCACACGCCTGCAAAATTGTAAATGCGATAGAATGACATCCGCCCATTACAATTCCCGTCTTATAAGATCCATGCTGTTGAAGCATGTTGTAAATGGCTGTCCCCTGGTCCACACTTCCACCATTGCTGTTGAAATAGATCTTAATCTCATCTGTTTCTGGAATGGCATCCAGAAGTTCCTTGAAATGCTTGGCTGATGTCTCAGAGTCATCATACTGCCATGTATCCCAATTGAACGGACCGATTTTTCTAATCTCATCAAAAATGAAAATCTCATGCACGTTATCCGTTTGCTGGAATCTATACACAACTTTTTTTCTGTTCCATGTTCTTTTCCTTTCCCTGTTATTACTGTTTAACGGACAGCTCCGAGATAATTGGATCACCTCCTATGAATCAGGTTTCTTGTGCCGCATTGTTGCTTCCCTCCCCTCCGTAATTCTTTGTCAGAGCTCGCTCTGTACTGAATTCTGTATTGAGTAACGGATATCCGACCATCCCTCTGATTTCGTCGAGATGGAATCCAATTCCTCTGAGTTTATCAAGATTTACTGCACTGTCTACAACATCAACATGCTTAAAGCGTGCAAGCCATACCATGACTTTCTCGTTTTTACTGCAGTAATCATCCTCTCCTACAACATAAGCTGTCAAAGTATCATTTATCACTTCTGCTACCGGACTGACAGCATATGTGATAAATTCATTTGTTGCATCTGATTTTTCTGTGATATTGCCATTAAATACAGCCTCTGGAATGTCAAAAGCATTTGCCACCTCGTTATTGATCTGCAAAGCCATCTTTTCCAGTTCTTCAGCTTTCACTGTTGTATTTATTTGCATCTGTTCCACGGATACATTCTCTTGTTCTGTCAAAACTTCAAGGGTATCTGACGTCAGTAGTTTTTTAATTTTTTAAAACATACTGGTCTTTTGTCATTACCTTGTCTGTACCATCTGCCTGCTTTTCTCTGAATGATAATGCATTCGTTCCAAGCTTCAGTTTGAATCTTGGTTGGCTGGACAGCTGCATCATTGCATTAATGGAATCCATCGTCTTATCAAATTGCCCTACTACATTCTGTAAGTACAATCGGATCCTTGCATTGTCATATCTAGATGAATCACTTCATCAGATTGAAATGTGCTGGAAATTGTAAGATTTTCACCTCCGCAGCTTAACATCGCATCTTTGTAAACTCGCTTCAGCATCACTTCATTTGTGTGTGACCATGATGTTGCTCTGTAATATTTACCATTTAGCGGAATAATCAGAGCTTCTTGTTCTGTTAGTAGCTGCTTAACCACTTCCGTCCAGAACACTGTTCCGCATTCATGGTCATTTGGCTGTACATTTAGCCTGTATTCTTTCTTATTTTTTTCTTTGCTCTCCGTCTGGATCAGTATGTCAGACTTCGCTATTGCCTTGGCGATCATCATAATTGCTTTCTCAATGGCAAGCTTTGAAAGATTCAGCTTTTCCATGTCAACTGCAATGATTTCTGCCAAAGACTGTATCTCTTTGTTTCTATCTTGGAATAAAAAATCAAACATTTTCTCTTTCTCCTATTAAACATAGATTATCTGAACTTCCAGCTCATCCTTGCAGAACATAGCCACATCGAAGGCCATAAATCCATCATTTTTTCTCAATTTCGGTTCTATCTTGCCGAAATTTTTATTTCCAAACTTATCCTCGCTCACGCTTGTGTTATTCGTGTACCACCGCATGATTGCTGATGGTCCGAAGTTGATCATCCCCTGTGAGAACATGGACTGGATGAACGGTGCGATGATCCCAGTGGCTGATGTTATCTTTCGAATCAGTCTGACAATGCCATGTGGATTCTTCTTGTCTTCAATAGAAATTTCTCTTTCTTCAAAGGCTTGCTTGAATAATGTGTATCTGTATGTGTCCATTGCAATTTTCTTTATATCAAAAATTCGCATCTGTTCCATGCACCAGTCAACAACCAGATTCACATCAATTACTGGTCCAGGAACAACTTCAAAGTCCTCAAATTCTGCTTGTCCAGCATTTCGCAATGGAAATTTAATAGAATCAATAAACGGAGAGTCTGCACAGATCCATGTGCGTTGTCTCCATATCCATTCTCCATCATCTGTCTTGGTCAGAACGCCCGCTGATACGAAGTCGCGCACATCCGCATAGTCAATGCCGATCACTGCTGCCTGTCCTCGCGTATCCAATGTTATCCGCGGAATTTTTCGTTCCAGTTCTTCCATTGTCTCGCCTTCATAACATGCTCTCAGGACATTTTGCCATGTTGTGACCGTCTCCTCTTCCTTTCGTGCCGATCTGTCCATTCGTTTTGTAATAAATTCAGCACGCTTTGACGGAATCTTCTTCATTTCCAGATAATCATGCATGATCTGATTCGCAAGAATCGGCATGTATTCCATTGAAGGGTTGGCCTTGTGCCATGCCTCCGGATCATCGATTTCTTTCATGTCATCAATCTCGCAAATGAACGGGAAGTACCCTAGCAGATTCTCTCCCGTCTCCAAAATCTCAGCGCACATTGCCGAAATTTCATCTAGTGGACCGTCTCTGACATATCCATCTGTTGTGATAATAAACTCTCTCGAATGCTTGACCTTACCAAAAGAGGATTCAAATACATTGATCTGGTCATAGTTCTCGTAGGCATGGATTTCGTTCAGGACAAGACATCCTGTTCGCTTACCATCCTTGGTCTTTGCGTTCGAAGTGTTGTATTTCATCTCCGATCCTGTTGCCAGGTTCGTGATAAGTTCCTTTGTGACCGAAAACTTTCCCTTGAATTTTGGATTATCATGTAGCATGTCATAAGCTACCTTGAATGTGTCCTTAACCTGGCTCTCTGAGTTCGCCACAATTTCAACATGGTAATTTTTCACTCCGTAGAGCGGAGTCTGAAAGAAATTTACCAGCGGCACGATGAATCCATCTTTACCATTTCCACGTCCTTCCTTGATGAAGAACTTTGAAAATACTGGAATGTCATCCACATACATAAATGCAAAGGCATAAATGAACTTTTGGAATGGAAATAATTCGTAGTAATTTGTTTTGCAGTACTGTAGACAGTTCCTATATGTTTTTTCATCAAAAAAAACATCGTTTCGCTTCAATGTCGGCTTCACGATGTTTTCTATCAGTAATTTTCTCTTTTTATTTATCCATTTCGGATGCTCTTCGGCATATTTGAGATAGTCGTCAATTTCCTTACAAGTAACCATCAGTCGGTTGCTCCGGTTCCGGAATTGGTTCTTTCAGCTTCAGGTCCGCAAGAATCTTTAACATGGTTGCTGTAGTCTTCTGCAGATTGACCACAGATTCATTCGCTTTTTCTACGCTGACACCATTCCCATTGATGGTTTCATACCGGATTCCTTTTTTTCTAATATCTGCAATCAGTTTCTTTTTCAATGACCAATAATATACATAATCATCAACTAAATCCTTATAGAATTCTGCGTTCATTCCACGCAACTTCAACTGCTTTACTAACGATTCTTTTATCTCCGTCTGTGTCAGTATTTTCTTCCTCTGAGTCAATCTTTTCACCACCTTTTTCACTCAAATCATGCCTTTTTTATCAAATTTTTCACTTCTTTTTTTCGCTCTTTTTAAGCCTTTTTTGAAGTTATCTGAAAACTTTCCTTCTTATAGTAAGTCCTGAAATTTGACCCCCCTGCCCTTTTCACGCGAGATTTTAAAATTTCTCCAGAGTCATGGCTACATCCCCGTTCTTCACTTAGGAAAAATCGCTGAGAATTTACCGGGGGGTCTATTTAAAAATTGAGGACAGCTGCGGACTCGAACCGCACATGCGACGGCTTGCACCGTCCGCTTGTCTCCTCCTAAGCTATGTCTGTCCTCAGTGTAGCTACCATCTTTCTTTGCTCGCAAGCTTCTTCTTTCTTTGGAATCTTCTTGGAGTCCTTCCATGTCGCAGATTGTGACACTTCACACATAGACTGATCAGGTTGTCATCTTCCAACCCTAGCTCCGGATGCTCTTTTAGTTCAACAATATGATGCACCTCTTCAGCTCTTCTGATCTTTCTGTCTTCTCCTTGCAGGATGCGGCCCGCTGCCACTGCATCCTTTAATCTCTTTCTGCAGTCCTGGCACTCATAGTGATCTCTCTCAAGAATCTGCATCCTCTTATGTTTCCATGCCGCTGCATTGTAAAATGCTTTTGCTTCTCTGTCTGTCATTTTCTTTCCCTCACGCACAAAAGACACCCGCTGGCATTCAGGTGTCTTTTCCAAGGAGTATTGTAGAAGTATCTGTCCGTCTTTCGACAATACCATATTAGCATGAGCAAAACTCCAGTGAACTCCACTCTTTAATTAATTTGAATCTTTTTCAGTGCTCTCCCATGTAACTCGTAGATCCAGCTCTCACTGTATTCCATGAGTTGTGCTATCTTCCACCACTCAAATCCTTTGATATACCTGTAGAACATAACATCTCTTTCGTCCTGATCATCTAACTCATTAATTCTGTATTCTATGTCCTTATAGGTCTGTACCTGCTTTACTCCCTCTTGATACAGCTTGTCCTCTCTTTCCTGAAGAGCTGCCGCGTAAGAACTTAGATCGCTTTGATTGGATCCATGTGGCATCCCATCATTATTCGATGAAGGATACATCTTCATGTTCCTGATCTCTTCAATCTCTAATTCGATCCTCTTGATTCTCTTCCCATGTTTTCTGTATGCCCTGAGATAGGTTTTCTTCCTGTCGTTCTCGTTTTTTACATTGTTCTCTTCCAGTCTCTTCTCCATTGGCATCATCTCCTATCTTGTACTTTCTCGCCAAGTATTCTGCTACATCTCCATGCCACAACTGCTGCCCCTGCGCTTCGATCAGATTGCCTGCTTGGTATGCCGGCCGGTGAAACTTCTCGCTTGCCTTCCGATCCGGCGGATGTTCTGCCATATCAGTATAATGTTCTTTTTGGTTCTGCTGGATCTCTGCTGGACTCCAGCGTGTGTCTGTACTTCTTTTCACTGTTCATCACTCCAATCAAGAGCCTGCCCACAAAATTTGCAGCGTGGGCATGATGCTTGTCCGTTCCATGTTTCAATTTTCTTTTGTCTCTGCTCCTCTAATGCTTTAACCGCCATTTTCTTTGCTTCGATGTTTTCTTCACTGTTGGATGTATCCAACCCCTTAATGATTCTGATTGCATCTTCAATATTCAACTTTCTTTCTCCCTGCTATATAATCTATGGACACATTATATGTATCTGCATATTTGATTGCTTCTCCTAGCGTCAGCCCTTTCCTTCCTGTTTCAAGATCTTGTAGTCTTTCCTCCTTCATGTCTAACTTGACTGCTGCCTCTTCTCTTGTCAGTCCTCTGATTTTTCTTAGATACTTCAGACGGTTTCCTATTGTTCCTACCGGTCGTAATATAACCATTGTAATCAATCCCTCCTTTCACGTCCCATGCGCAAATGTCGCAATCCTCAGGACATACATTTGCCTTTATTGCTCTTTCGCACATCTCCATTCTTGTTCTTATATCTTCCTCGTAGTCCTTTATAATTCCAAGTTTCCTTAGAATCTTATAAAACAGTGACTTTTTTCTCACATCTCTTTTTTTCCTTCCATCGTTCTTTCCATTTCCGCAGCCACTCAAGCTGTGCTTGATCCTCTTTCTCTTGTCTTGTCATTTTCCACCTACCTTGATCTGCTCCATGCACATTCTCCTCTTCCAACAGTTCCGGGTTGTCAAATACGTTGCCGACAACTTCCATTTCATTTAACTTGATATACGTGTCCGTAAGTGGCATTGAATAACAGAACGGCTCGCATTTACTTAATTCATCCGTTGGAATCACTTCATAATGCCATCCAATTACACTGTCTATTACTTCTTCGCTTTCCACTTCTATGACGTTAAACTCTCCGAATACTGCTTTTACAAGATCATCCGGATTACCATGACACATCAAAATGTCGTTTTCCCATATTTCCTCGCCTTTTAAATCAGTCAAATTCGCATATCGGCAAATCGTATTTTCATCAACCAGGAATTCACCCTCAAGGCTTTTATCGTGGATATAATTCTCGTCACTAAGATAGTCCTGTACCCATGTTCCATTAAGATGTTTGTTACTTCCCATTCCGTGAATATGTTTCCCTCTGAAAAGTATTTCTCTATTCATATATCATTCTCCCTCTCTGTACGGTTCTGGTAGTGGCATCCAGGCATCCACAAAAAATCCATAGCTTGAATATGATTTTTCATCATCTCCCGGATAGAACGTACCGCCCTCGTTATTTTCTTCATATCGCGCGATATCCGGCATTGTGGAGTTTTCAAACGATACCAGTATATAGCTTTCATCTTCGGGAAGTCTCTCACTCGCTGGAATCCACTTCTGACTTTGGAGTGCAATAGCAATTTTCGCAAGTTCGATAGCATCAAGCCATTCTCCACATTTTTCTTTTTCCTCAAACTCCGCTAACTTCTTCATAGCTTCTGACAGCTTGTTCTTGTCCTTAATCACCGCTTTACCGCAGTGGTATGTTGTTAATCTCTCTTTATTCTTCATCTCTTCTACCTCCCTTAACTACCGGAATATCCGAGAATACCACCGTGGCCCTCTCGTTTTCTGATGACGCTACAACCACAATCTCTATGTCATCATATCCAAGCATAAATTCCGGAATGAGGTAGATTCCGTACTGCTCGACAGCTCCATGATTATTTCTCATGTAGTCAGATACAAATTCTAACTTTTCATCCAACAGATTGTGTGCTTCCTCTTCATCGTACCGCTTTGTCAAGTGTGTGATTGCCTGCTTTACGTTCAAGCTTCCTGTCCACCAGAAAAATGGCTCGATTTCTTCGATATACTCAAACTTGCTATCTGTTATAATCTCTTTCATCTGTTTCTCTCCTTCCGCTTCATCCACCTTACGCATTTTCTTGATATATTCTCGAACCGTCTGGATCGTTGAAAGTACTCCGTCATAAAAAGGATCGATTCTTTCATGTTCTGCAATTGTTGCTTTTGTTTCTGCTTCTGCCTGATCCAGCCAATCAACCAAATCTCTCGCGTCTCTTTCTGTCATATCTTCTCCTTCTTTCCATTTCATCTCTTTCTTCGCAGTACATTAATCCCACATACTGTCCATAACTCATTCCTTCTTGTCTTGCTTTTGCATTTATTTCAGCCAGCTCGCTTTTCCAAGCTGTTGATCTCTGTCTTTTTGGCACTTATCTGCTCCTTTCTCCTCCCTGCCGCATCCAGGGAGGAAGTCTTTGTTATCATGTTGCAGTATTGTGACATACTTTTATCTCCACGCCATTCAGCGGAGGTAACTATAAATAATTTTTCTTATATCTCGCCATCCACTCTTCTCTCGTATGTGTCTGCTCATATTCTGTCTGTGCTATTCTGCATAGTAGTTCCCGCATTTTTCGGTTATTGTGGACCGCTTCCGGTCCTTCTTTGTGATGATTCCGACACAGATCTACCTTGAGTCCATCTGCCTCAGATAGTTCGCGCTGTCCGGATCCGAACATGATATGATGTTCCTCTGTGTACTTCTTGGAAGGATCGTCATAGAGTATCAAACAGAGATAGCAGACTCCCTTTCTACTCTTGAGGATGCTCTTTTTATGTGATTTCCTTTTTTTCTTGCAGGCTAATTTCGGAAATGCCATGTCTGAATAATCGATGCTCATAAGATATACACCCCAACTAAGTTTTTCGGATCTCCTTGCATTCGATCAAACCATATGCACGGTTCGCATACTCCTTCAATGTCTTTTCTCAGCTCTTCTGCGGAATCTGCCAGCATGATAATGTTCGTCGAACTGCTGCAAGCATAGACTCTCGCAACATATTTATCCGGTATATCCCGCGGGTGCTTATAAATTGCAATCGATGGTATCGCTATCGCTGATAAGTCCATCTCTCGAAAGCTATGGATTATTTTGTTATTTACTGAGTTCTTCTCCATTTTCATCCACCTCTTCTTCTAACCATTTCTTCCAATACTCTGCCGAGTTCAACATCATGTGAGGCATCTCTTTCACGGATGCTGCCATGTACAGTGCCATCTTGTATGATTCCATTGTCTTCATGTATTCCCATCTGCTGCCAGCCGGATTCTGTTCTTCTTCTGACTTATCCACCTGTTCTGAATCGGTTTCCACTTCTGTGTTTCTCACATTTTCTTCCATCTGCTCTGAATTATCCACAGGTTTTTCCACAATCTCCACAGGTTCCGGCATTGCACTGGTGCAATTTTCCTCTTCGTGCTGTCCCGCTCTGATAAAATCGCTCCGTATTTCCGGTGTTCCCCCTGCTTCCGGAAGGATTTCCGGAAAATCTTTCTCAATCTCTGTCTGTCCCGGAATGTCGTTTGGAAGCTCTAGCGGTTTCTCCGTCTCCTGTTTCTCCGATTTTTTTGGTTTTGGCAGTTTCGCCTTCACTACCTTTGACTCTTTTCTCTTCTCTTTCTTCGGTTGCACTGGTGCAATCCGTTCTTTTTCCGGATACTTCTGTCCGTAGAGCTCCTCCCAATTCTGTTTTGCGTCTTCCTCTTCTGTGATCCGGACAAGATAGCTTAAAATATTCTCCCAGGCAAACTTTTCTTTCAGTCCTTGTCTTACAACCTGCAATATAACCTCGTCCTTCTCATCGTTTAGATAGAGCATAATTCTTCCGCAGCCTTGTGGTCTTACACTGTATAGCTTGTCCCCGTCCGGTGCTAACACCTCTTTGATTCGTCCTGTTCCTATGCTTGTTCTGACTGCCTCATGCAGTTTTAGATATAGTTCCGGTTCATCCATGCAGATCTGATGGATTGCCTTTTCCAGATTGTCGAGTTCTTTCTGTTCTTCTTTCTCGCCTTCCAAAATGACTTCGATATCTGTGATCTTCTCTTCGCTTTCTATCTCTTCTTTGACCGCCTGGATCTCTGACTTGCTGTATGCCGGTGTCAGCTCTTCTGCTACGCTTTCCGGAAGCGTCAGCATCAGTGCCAGCTTCGCATAGCCAAATCCTTTGTAATGCTCCTGCAGTCTCGGAGAGTAACCACCCTCCGAGAATCTGTCATTGATTCTGATGTATCTTGATACCTGTGTAGCTTCAAGCTTGTATTCCGCCCAGGGCGAATTCGTTTACATTGTTGTATCTGGAATTCTTTAAGATATCTGTATCTCTTCCCTGTTTCAGCAAATATCCTGTCATAACAAAATCTTCCACTGTTCTGTTCAGGACGGTATTCATTGCCTTTTTGTATTCCTCATAATCCTGGTACTGTACTAATTCCATCAAACCGCCTCCAGTTCTTTTTCTATTTCTTCTGCTTCAAGGAAATCTTCCGCCAATCCCTGAAGGACTCTTATATTCTTTTTCTCTTCCAGCTCTGCAATATTGGCTTCTCTCTTGATCTTGCTGATCTTGGCCAACTTCTTATCTTCCTCTGTCAGACGTTTTCTGATTGCCTTCTGCCAGCTTTTCAGGAATACCCGGATTTCCTCGATCCCCGGCTCTTCGTCATAATAGCTTCTGTGCTGTCTGATTGTGCCTCCCGGCTCTACTTCAATCGTGTAGAATGGGATTCCCGGTGTTTCCTGTCTTCGCAGGAAACAGATATATGTCTCTCTGCTCTCGATCCTGTCAAAATATCGTTCACTGCTGCCGGCACAATGATGCAATGCACGTCCTTCTTTCACGATATCCACTAACGTGTTCGGTACAATGATCTTATACTCTTCATCTTCGTACTCATATCGGCTCTTGATCTCTTTCAGGATCCCTTCTGCTTCTGGAAACTTCTGCCGCATCTCCTGTGCATATGCTTCTTTTCCCTCTGCATTGTTTTCCAGTTCTTTCAAGATCTGTATCTGCTGCCGGTCTACAACGACTTCATCATGTCTGCGTTTTAGCTCTCTTGGACGATAGACCATCTCGTCAGCCATATTTTTACAACACGCTTCACACATACTGAGATAATCTTTATATTCTTCAAGAACAGCTCTTGCCGTCATTCCTGCATACTGCTCTTTTTTCTGCCTTTCGATGTAGTTCATGATCTTCTGTGGACTCATATATTTTTCCAATCCCCGGATGTCGCTTGGTTCTATCTCATTCTTCATCATCACTGTACTGTCTCTTTTGAGATCTTCTGCCCTGTCTCGTCTGAATACTGCATCCAACGTACCATTCTGTTCCCACCATGTTCGTCACGAATCCGGTTGATTTTCTGACGGTCTTGGATTCTGAACATTCCCTCAATGCTTTCCTCTCTCATGTCCAGTGGTCCATAGTATTGTGTCGGATATCCCGGATAGTCTGTACAGCCGATCGTATCTCTCAGCAGATTCCAAAAGCGTCCTTTTGCCAGGTACTCGATCTTCTGTGCATATCCTTTCATCTGTCCTGTCCCTGCCACAAGTCTGTTGTAGTTCAGTTCCATTCCCGTCTTCGATAAATGCTCCAGGACTCTTGTTGCTTCGCTGTAAGTGGTTCCGTCTAATATCTGGCCAAATTCTCCCGGATACAAGTAACCTTCTCTTGCTCTTAGATTTTTCCGGTTTCCTTTTGTCCATCCATCCCAGGAGTCCTCGTAATAGATCATGTATGTCTTCTTCAATTTTCTGTTGGAGTAGACCTTGTACAATAAAATTCTGATTTCATCTCCAAGCTCTACATAATGTCTTCCATTGTCCCATCCGACCTTTGCTTCTATGATCCGAAGCACGCTTGTATCTTCATCTACCGGCTGGATGAGATAGCAGCTCTTCCATTTCTGTTCGATATGGTCTGTTCTTGTCTTTGCCCTCACCTAGTTTCCGCAGGAGGGCAGAATACCATATCATTGTGCCGGATCTTCTTTTCTCCATCCCGTCGTTTGATTTCTTCCGGCCAGCTGGATTCCCCGCAGTTCGTACAGACAAATTCTTTCGTTTCCCTATTCCGGAACATGTAATCCTCTCCTGCTGCCTGTTCAAAGAACCATTCTCTTAGATTCTTCGGACGACCTGGAACTTTTCTCATCAGGTTCATGAGTTTTATTTTCCGGTTTGTTTCACATCTTTCCCTGATCTCGCTGTTATAGCTATGTTCCAATCCGTTGATTCTCTCCCACGGGCTGTTGTTCCACGCTCTGTGTCTAATCAATTCTTTGATCCTGTTTGCGTCTTTCTTCTGCAGTTTCGGATAATCGTCATATGTTCTCCATTCCCAATCTCGCCAGTCCTCGTTCAGTGCATTCAGGATACCGCCTTTTCTCCAACCATGCTGCTCTTTCCAGTACTCATGTTCCCCTGTCTCATAGTTGATACAGTACCGCACCAGCAGTTCCTTCGCCTGATAGATATTTAGGATCAGGATTTCCCCCAACTCCTGCAGCGAGGCTGTAAGTCCTTTTCCTTCCGGTTTCTTTGGTTTGATCCGTTCAATCGCTTTTCGTTTCATTTCTGCACCTCCACCCATTCTCTTTCTTCTGTCATGGAATAGATCTGATGCGCTTTCGCTTGTATTCCGTCAACATTCCTCACGCCTGCTGCCACTGGCTTGCCTTTCTCGTCCTCTACGATCAGTCCGATCACGGTTCCGTATTCGCCTTTCACTTCCGGATGTTTTCCCCTTGCGATCGCTATCTTTGTCTCTCCGATCGCTTTTGACCGCTCTTTTTCTGCGTATGCACCTCTTTCTCTTTTCTCCCACGTTCTCTTCGGATGGATGATCATATATTCCATTGCCGCCATTGCAATCTCCATAAGCGTCAGTTCTCTTAATAATGTCAGCTCTGTAGATACGACCATCGAGCATCCATCCTCTTCGTCTATACTCCCGCCAGCTTCGCACAGGAAGAATTTGTTCTTTCCATCGATCGGATACCACTGCAGGCAATCCAGGATATACTCCGCCGCATGGAATCCAGTGGATCTTGTTTTGCTTTTCTCTTCTTTGTAGGTCTTCCCTTTCTCGTACTGGAATGTCCCTTTTCCGTGTTTTGCCTGAATTTTTTTATTGAACCCTTTGTATACTCTCATTTCTTCTCACCCAGGTAATATTTCCTCACGATCTCTTTGATCTGTGCCTTTCCCGGTATGCTTATATACAACGGTGGTGTCAATCCTGCTGCCTTTGTGATCCTGTCATCCAACTGTGCTTTGTCGTTAAATGCATTCTTTAAGATCAGAGCCATGCATTCTTTCAATGACTTCCCTTTTCTTCTGACTGCAAAGGCCATCTCTTCGTCCTCTAAACATAACTGTTCGATAAAATCCGTCCAGTCTCTCAGTGCTCCTGTCAGACTCAGATCTTTCGCTTCCAGTTCCAGTTTTCCCATTGCCGCAAGACTCGGTGTTGTCAGTTCCTCGATTGCACCGGTGCAAAAGTCCTCTGCGTCTTCCGGATCCAATCCGTTCTCTTCTGCGATTGTCTTGATCGCTTCTAAGTCCCCCTCTTCTAACTGTGCTTTGGCCGCACGGTTAATCTCCTCGTAAGAATCAAATTCTCCAAATTTATCAAACATCTTTATACCTCTTTTCCTTGTAAGTACGCTTGTAGCGTCTCCTTATACTCGCTGTCTTTTTCATACACAATTTCTATTTCGTGTTCTGTGCTCTCTTCCAAGAACATTTTCCACAGATCTTGATTCTGTATGCCTTTTCCATCTGATTTCTTCCACTCTGCTCGTCTCCACTTTTCCGGATTATCTGCCAGTATCATGTTCTTGATGTACGTGTTCCTCGTGTAGAACACAACTCTGCATGGTTCTTTAAGCTTTTTGCAGTGCATAGATCATTGCCAGAAGCACGCTGCGGTTATAAGTTGTTCCTTCCTCTTCTCCTTTCAGGAATCGGTCTTCAATATCTCCGTTTCTCCTTGTAAATGTTAAGGCTGCAGCATATCCTCCTCTCTTTGGTGCTGCCGGTCCTGTGATCGTGGTTTCTATGTAGATCTTCACCGTCTTCATTCTTCAAATCCTCCTGTTCAGCCTGATCAATGTATATCTCCGGTATTTGAATCCTGTAGCCGGATTGATTCCTTCATAGCTCTTGGCAATGTAATAGCCGTTCTTCTGTTTGATCTCTTTTGGCCATCTTGCCAGTTTTTTCTTCTTTGGTGGTTTCAGCGGCATGTTCCGCGAAGTGCTGTAACTGGATTCGCTGAGTCTTGGCTTGTCCCTCTTTCCATCCTCCCTCTTTTCTCCCACCTTCTCGTTTTTGGTGATGTAGGATGCGAGCTGTGAGAAATCCTCTTCGTAGTATTTGCTTTTCTCCAGTTGTTCTGCATAGATTCCACCGTGTGGCCAACATTCCTCTACCCAGCGGATCGTATCCCGGCATCCGGTGATGACCATGTGAACGTGCCATGCTCCCTTGGTTCCTTTCTCAATGTTCCGGATCCAGCGCAATTCGATCTGTTCTTTCTTGTATCTTGTCCTTAGCTTGCTTATCAGATTCGTGAAATCCTTCTTTGCTTTCGCCATGTCCGGAGGTCTTGCCTCGACTCTGTACGTCAACGTCAGGAAGTAGTCCCCCTTTCCAAAGTACTCCAACAATCTGTGTCTGGCTGTCTCTGCTTTATTCATGGCGTTCACCACTGCCATCTGCTCCGGTGTAGGCTTTCTCTTCTTTTCTCTTGGCAGTCCCCTTGCTCCATACCTGCCATCATGGTATTCCTTCACCTCCAGGATGTCTCCTTTCCGGAAGGTGTGTGTTACTCTCTTCGTTGCCATCGTATACCTCTATCTTTAATATCTTAATCGAGTATTAAAATGGGGCAGAACCCCCGTTTTTCTTGACTTCCTGCCCCACAGATGTTAAGATAATAATGTCTTTAATATCTGCGAGACAAAAGTCTTGCATTCAACACTTCCGTTACCTCCGGAAGTGTTGTTTTTTTTATCTGTTTTTCCAGCGTCCTTGCGATCGAATTCAGCGCGTAGAAGCTTGCTGGTACAGCCAGTCCGATCAGGACGCGCTCCAGCGTTGACTCCGGTGCTTTGACCGATATGGAATATGTAATTGCTGCTCCGGAAGCATAGAAGAGTCCAACAAGCATTCCAACACCTGTGATAAACCTTGTTCTCCAAAGGCTCATTCTAATATGATGTATTCTCCTTTGTTCTTCTTCCTGGCGTACTCGTTCGCCTCTTCCCATGTCCCAGAGCAACAGCCCAGTTCCTGTGTTTTCGTCCATCTGATAATCCATATGTGGTCTTTCTCCCTTCTTCCTCGTTTCTGGCTCATTTCTCATTCTCTGACATAACTCTGTCCAATCCATTCATGAGGAAATCTTCATACTGCATCCGCTCTTCCTCTGATCTCAGATCCGGATAGATTGCCATCCGGATCAGCTCTGCTGTCTGTTCCCCGGTGAACTGCCAGTCCTTTTCCTTTTCGATCTGCTCAATCAGGCTGGATCGAAAAAACTTGATCTTCACTTCCCTGTTCGGAATGTCCTGCAATTTTCCCGGGATCAGACTCAGTAACCTTCTTTTGTATAAAGCAAATTCTCTCTGTTGCATTCCTTTTTCCTCCTTCCTTTTTTGTATGATGTGCACGGATAACAGCGGCTACGTTCCATACAACTGTTTCTGTGTTGACAGTAGCAACAATCCTCCATGCTTGTCCTTCTTTCCACCGCCTAAGCGGTTTTATCCTTTCTTGATCTCAGATGCTCGTTTATGATAGTTGATACATCATTGATCACTTTTTCATGCTCTTTTTCGCTTTTCCCCAGATAAGCAGAATCATCGAATTTATATGTGCATCCGCTTTCTGTCTTTTTGATCTCTACGATCACCTGCATCACCTCCTAGAAAAGTTTATGTGCTACGGTTTGTACTTGTTGCTATTTTCTATTTTTTCTCCTATACTTTCCTTACAGGCTCCCGCCAGAGCTGAGTATGTAAAGAAAGGAGTTTTTTTATGAAACTAATACCAGCATTCTTCCAGGCTATATATGTTTCTTACAATAGCCTACCTGTTTCCGATCAAATTCAACTTTTAGGAATCATTGCTTCTCTTGTAGTCAGCATTGTCGCAATTGTTATTTTCTCTTGCAACTTTGCATCAGAACTCCAAAATGTTAGAATCTGCTTCTAGGCCAATTGTCTCTATGTATATAGATTCCATTACTGTCTGTGAACAGACTAGCTACTTTGTATTAAAGAACTTTGGAGCATCTCCCGCTAAAATTACCACTTTTAAATATGATTCTATTTTGAAAGAAACCACTCAAAAATTTGCTCTTCTATGTTCTCAATTTGATTTTGTTGAAGGAATTATTCTTGCTCCCGGCCAATCAAAATTATTAGAATATGACATGACGAAACTTCCTGTTGATAATGTGAGTTTTAATATCAAATATTCTTTTGGAAAGCTCTCATATTCTGAGGAGATAACTGTAAATGTAAAAAACTACATACATATTCCGGTAACACGAAACAGTTCGCATACACTTCCTGAAACCGAAAGAGAAGTCCAAACCTTACGTGAAATGTTAGAACGTTCTATGTGATAACTGTGTCTTTTGTTATTGAGGAAATCGTATCTTCTAAAATAGTTCGTGCAGTACCTACTGTTATTTTGTTTTTTCGCATGATTTCTATGATTTCCTCAATAATTTGATTTACTTTTTCTCCATTCACACTTTCTTCAATACCATTTTCATAGAAATCATAGTTGACATATCTCTTACTCATTCTCTTATCACCTATCTTTCATTATCCTTTGGTGTATGCAGCGATTAATGCGATAATTGAAATAATTGTTGGAAGCCACGGGTGTCGTTCTGGAAACGATGCCCAATCTATTTTTCTTTTCATCTCTTCTCTCCTCGCTTGCTATTTTCTATTTCTTCTCCTATACTTTTCTTACAGGCTCCCGCTAGAGCTGAGTACATACAAAGGAGTTTTTATGGATAATTCGATTTTATTAAGCCCTGACTCTTACGAACTTCTTAAATACATAAGTTCCCAGCCTAACTCATTAGTTACTAATGTTTCAGAACTATCCGAAGATTGCTTATCTCAGTTGGTGCATTACAAACTTATCGAAGAACACATGACTATCTACACCAATTACTTTCCTGTTGTTTCAGTATCTCTATAACAGAACTTGGAAAAGGATATCTCTACGGCCGACAAAGCAATGATGCTTTTCAACAATCTGTGAAAGCTATTGCCGACTCCGCTAAAGAATCTGCCGACTCCTCCAAACATCTTGCCGAATCAACGCACAAACTCGCTACTGATTCCAAGAAAATTTCTAAATCTGCAGAGACTTGTGCTGATCTTGCATACAAGAAATCCAAAAAGGCTGATATCAAAGGATGGATTTCTATTGGTATCGCAGCATTTGGTGCTTTCATTGAGTTTGCAATTCATCATTCTGAAGTAATTGCTTTTGTCAAATCACTCTTGGGAGTATGACATGACAAAAGAATTGGAATAATAGTGCTAATATTGAAACGACCATTGCTACATCTGAAACCGTTATTTTTGACGGTTTCTTTTTCTTTCTATCTTTTCTCATCTCTTCTCACCCCACTTTCTTCTCTGGACCATCTTTCTCCATTGCGTCTCTTGCCTTGAGCACTTCTACGCTTCCTTTTACTACCAGGAGGCTTTCTTTGTCTAAATGCTTTAGGTTCTCTACAGTTTCTTCAATTAATCTTTTCTGTTCTTCACTCATGTTGTTCACCTCTTTCGTGTTGATTGTAAAACAATTATATGTCGACATAAAACTTTTGTCAAGTATTGTTTTGTTGATTATTTCAACATTTTCTATTGTGCATTCAGGCACTGTGTGTTATAATATGTTCATAGCGAAGGGAGGTGCAAAATGAACGAACGTATTAAAGAACTTCGAAAAGTTCTAAAGCTGACACAACAAGAGTTCGCAGAATCAATAAAGGTTAAACGTAATACTGTAGCCACTTATGAAATGGGACGTAGCATTCCAAGTGATTCCGCAATAGCTCTTATATGCAAAACATTCAATGTTAATGAGGAATGGCTCCGATCTGGAGCTGGTGATATGTTCTTAGAACTTCCTGAAGAAGATGAAGAAGCTGCTTATGTATCTGAATTGCTTGAAGACAGTGATAACGATTTATATAAGTTGATTAAGGAAATCATGCACACATATCATGAATTGTCTCCTAAATCAAAGGAAGTAATCCGTGATTTCAGTGCCAAATTGCGAGAGAACATAAAAAAAAGGAAGCTAATGCTTCCTTCTTTCTAAATGTCTTTTTAAGATGGTGTAGAGCTGGCGAAGAAATTTTTCATCTGAATCGTCAATTTTCTTCACCATTCCTATGATAAGTTGTTTAGATACATTGCTCATTATGTAGTCCCTCCGTTCCCAGCAAGAACACTCTTCGAAATTCCTTGATTTCATCATACGACATTTGAATTTAGAAATCAATGGTTTTGCCGAACATTTGTTCTTGTGCAGAGATGGATACTTATTATATCAATTAAAATCAGGAGAATTTATTTTATGAAACATAAAGAACGACTTTCAGTTCTGTATGATCTCCTTTTCAGTGGGCTTGCAATCGTAGCTGTCTACTTTGCAATCTGTGACATGACAACTGGATGTTCCGCAGTTCAACGCGACATTGACTTTGTGATCAATGCAATATTTATCGCAGACTATGCGTTACGATTACTGATTGCTAAAAATAAAAAAGAGTTCTTCCGGAATAACATACTGGATCTAATTGCAATTATTCCGTTTAACTCTTTGTTCAAGGTGTTCAGGGTATTCAAAATTTTCAAGATGCTGAAACTGTTAAAACTGGCAAAAGCATCTGCGCGATTTGCAAGGCTCTACAAACATATAAAGTTCTTCTTTGACTTGAATGGATTTAAGTATATGGTCGGAGCAACGCTGATCTGTATTGCAATCGGTGGAATATCCATCCATTATGCGGAAGGAATGAGCTTTTCAGATGGCTTTTTGGTGGAGTTTTGTTACAGCGACAACTGTTGGATATGGAGATATTTCGCCATCAACAATTCCCGGAAGAATCATAGCAACTGTACTTATGCTTGTTGGGATCGGTCTGATTGGCTCTCTGACTAGCACGATCACAGCAGTTTTTCTTTCAAAAAGACAACTGATGAAGAAAAAATCTGCTACAAAAGATATACTGATCAGCTCGATACAGAGCCAGCTGAACAATTTTGACAAACTGTCAGACGATGATATTCAGGCAATCTGCAAAACGCTGCAATGCCTGCATGAAGGAAAAGGTGATAATGATGAAAGTAGGAATGAGAACTCCGAACTTAAAGAAGAGTGTTAAAGCTCGGACAACTGGAAAAGTAAAAAGAGCTGTTAAGAAATCCGTGTCTCCTGGATACGGGCAGAAAGGTATCGGATGGATAAAGGATCCGAAGAAGGCAGCATACAATAAAGTCTATAACAAGACAACCTTGGGAGTCGGTGATGTATATCGTGGGATCGGTGGAAATGGATCGCGTTCATCTTCCAACAGTTCTTTCAGTGGATCTGCCGCAGAAATCCCTGAGGTACGGATTCCATCTAAGCTTGAGAAAGTGCTGACATCAAGTGAGAAGAAAAAATACATTTCGCTTGTTCAAGCTGGATGTGTACTTGATCGGGACAGAGATTCAATCATAAAAGCAAATGGAAAACGCACAAAAATTTCTACATTCTCATTGTGCCGTGTAATCGCCATGATCATGTCAGTTGTCTTACTGGCTTTCGGACTTGCCGGACTCTCAACGTCTGTTGGAATCGGTGCTTTCTTTATTATATTCGGAGCTTTGTTCTTCTTGATGGCCAGAAGTTTCAAGACAACGATAACACTACACAAAAAGATATTCCAGATGAAAGATGATGGCTTTATATCTTAAATAAAAACCGCTCCTGCGCCAACAGGAACGGTCAACTGGGGAAGCACACGCCAATGTGCTTTAGTAACTCCGAAGAGATACTGTCTTACCAAAGAATATTGTATCATCTTCGGTGCAGTCGCACAATCAGAACTTACGTTCTGTGTATGGCTGTTATTTTTGTACTTTTTTTACATAATATATACGGAGGTGATATCATGTCGTATTGTATTTATTTGAGGAAATCAAGAAAGGATCTTGAAGCCGAGCAGCATGGTGAAGGGGAAACTCTTGCCAGACACGAACGTGCGCTTCTCTCTCTTGCTAAGAAAAACAACCTTATTATTAGCAATATTTATCGAGAAGTTGTGTCCGGAGAAACTATAGCTGCGCGTCCTGTTATGCAACAGTTGCTTCGCGAAGTAGAACAAAACCTTTGGGACGGTGTGCTTGTTATGGAAGTAGAGCGTCTTGCTCGTGGTGATACGATCGATCAGGGAGTTGTACAGAGAGCTTTCCAGTATTCCAACACACTAATCATCACTCCTTCCAAAACCTATGATCCGGCCAATGAATTCGATGAAGAGTATTTTGAGTTTGGATTATTCATGAGTCGGCGTGAATATAAGACGATCAAGCGCAGAATGCAGAATGGACGTTATGCTGCTATCTCTGAGGGAAAGTGGCCATATAACTCCGCACCATACGGTTTCCGGAGAACGAAACTTGAAAAAGAGAAGGGATGGACTCTTGCTTTTGATGAAAACGAGGCTCCTGTTGTGAGACTTATCTTTTCTATGTTTACCGGTCCGGAACGTGTTGGTATCCGGTCAATCACTCGTACTTTGAATAGTTACGGTACAAAGCCGCGTAATTCCAAACTTTGGAGCGAGAGCACAGTCCGCGGAATCCTCTCTAATGTTGTGTATGATCAATGTGTCAAGATTGGCGAACGAAAAGTGGTCAGAACGGTTGAAAATGGCGTTCTCACAACCACACGTCCGAGAACCAGTGACTATACCATTGTTTCCGGTCGGCATCCGCGCTTGATCGATCACGATGTATTTGCAGAAGCTCAGAGTTATCTTGGCTGCGGATCCCCGAAGCCTGCCGGTTCTAACATTATCAAAAATCCGCTTGCAGGAATCATTGTCTGTAGTGAGTGCAAAAAGAAAATGATTCGTCGGCCGCCTTCCGGAACTGCCAGTCGTGTTCCTTATGATCTGATGTTGTGCAGTACATATGATTGTCCTACCATTGGCAGTCCTTTGGATCTTGTTGAGCGAGAAGTTTATAATGCGCTTTCTGACTGGGTTGAAGGATATCGTCTGAGTGGTCAGACACCAAGTAAGAGTCTCATTCCGGAAAAAGAAGTTCTTTTGGAATCAGCTCAACAGACACTCGATCAACTTCTACGGCAAAAGGGAACCATGTATGATCTGCTTGAACAAGGTGTCTACTCAACAGAAGTCTTCCTTGAGCGATCTGCCAGTTTGCAAAGCCGAATTTCTGAAGCTCAATCAAACGTTGCCCAGCTGAAACTCGAACTTGACAAGGAACGTCAAAGAGAAGCCAATATAGAACAGTTCCTGCCGGCTTGTGAAGATCTGCTTTCCTGTTATTGGGATTTATCTATTCCGGAACGCAACAGATTGTTGAAATTACTCATAGAATCTATAGAATACAAGAAATTAACAAAAAATAAGCGCGGTCATCTGAATGAGCCTAACTTTGAATTGACCATAAAGCCCAGAATTCCGCGCAAATAAAGGGTTTTTCGTTATTTCCAAAAGAAACGGGATTATTCTTCTGTACCAATATCAGTCAGTATTCCTGTTACCTCTTTATATGGCATCGTATATCGCTGTGAAAGATAACGCATAGATGCAGCCAATTCGCCATCCGGTCCACCGAACTGACTTATAATGATCTTCGCCAGTTTCGGATTCGTCTGGGTTATCTTCACAGGATATTGAAGTCTTTTTTCATAATTCCACATAAATCAGCATCCCCCTTCCTGCCACGGCCATGGTTCATTGATCCAATTCCAGCAGTCACTGTTTTCGCTGACTGTATCTACAGTTAAAGGTCCATATACCTCTGCATATTCTTTGAGTGCTTCCATACGTTTCTCTTTATATTTTTGAAAATAGTCAAGTGCTTTCTGATTTTCAGGATGTGTATCTAAAAATAATTTAACATCATCTACTGCAAAACTTATCTGATTTATATATTCAAAAAGTTCTCTTCGATTCATTTCATGACAATTGCAACTCATTTACAGCATCCTCCTTTTCCACGAAATGGTTTTTCAAGCTCTTGAAAAATAGTTCCACACTGAAATCCATAACCGAGATCGTGAAGTTTTCTCCACTGCTGCCATGGGACATAAGCCATCGCAACCGGAAACTCTTGCAAAACATCCGTTTTGCTGTAATCACCAACACACTCATCGCAACAGTAATTTTTCGCCTTTTGCTCCGGAAGTGGAGGAACAGGAATATTGCAATGAAGCTGTCTTTCATTTTCTTGCCTTGTTTGTGGTCTGTAATTTCCATTCTGACAATAACAGTTCGTATTCCTATTAGAACAATATGGTGCCATAAAATAAATCCTTATATCTTTTTTGTTATTGTATGGAAGATAAGAAAAATTGTGAACAACAGCAAAAGGGATTGCCACGTGACAATCCCTAAACATAATACATTCACTTAAAAGTAGTTTTATTTCGCACCTAATGTTACTTCCACTGTCTTCTCTTCATATTCTCCATTACTCTGTGGAATCTGAATTGTCAGTGACACCTTATCTCCTTTGGCATAATATTGAAGCTGTTCCTGAAGATCATCCATGCTTGATACGGTTGTTCCGTCAATTGCTGTGATAACACTTCCTTTTGTCATTCCGGCTGCCTCTGCTCCACCGCCTTTTGTGATTTCTGATACATAAACACCTTCCGGCATATTCAGCTGTTTGGAATATTCAGCCGGCACGCTCATTCCTTTGATGTCAATTGCGCCCTGATCTTTTTCTGCAACCTTTGTCTTTGTTGCCTGATTCATCAGATTCTGGATCAGATCGGATACATCACTGATTGGAATTGCATATCCGACACCTTCTACAGAATCACCAACCAGCTTGGATGAGTTGATTCCAATCACTTCGCCACTTGCATTTACAAGTGCTCCACCACTGTTTCCAGGATTAATGGCTGCATCTGTCTGAATCAGTTTGGCATCACTCTCTGTTGTCTCACCAGTCTGCTCGTTTGTTTCAGAAACAGAACGATTCAAAGCACTGATTACACCCGTTGTTACTGACTGTCCATAGCCAAGTGCATTACCGATTGCAATCGCAGGCTCTCCAACCTTTAGCTGTGTAGAATCTCCGAGTGTTGCTACTGAAATTGCTTTCATTGTATCATCTGAAATAGAGTCAAGCGGAACAGCCACAACAGCAATATCATACTCTGAGTTTGTTCCTTTGATATTCGCCTCAACACTTGTTCCATCAGCAAAAGTAACTGTTAATGTATCGCTTCCTGCTACTACATGATTATTTGTAACAACCAGAAGTCTGAATCATTCTGGGAAATAATGATTCCTGTTCCAGCACTTTCGCTCTGTTGCTGTGACACACCACCAAAGAAATCCTGAACCTGCTGCACACTCATATTTGTAATTGATACGATTGATGGCATTACATTTTCCACAATACTGAAACATCTGAAGTTACAACACTGGAAGATTTGGATAATGAAGCATTGCTGCTCACAGCTTTGGTTGCCGTAGTATTGGTCTTCGTCACACCGGTCAATCCAAGCACTTTACTTCCAACAACATTTGATGCCAGAAATGTACCACTGGAAACAACTCCAAACAATAGTGCAAATCCTGTCACTGCCACTGCTTTGGGAATTTTCTTTTGCGGCTTCTTACCATGCGGTGCTTGATGCTTCTGACCACCATTGTCATCATGAAATGGTGTTTCGCTCTGTCCGTTTCCATTCATTCCATCTGAATTATAATAATTATATTGATTCTCCATAAAGATTACCTCTTCTCTTGTTTATTCTTTTTCTTTGATGTTTACATAGTAACTCCGCATTGTGATAAATCTGTGTATAATCAATTAATAAAGATTGAAAAGAACAATAGAAAAACAGGATCAGAACTTCCTTCTTAATCCGTTCTAATCCTGTCTATATTTTTCAACTACCTAATCAGTATCTTTCATCTGTCTCTCAAACTTACAGATCAATGAAATCTACATCATAATCATCTGATTTTCTTCCTTTTTTTGATTTTTTAGCTGATCTTCCTAAATTTCTTGTATTTCCTGTCGGTGCATCATATTCATCATCATAATCATCATCGTAATCATCATCAAAATCATAATCAGCATACTCTTCATCAAAGGCATCGTAATCATCATTAAAATCATCATCATAACCATCGTCATAATCATCATCTTTTACTTTTTTACGTCCAAACGCCTTTCTGTCTGACTTCTTAGCAGTAACCGGCTCGTCATCTTCTTCATCTTCTTCATCTTCAAAAGGAATATCATACTCATCATACAGATCATCAAGTTCCTGATTTCTATGCACAAGTTTTACTGCAAACATAATCATAAGAACAAGTAATACAACTACGATGAGTGCTCCTCCAGCCAGAAGAACAATTGGATGCTCTTTTACAAGCGACTCCAGTTTTCCAACAATCCCTTTTGCTTCCTTCTTTGTACTGTCTGTTGTCTGAACATCTACACTCTGATAAGTTCCATCCTGTGAATCATACTGATAGAACCCTTTTTCACCTGTTCTTGTATTCACTGCATACAGAAGATCATAACGATCATTCTCTGGATTTGCCCAATATGGATATGTCTGATCTGCTACTGTAAGTTCCCCTTCCTGGTATGAATCCGGAAGTTTTGCTCCTCCATTATCTGCTAAAAGAATAATAGATGTTGTATCAGAAATCTTCAATTCTGTATATGGAACAAATGTAGAATCGTCCTCATTGTAGAGGAAAAACTTTCCTTCTCCGGAAGCATCTACCAAATATCCAAGTGTAACACCAGCCTCATTAGCAACAAACTTGTGCTCTTCTCCATTGAATGTCTTTGTAGTCTCACTATATCCTACCGGAATCGCAGATGTTGCAAATTCTTCTGAGAAGTTATAATCTGTTCCATTCACATTTACCGTAATATCAGTAGCTGCGCCAGTTGATTCACTTCCATTTGCCTCAATCTCTGTTGAACCATCATCTGCCTGTCCAATCTTAATTGCGGAAGATCCCTGGTCTAATGTCAGTGTCTCATCTGAATACAGATAAGCCTTTGAGCTGTCAACTGTGATCGTTGTATCTCCCATCTTCAATGCTTTAAACGTCATTGTAGTACGAAGTTCTTTCGCCGTTCCGTCTCCGCTTCCTGAGTATGTAGCTTGCCATCACTGTCTGCTGTTACACCCTCTCCGCTTTCAAACTGAAGTGCAGAAGTATCATAACTCATTGTAATATCTGCATCTCCAACAGCTGAATTTCCAGATCTCACAACAAGATCTACACTTACTTCCTCTCCAACCTTTGTCTGTGGATCAGAGAACATCAGAGAACCATCAGCTGCACTTACAATTGTGCTGAACATTGGCACTGTAAGACACAGTGATAATGCTACTGCCGCTAATTTCTTTGCTTTCATATAATTACCCCTTCTTTTGTTGTCTTAAACTTATATACTATCCTATTGTACACTGTTTGAGTGAAGTTGTCTACATGGAAGAATACATTTTTAAAAACTTTCAAAACTATAAAAAGAAAGATAACAATGCATTAAGCACTGATATCTCTCTTTTTATCCTCTTACTTTTTCCTCTGTTTTTCATTTTCTTCCATAAATTTCTTTGCATCCTTCATAAAACTCAGCACAATCAACACAATAACTGCGCCAATTGGGAATGCTGCAATAATACTAACCGACTGCAGATTACTCATTGAACTTTCCGAAAACACAAGTGCAATTGGAAGGAGAATCAGCAGGATACACCACATCAACTGAATCAGTCTGTTTGGATTCTCATCTTCTCCCAGTCTGTGATAACTATAGCATGATGCTGTCAATGCAATTGAATCAAATGAAGTTGCATAAAATGCAATCATCGTAATCAACACAAGAGCAAGTACAAACGGTGCACAAGGCAGAGAACGTATTACTCCAATGATCATTGTATACAGATCCCCCGTCTTCTCATAAGCAGCAATAAAATCCATCTGTCCACTGATCTGTTTTCCAAGAGAATAATTTCCAAGAACAATGAAGCTTACAATTGTTGATCCAACACCAAATACATATCCTCCAAGGATTGTCTGACGAACTGTTCTTCCTCTGGAAATGTTTCCGATAAAGAACGGAGCTGCCACACACCATACCATCCAGTATGCCCAATAGTAGATTGTATAGTTCTGTGGGAATGATGTTGTTCTTTCCGGGTCTGTAAATGTTGAAAGCTCAAAGAAATTTTGAACCACTTTTCCAAGAGATGCAAAACCATTTTCAATAATGAATTTTGTTTCTCCTCCAAAAAGTAATACAAACAAAAGCAATCCGAAGAACAGGTATACGCAGGCTTTCGCAAGAAAACTAATTCCTTTGAATCCATGTAACAAAGAATAAGTATAAATAACACATGTGATTAAAATAATTATAATTGTTACAACTGTACGGCTCAGTTCGATATGAAACAGTTCATTAATAATACTTGCCATCAAAGGTGTCGCAATACTAAATGTTGTTGCTGTTCCCGCAATCAGAGCAAATACTGCAAGCAGGTCAATGATTCTTCCCAGCATTCCATCTGTATGTTTTCCAAGAATCGGTCTGCAGGCTTCAGAATATTTCTGTCTTTCACGATTACGTACATGAAGCATAAATCCAAAAGCAACTGCAAGCACAAGATAGAATCCCCACGGAATCAAACTCCAGTGGAAAATCGGGAAAACGCCTGCCCATTCACGAATACTTCCAAGTTCTGCAATGTGTGGGTCTGTCGCATACATGACCCACTCTGAGAAAGAATAAAACAAGATATCTGCAGCAAGTCCTGCTGTAAACATCATGGAGCCCCATGCAAAGAAAGAATATTTTGGTTTTTCAGTCTGAGCTCCTAAAACAATATTTCCATACTTTGATGTTGCTACATAAATAGATAACAGGAATACACCTAATCCAATCACAAGATAATAAGTTCCAAATGTATCACCAAATACATATCTAATCTGACTAAGCACCTGATTGGATTGTTCTGGCTTAAAGAAGAATAAAATACATAAAACCACAATAAGCCCTAATGGCAATAATGTAATAAGCCAGTCAACCTTCTTTTTCTCTGTCTGTTTTGTCTGTTTCGTTTCCATTTGCTTTCCTTTCCGACTTACCTTGTCTTTAATCCTGATGTATAAGAATACTCATACTTCTTACCATCACAAAAAAACTCAAATCCTATCACTTCTCCATTGGATTTTACTGGTTTCATCTGCGTCATTTTTCCTTCCGGACAGTTCAGTTTCTCTGAAATTTCCCGAAGTACTTTGCTGCCCGTACATTCTTTGTACTTTACATCAAATTCCCTTAATTCATCAATACTGTCAAACTCTTCAATAATACCGGCATCATACTTTCTGATATACATTTCCATTTCATCCATATGCGCCATATAAAGATTTTCCCAGTATTCATCCCACAGTTCCTTTTTCTGAAAAGCTTCTTCAAGATACGGCAGCAACTGTGTACTGAATTTTTCATTAAAGAATACATGACCTTTCATCACCCATGCATTCTCGCCACCAATCTGAACCCCTATGATTTTCCCTGTATTATCAGTCTTGATACACCACTCTTCTGTAGCACCATCTGCATATTCAGAAGCATAAAATGCATTTTCACTTTCTTCCATAAATACATTTTCTGTGAAATAATTGTCTGCCGAACAGATCCAGGTATTTTTCAGATATTCTCTCGCAACATACAAAGTAGAAAAATTATTCATTTGTTTGTAATATGGATTTTCAACAAGAATCACATGATATTTTTCTTTCAGATATTCAAACTTTTCTTTCAAATATCCGACTACGATAACAATTTCATCAATTCCTGCTTCTCTCAGCTGTCCGATCTGACGTTCAATCATAATTTCGTCTTTCACATTCAAAAGCGCCTTCGGCGTCTCCAGTGACAATGGTGCAAATCTTGAGGACATTCCGGCAGCCATGATAATAGCATTTCTAGTCATTTTCCATTCTCTCCTTTGCAAGCCTGTAAAATTCTTTTGCATAACGATACTGTTTCAGAGAATACTCACCAAACTCCACTCCGAGGATTCTCTTATATTCGCACCAGTTACTCCATAAGAAACCACAGATTGCTATATAGCAATATATCTTTGTTCTGACTTCTTCCAGACACCCTTCTGTAAAATAAGCATCAATCAAACGATCAATCTGTTCTTTCTCATACAATGCATAAATTGCAAACATCGCAATATCTACATGTGGATCCTGCATTCCTGAATACTCCCAATCAATAAGATATATCCTGTCATCCACAAAGAGAAAGTTATCCGGAACTGCATCAATATGAGTTAATGTATACTCTTTTTCCTGCTGATCAACAAAGAATTTCAGTTCATACATTTTTTTCCTTTGTCTTCTCATAATCGCGATAAATGGATTTCTCTCCATTTCTGTACTGTTCATATTTTTCAATCTGCTCAAACAAGTCAAAAGAATGATCTACTTTCAGATTCTGCTCATGTACATTTCTCAGATACTTCATGCATGCTTTCACATCATTTTCATTTTCTGCATCACAATTCCTTGCACCCTCTAAAAATTCTGTAATCTTATACCCTTTTTCTTTCGACATATATCGAACTGGATCACAGATTCCTTTCGGACCAATCACCTGATAAACATCATACTCCTGGCTTCTATTAATCATCTTATCCGTTCCTTCTCCCGGAACTCGCATGATATAACGCTTTTCACCACAACGGAAGCGGAACGAACGGTTAGTCATTCCTTTTTTCAGGGGTTCAATCTCTGTGATTTCTTTCTGTTCACAAGAAAGCGTCTCTGCAATAATATCAAGAAGTTCTGAATTCAGCTGATCTGAATTCTCATCAAGATCTCTCAACTGCTCCAATGTATTAATCTCCAGAACATCTCCTTTTTTTACTTCTTTCGGGAAAAGAATCATTTTCCCTTTCTCCATTGCTGCATCTTCCCAAAATGAATTGTAATATCTGCGATGTTCTTTCATTTCACTGATTTTCTGTTCTAAAGTTCTTGCACTTTCTTTATTGATGTAAGCAATTCCTACCATATGATTACCAGCTTCCGAATCACCAACTGCTTTTAATTCCATCTTTCGATTCATACGAATCGTACTATCCTCATCCGGCATCTCATCAATCATGTACCAGGAATACAGTTCAGTCTCTGAGAAAGGATTTGTTCTGCACCAAAGATCACACGGTACAATATACGCATTTTCCAATCTATCTTTTACCTTTGCCAACGAAAACAGATTGTTCTTTACTGCATATTCCTTATTATAAACCAGCTCTACTCCATACTCATCGATCAGGTATTCATACTGTTCTTTCATAAATCCAACAACGATAGTGATCTTATGGATTCCTTTTTCTTTCAACTGTTTAATCAGTCGTTCTACTAAGGTTTCACCTCTTACTTCAAGCATTCCCTTGGACACTTCTGTATTAATCGGTATCATTCGCATTCCCGCTCCAGCTGCAAGAATCACTGCCTGATTTGGTCTATTCTCTGTAAATAACTCTTTTGCCTGTTCGGTCAATCTATAATCTGCATTCAGATAACCGGCTTTCACAAGTTCTGCTAATGAAGTATTCACTTTACCAAGTGAATAACCAGAAGCTTCTGATAACTGTCTCTGATTTACATATGCTTCTTTTTTTATGATGTTCAGTAAATCAAGCTCTTGTTTGTTCATGTACTTATATTTCTCCTTTTTCGTGAACTACAGGTAGTATAGCACCTTTATTTTTATAATGCAAGACAATATTTTAAATATTTTAAATTTTTCTTACTTAACTAGATTCTCATTTTACTTAATGATATAATCATTTTGAATAACTGATTGATTTTACGTTAATAACGGGGAAACTGTATGCTACCCCTATGGAAAGGAGAACATATTTGCACAAAAAATATTTATTTAAAAAAGGATTCGCATTATTCACCTTGATATTTTTAACTGGTTCTTTCTCATTAACAGCACATGCCGAAGAAGAAACAGATACAGCTGGCTCTTCTCTTGGAAAAGAAGTCATAGATTCTTTTAATTTCTATGAGCTTGCTACCTGTGATTCTTCTTCTGGTCAATGGATTCAAGACAGTAAAGGATGGTGGTATGCCCATTACGATGGTAGTTATTCCACAAACGCCTGGGAATGCATTAATGGTGAATGGTATCGTTTTGATTCCAATGGCTATATGGTCACCGGATGGACGATGGTCTATAAAAAATGGTATTATATGGATGAGAATGGTGTTAGAACAACTGGTTGGAAGCTAATCGACGGACAATGGTACTATTTTAATTCCAGCGGAGTGATGCAAACTGACTGGACTAAGATTAATGGGCAATGGTATTATTTCAATAGTAATGGTTATTGGATTGACAATAATAGCTATGAAAGCGGGTCTTTAAAAGGGATTGATGTCTCTCAGTGGCAAGAAAGTATCGACTGGACTGCTGTTAAAAAGGATGGTATTCAATTTGCATTCATACGAGTTGCTCATGGTTCAGAGCATAAACTAGATACCTATTATAATCAAAATATGACAAATGCAATTGCAGCCGGAATCCCCGTAGGTGTTTACTATTACAGCACGGCCACAACTGAAAATCAATCATTAAATGATGCACAGTTTGTAATTGATCAACTACAGGGATATAAGATTTCATATCCAATTGTTCTCGACTTAGAAGATTCCTCACAAAAAAATCTAAGTAAGGCACAGCTTGGGCGAATAGCGAAAACATTCTTTGATGAAATTCGTCGAGCTGGATATGAACCAATGCTGTATTGTAATGAAGACTGGTATAAAAATCATATCGATACTTCTTATCTGTCCGGAATTGATCTTTGGATTGCACGTTATAACTATAAATATGATTTATCCATTCAAAGGAACATATGGCAGAGCAGCTGCAAAGGAATAGTAGATGGAATTTCAGAAAATGTAGATCTTGATTTTGGTTTCAAGGATTATACTCAATATATCACTCCGCGAACTTACTCTGCTGAAGGATATACAAAGGATAACGGATACTGGGTTAAAAATAATACTGGTTGGTGGTACTGCCATTTTGATGGAACTTACCCTGCAAATTCATGGGAATACATCAAAGGAAACTGGTACTGGTTTAACTCCAATGGCTATATGGTAACCGGCTGGACATACATCAATGGTTGCTGGTACTATATGAACTCCAGTGGTGCTATGGTAACCGGCTGGACATACATCAATGATTGTTGGTACTATTTGAACTCCAGTGGTGCTATGGTAACCGGTTGGATTTATTATAATGGATACTGGTATTTCATGAACTCTTCTGGTCAAATGCTGACAAACCAATGGATCTCCGGAGTCTACTATGTAAAATCCGATGGACGCATGGCAGTTTCTCAATGGGTGGATAATTCTCGTTATTATGTCGGTGCTGATGGGGTTTGGATACCATAATGTTGTAATCGAAATTAATCCAACTAAAAATAAAAAGGGGCAGTTTTTCACGACTGACCCTTTTTTATCCGAAAAATGTGCGGAAAACGTTGATTTTATAAGAGAACTCCTCACTTGGTAATATAAGAACTCCGATTGAGTACAACAAAGACTGGAATCATTTCAAAGCTTCCCCTATTTTCCTTCTATTCCTTTTTAATTATATCATTCACCCGATGTCTAAGTTGCATAAATTCATCTGGTTCAACCACATAATTTATCACCACAACCAAAAAAACACTTGTCAGCCCCATTCCTATTGCATAGAGAAACCATGTAGTAAAAGATGTTATTTCCTGCGGAATAACATATGTTCCAACCGTACAAAGAATTGCCACTGTAAATACATTTCTCAAAATTCGAAACATGGATTTTTTTGCACATCCTTTTACCAGATGTCGACTTGTATAGAACACAATTTCAAAAGAACGATATCCATAAGAACATACTGTACCAAGAAGAACTCCTGCCATGCCGAACTTCCATACCAGCCCAAGAGAAACCGTAATATTTATCACAGCTTCCAAAATCGCCTGATATCTCGTTTCCTTATAATGCCCTGCTGCGCAAATAATCGTCAATCCCGGAATCCTTACATTTTGCATAAAAACAATTAATGTAAACAAAATTCCAAGAACCGGACGTACATACTGTACATCTGTCAGGTTAATGGTATATACCCCGACAAAAGGCAGGATCAAGACTCCCATACAGGCAATCACAATAAACATGATTACAAAATACATATACTCATAACTTGAATAGCTCTTTTTTAGTGTCTCTTCCTCATTCTTGGCGATCACTTCTCCAAATCCTGCAGTCAGACCATTCGAAAAAGATGTCATCAGCTGATTCACGGCATTAACCACCATCATATAGATTCCATATACACTGACTTCAAGAAGAGACTTTGCTCCCAGACAGATTGTCAGCACTGTCGTATCAGTATTATTTACAATAATACCAACAACCTGATGAAGCAATGCCGCATTTTTTTGTTTCAAAGCACCTTCATTCGGTTCTGCATAAAAATCTAATGCAGGATATTTTCGTTTTGCATAGATTTTAACCAATACAAGACGAAGCATGTATACACCGGTTGCAACTGCCTTTACAAAAAGAACACCTGCTCCAATATAAATCAGAAAAATAGAAACAACCATATTAACGATCGTTCCTGCTGCCTGAATCAGTGCAACCACATACCCTTCCTGATTTGCAGTCAACAAAACTCTGTATTTACCTAGAAAAAAGTAATCCACTAAAGTACTTCCTGCCAAGACAAGTATCATCCAGCGCACAAGACTATTCTCAAGCTGTCCTGAAATAAAAAACGGATAGACCCCTATAAGTACCAGTGTTAATGCCAGAAATAGCATTCCGGATTTATTATAAAATTTTCTTGTCGCCGAAAGAATTGAATTCACTTCTTCCGTCTGTTTCAACGCAAGAGGTGTATAGAGAGCAACAACTGTTGCTGTTCCTACTCCTGCTTCTGCCAGACCCAGATATGTTAAAAACTGATTTACTGAAGTGATCATTCCATTCACACTTGATCCATATGCCTCAAGAATAAAACGTGGCAATATCAATCCAGACAAAAGAACAATTACCTGTAAAAGCAGACTTGCCACCATATTTTTTAATGCCTGTTTTCCTCTCATGAGATTTCCTTTCCTCTACTTTTTCTTTTATTGATGCTGATCATGATAGGTCCATGCGTGAGGTGTATGGTCTAGATAAATCACTACGAAAGTAACACTCTCATTAAAGTGGCTCATACCGTCTGGATAGGTGGCTCACGCCACACCGGACGGGCGGCTCTGCCGCACGAGAATATTCAGTTAACATTTATGCAATTATACGCTCCATTTAAATACAGTCTTAAAGTCTGTATCTATGTCAACGCTGAATGCTTTATGTATATCTGAAATGTTTTTTACTTCGTCTGTTTCATAGATTATTGATTTAAGTCTTCTCTGGATACTCTTATCCTCCATAAACTTAATGGCATTTTCAAAGTCAACGCGTCCTGAACGGCTGCTTCCTACAAATGTAAGACCTTTCTCAAGAATATCTCTTGTATTTATAGGTACCTTGTTTTCCGATACACCCATAAGCATAACTGTTCCCTGTGGATTGATATATTTAATAATATTATCAATAGCGTAGAAACTTCCCTCTCCACCTGCACACTCAAAAGCATGATCCACATTAAAACCTTCTTCAAGGTCATCAGCAAGTATTGTCTCATCAACAAATGAGAACTGTGAAAGTTTACTTGTATTCTTACCTATAACGATTATCTTTGTATCCGGATATTTCTTCTTAAGGATACTGCTCACAATAAATGCAAGACTTCCGTCTCCCCATATACCGATTGAATTTTTATATTCATGAGAAATAAGACTGAATCTTAAATAAGCATGCATTCCAACACTTATAAATTCTGTAATTGCTGCAATTCTCTTATCTATATCGTCAAAAGCTACTACTCTGTCTGCAGGAAGATTTACGAACTCTCTCATAAATCCGTCATGCCCGCTGCTTAAGAATCCACCGCCTTTTCCATAATTCTCGTAAATAACCTTCTCTTCTCTGTTTCCAGGTATATTTGGTATCATTACAACAGACTGTCCTACTTTAAAAGTTCCTGTAGGATCATGGATAACACGTCCGCATGCTTCATGTATAAGAGCCATAGGAAGCTTTTTCCTTAAAATCTTTATATCTCTTTTACCCTGATAATATCTCTGATCAGCATGACAAAGAGCAAGATATTCAGGTCTTATAATAACCTGATCTTTAGTATCAACATCTTCATGTTTTACGGATATTGTCTTAGGTGTGATCAACTGATAAACACTGTTTAACATTTTATATCCTCCATAATAAGTGCTGTAGCCGCTTTCATATCATCGATTGTAGTGATCTTCATATTAGAAACTTCACCTTTAACAAGTCTTACAGGAACGTTTCTAACAACACAGATTTTGCATGCATCTGTAAGGATCTCTTTTTCATCATCTGAAAGATCATTGTAAAGTTCTTTTAATTTTGAAATTTTAAATGTCTGAGGTGTCTGTCCCTGGAACATCTGTCTTCTGTCTGGAATAGATGTAATCTTTTCTCCATCTTCAGAAACAACAATAGTATCAACTGCGCTTATAACTGTATCAACAGCTCCGCATTCTTTAGCCATCTCAACATTTTCTCCTATAATTCTAAGTGTAACAAAAGGTCTTACCGAATCATGTGTAACGATAATATTATCCTCATCGTCTCCGTTTCTCTTCTCGATCTCATCAATAATATTAAAGATCGTTGAGTTTCTGTCAGTTCCTCCCGGAACAAGGATTATATTTTTATCTGAATCAATGTATTTCTTAATAAGATCTTCTGTATAATCAATCCAGTCTGGATGAACGCCTACATAAATCTCATCAATGTCAGGAGAAAGAATAAACTTTTCAATTGTATGAATTATAATAGGTCTGCTTCCTAACATAAGGAACTGTTTTGGCTTGTCAATTCCCATTCTTGTTCCTTTTCCGCCTGCTAATATTGCACCAAATACCATTTTTGTTTCCTCCCGCTTAAATAACTTTATAATGGAATATTTATAACTCCTGCAACTTCTTTGCCAAAGTTTTCAGCCTGTCTTAAGGCTTTTTCAAAGTCTCTGTAACGTGTTATACCACACTCTTCAATAAACATGATCTTATCTGCTGCAAGAACTGCATGTGTATCTTTTGCATTGACAATATCATATTTTACGCTGCTTTCGTCTTTTGCGAGTTTTTTATCAAAAGAAGTTTTAACTTTATCTGAAGTAGTCATAAGTGTAACTTTACCTTCATTTTCTTCAACGTATTTAAGAACTTCTGCAAGATCAGCTGTTCCTCTGTATTCGTAAATAAATTTAAGGCCGTATTTCTCAAATGCTGAAACACCATTCATTGAAGGGTTAAATACATAGAGAACAAAATTCATAAATAATACAAAGAATACTGCAAATATAAATGCAATAACTGCACCTTTGATAATTGTTCCCTTATTGATAGCAACACCTTTAACTGCGATCTCATCTTCATTTTCAGTATCTGTTGGTGAGCTTGTTGTAAATGAGTTTACTTTATTTATAGTTACATTTTCAAGATGAGTTTCAGCTTCTTTTACAAGAGCATCAACCTTTTCCTCGACAAGCTCATTAAACTCTTCACTTGCTGTTAAAAGTCTTACAGTTACAGAACCATTTTCCGCGGTACTTTTAACTTCAATCTTACCAGACCAGTAGTTGCTGTCTGTATTTCTAAGCTGTACTTTATCAATTGAAAGATCATCAGAAATCTTATCTAAAACTTTCTCGTCTACATCCTCAAAAATATATGCACCATTCATATTTGCATAAATAAGATTAGCGAAAAATTCACTAAATGGCTCTAATTTCTCACCATTCTCACCGACAGAAACTCTGTCTGATTCTACGTTATAAACAATATATGTAGAATAGTTTGTTCCATGTGAAGTATCAGCATCCTTATGCTGAACTGCTTTTAAAACAAATGGAGCAAGCACAACTAAAAATGCCGCAAGTGCAACAATAATGTTTTTCTTAAAGTTTTTGTAAGTGTTAGCTAATAAATCTGCTAATGAATAATTTTCAAACATTTTATTTCTCCTTTTTTAAATCAAAGTCCTCATAATCGCTTTTCGTATACCGCTCGAGCATGGTCGCCCCGAAGAATATAACAAACATAACTATCCAGAACTGAACTGTAAATAATGGCATGAAGCTTGACATAAAGCTGGCACGTGGTGTGAACAGTATGTCCTGAAGCATTACAAGACTTAAGGCCATTGGAAGGACCTTCTTTGCATACGCTAACTTCATCATAGCCACAAGAATGATTCCAAGTATTATACTAAATACAAATACTCCTATATATCTGTAATCAGTAAAAAGTTCCATAATATAACTACTTCCTATACCATGACCCTGAAGGTAATCATCTCCCATTACAATATAAGAAATGTTATGGGCATAACTATTACTTTCAAAAGCAAGTTCTATAGAGTTATTTTCAGGAAGCGGAGTTGTTCCAAACAACATTCCCCCTATATTTCCTCTATAGAAATAATCAATGATTGGTCCAAATGTATAATTTTTAAAAGCTCTTACCGGAAGATAGCATTCATATAAGTATCCTTTTGCAAGAACGCCAAAGCTTGTTCCCTGTTTGTAAATAAAATCTATAAGAAGCGCCATAATTCCGTTTGTTGCAACTTCCGCATCATCTCTTAGGTAGTTCATGGCACCCATGCCAAGCATAAGTACGGGTACTGATGCTATAATAAGAGTTTTTTCCACTTTGCTATCCAGACTTCCTTCTTATCGCTAAACTGTCTCATACAGTAATATATTAAGGCAAACAGAAGACTTAGTATAAATGGGTTTCTAGTTCCTATAAGAAGGTATATACCATTTGACATAACATACATTGCAAGTACTATAAACGCATGCTTTTTCTTAGGTTTAGTCGCTAGATATACACACATTGAGAAGAACATAAACACTGATATAAGATAAACTATATAAGGAAGTTTACTTGTAAATGTTGCATAATAGTCATAGTAAGTTGTAGTTCTTCTATACATATATCTTTCGACTATTCTTGCAAGATAGAACGGGAAACTTGCTCCAAAAAAACAAAGTGATGTAAATCTTATATACTTTATATGAACTTCATATTTTTGTTCTTTTATAACATCCACCCTTGGTGTTTTACTTCTAAGTTTAAAATTCTTTCCTATTACCCCGCCTATTAAAAGGCCTATCATACTTAGTATAATAACAAAAAACGAAAACTGATATGTATTTGCATTATATGTAGCAAAACTCTTTGTCTGTATATAATCAATCATTGGTCTTGAAAACAGGAACAACCATAAGGTAATAAAGAAAAATAACTGTATTAAATAACTTTTCAATTCCGTTATAAAATACATCATACAGGCTATCCACAACGTTACAAGAGCAAAGAATATAAATTTAGTCTTACCATTAACACTAAATATTATAAAAAATGCCCCGAATAAACCAAACATGATCCAGACGATTAAAGAATAAATTCTTTTAAAATTAATATTTTCAAAATACTTTTCCATTTAATCCCCCTTTTGATTACTAAACAGCTGCCTTTCGATCTTATCAATCTGGGATTCTACTGTAAATTCCTCTATAAACTCAGCCATTTCATCTGCATCAGGATACTCCCTGCCTGATATGTAGGATATTATGGCTTCTACAGCTTCTTCATCAGAAGTGATTATCTTTCCAAATTTTCCATTGCATGATAACTCTTTTGCTCCACCTACATCTGTTGAAACAAATGGTTTCCCAAGACTTATCGCCTCTACAAACGCTCCTGAAAACCCTTCCTGATAAGACATAGATACAAGTAATTTTGTACGACTTAAAAATTTATAAGGATTCGTCTGATATCCAAGAAAGTGAACATAATTTTGAAGTCCGTACTTAGAAGTACGCTCCTTAAGTTCATTATCCATATCACCTGTACCTATTAAGTATAAATGATATTTATATCCCATTTGATGAATCTTATTAAGAAGCTCTAAAGTTCTGTCTGTACCTTTAAGCTTTTCAATACGACCGATGCAGCACATGCTGTCTTCTTCCATATGCATACCACAGTCTTCCTTTGCGGGTATCCTTATATCATCAAAATTGTATCCGTTATATATAGTTGTAATTTTGTCTTTATATTCAGGAAAAACATTTTCTATAGACTCCCTTGTCTTTTCTGAAATAGCGACTATAGTATCAGCTGTTCCAAGATGTTTTCTATGGCAACTTAAATACTTCTCATTTTCAGGCATATTTTCTATGCTTCCATGTATCCATGCAATCTTCTTTACATCTTTTCTCTTAGAAAACTGTAAAGGTGGATTCATGATCGTAAAAGATATTTCAATATCATAGTTATCTTTAGCTACATGTCTTCTTACAAGTCCGGGGAACCAGAATCGAAGTCTCCATATAATTGCCTCGGCTATAGATGAATGTTTCTTACTCTTGTATGGCTTTAAGATATTGATGCCTTCTCTAAGTTTTGGCATAGGCTTATCAAAATGTTCCATCTCAAGTATATCAATATCATATTTATCCGGATCAAGATTATTAACTATAGTAGCAAGGATCTTTTCTGCTCCTCCGCCAAGCGAAAATGACCATAGATAAAATAAAACTTTTTTCTTATTTTGCATTGTAATCTCCATGATACTCACGATAACTTCTATCAAGATCAAGTAATAAAGCGTCGTGGTGTGCAACCTGTTTCTCTATTGGAGGTGGTGTCATATAATCTCCAAAAGCTGTTTTTAAATACGCATCATATCCTACTGGAATAGGCATCTTAGTATCCTCAAAAGGTACCATAATATTACTTTCAAATGCCTCTATAGGATACTTCTTCTTCATGTAGAACGGACCTGAGCAGAGTTCTGTAATACCATCGCTGTCTTCCTTAGTATACTTAGTCATTTCCTTCTCTGCCTTTTTCCATATCTTATAACGAAGTTTTTTCCTCTTATTACACCAAGAAGAACTTTACTTCCAAGACTCATTATTCCACCATGTTTTTCAGGCACTGTCTGTGCACAGAATAAAGAGTATATAAGTGCCCATATAACCTGTTTCTTTCTGTCGCTTTTCTTCTTTGGATAGTAATCAAGAGGAATAACATCAAGGGCAAGTCCGTGTGGAAGATCTAAGTCTACCTGATATGGTTTAACACATGTTGTCTCTCTGTCTCTTATAGTAATAAAAAGGTTACGGTCAACAAATTTATAATTACTCTTTGACATAAAATACTGATATTTAGCTTCCTGTGGCCATAACTTAGCAAGTTTCTCATAATCTTTTCTTGGCATAAAGAAATCAAGATCATCGTCCCATGGAATAAATCCGCCGTGACGAAGTGAACCTATAGCTCCTCCTCCGCATAAATAACATAAAAGATTATGTTCATTACAAAACTCTACAAAATATTCAGCCATCTCAAGACTTTTTGCCTGTATCTGTTCCATATTATTTTCCTTTCCTATTTCAAGTCGAACATCCGTGAGACTTGGCGCGTGATTCTGGTCACGAGCTGACATATTCCTATCAGAATCACTGCGCATCCTCGCGGAACGTTTTATTTCAGTCGGAGATTGGACTCCCACTGAGA
>ENA-OQJT01000005-OQJT01000005.1-human-gut-metagenome-genome-assembly--contig:-NODE-5-length-39863-cov-1.414360_pt1 | contig 39863 bp, 34 predicted proteins | sample MGYA00242612_ERZ504779 | MGnify/ENA primary metagenome ERZ504779 (study PRJEB26092, sample SAMD00036366) | human gut metagenome | host: Homo sapiens | study: EMG produced TPA metagenomics assembly of the...
CCTTTTATTTTAACTCTGATTTCGAGGATTTCATATACAAGATTCATATTTTTCCCGTTTGCACGGAATTTAATTCTGCAAAGTAGAATTTACCTTTGCAAGGTGGATTTTACTTTTTCAATTCACCTTCTTTTATTATTCAACTTCTACAGGAATGAATGAAAATGTTGTCACATCAAATAATCCCATATCTGTCAGCTTAATCTCCGGAATTACTGCAAGTGACATAAAGCAAAGTGTCATTACCGGCTCAACTTCTCCACAGATTCCAAGTTCTTCGTATGCTTTTTCGTGAATGTCTGTTAATTTCTGATCTACCCATTCTCCACTCTGATCACTCATCAGACCGGCAATCGGCATTGGCATGCTCTCAATCACTTTGCCTTCCTTTACAAGAACGATTCCACCTTCCTGCTCAACCAAACTGTTTACGGCAAATTCCATCTCGTCATCATTCACTCCAACAACAATAATGTTATGAGAGTCGTGTGCCACTGAAAGTGCTACAGCTCCTTCTTTGATTCCGTATCCTTTCAAGAATCCGCAAGCTACATTTCCTGTCCCCTGATGACGCTCAACAACAGCTACTTTCACAAGATCAACCTCTGGATTTCTCACAAACTCTCCATTCGCATCCAGTTCAATCTCTGCTATATCTTTCGCTGTTACAACTCCACCCGGGAGAATCTGAATCACATTCACTTTATTGGATTTCAGATGCATTTTAAATTTCTCTTTTGAAAAATCTTTTACGATCACACTGCCTTTAACAGATGCAATATCACATTTCTTAATCTCCGGCAGATACTTTCCTTCTTCTGCTACCAGCTCACCTTCTACAAACACGCGGTTTACATGGAAATCTTTCAGATCATCCAAAAGTACTACATCTCCGCGATAGCCCGGTGCTATTGCTCCTCTGTCCTTCAGGTCAAAGCATTCTGCTGCGTTAAGTGTTGCCATACGGATTGCTGTCACAGGATCAAGACCTTCCTCCACACAAATGCGCAGATGATTATCGAGATGTCCTTCATGAAGAATTGTCTTCGGCTGACGGTCATCAGAGCAGAGCAGACATCTTCTACTGTTATCCGCTGTCACACCTTTGATCAGTGTGCGAAGATTGTGACATGCAGATCCCTGACGGAGCAGAATATACATTCCTCGCTCCAAACGATCATTCATTTCTTCTACTGTAGAACATTCATGATCTGCCGCAATTCTTGCTGACGCATATGCATTCAGTTCTTTTCCTGTAATTCCAGGTCCATGTCCATCAATAAACTTACCTTCCTGCTTTGCTACAACAATCTTATCAAGATCACTTTCTGCCGCATTGATCACACCTGGGAAATTCATAAACTCTCCAAGTCCGGCAATTCCTTCTCTTGTAATCGGCTCTTTCATAGCCTCTGCGTCGATCACCGCACCTGCGTGCTCGAACGGTGTAGCCGGTACGCAAGATGGAAGTTCATACTTCACATCAAGCACTGTATTCTCAGCTGCTCTCATCATATAGTCAAGGCCGGCGATTCCACATACATTTGCAATCTCGTGCGGGTCTGCCATAATGGTTGTTCCGCCGTGTGGAACTAACATGCGTCCAATCTCTTCAGGACTTACATAAGAAGATTCAATATGGATGTGACTGTCGATAAATCCAGGTGCCGCATATCTTCCTTCTGCATCAATGACTTTCTTACCTTCATACGCGCCGATACCTGCAATCTGATTACCTGAAAATGCAATGTCACCTTCCTGGATTTTTCCAGAAAATACATTTACAATCTTACAGTTTTTGATCACCAGATCTGCCGGAACTCGTCCTGCTGCCGTGTCAATAAGTTTCTTTAGTTCTTCCTTCATTGTTGCTACATCTTTCATATCAAAAATCCCCCTCTTTATTTGTAACTGTTCAGAGCCAAGCAAAATTTCATAAAACAGGTGTAAAATGCTTGCATTTTTAAGACTGTTTTTGAGATTTTATTTGGCGGATACGCCACACCGACGAAATGCGTAGCATTTTGGAGGTTGACTCTGAACAGTTACCTTTATTTTTCATCTGAATCCTCTTTGCCTTTAAATGGAATCACTTCGCATTCATTTGAAGCTTCTTCGTCTTCGTCTGAATCTTCTTCGTCATCTTCTTCCTCAAGAAAGCTTTTGATTTTAGATAAACAAATTTTGATTTTCCTAAACGGAATTTCACTCTTTACGTCTGTTTCATCTTTCTCTGCATCCGGCACAAAATTCTCTGACGACTGTTCCTCTGTGTCCTCTGTAATCACAGGCATCGCGATTGTCTCACCCAAAGTTTCGGACTCTTCTGAGCTATCTCTGTTTTCGGTCACTGACTCTGTTTCAGTCGCCGCACTTATTTCTGTAACTCCTTCTGTCTCAGCCGTTTCATTTATTTCAGATGTTACTTCTGTCTCAGCTTCTTCTGTAGTTGCATCTGTCTCAACTGCTCCTTCTGCTTCTGTAGTCAGATCTGCATCCGTCTCCTCTTCTGTTATGTCCGTTCCAGCAATTCCTTCTAACAGCGCATCAACCGTCTTCTCTTCCTCAGTCACTTCTTCCGCTTCAGGCTCCGGCTTCGGTTCACACGGCATCCCCACTGTAAAGCAGCTTCCGGATCCCAGAATACTTTCTGCATCTACCCAGCCATCGTGTACTTCAGCAATCCATTTTACAACAGAAAGTCCCAGTCCAAAATGACCTTCTCCGGCACCTAAAGGATCTCCTCTGAAAAACCGATCCCATACGTGTGGCAGATCCGTCTCCGAAATTCCAATTCCCGCATCTGCAATCTTACAGGTAAACTCACTGCCTTTGCTTTCAACAACAACTTTGATCAGTCCAATCTCTCGACTATAATCAATGGAATTCTCCAGCAGATTTAACAGCATCTTCCGATAACAATTCTCATCCACTTCTGCGTAAATCTCCGGTTCAATCTCATATTCTATCTGCACCGGTTCATCTGCTTCCTGAAGTCTGCTGATCTGACCTTCTATAATTCCTGTTGTCAGTTCACTGATATTCATGCGTTTTTTATAAGCTGGCTGACATCCCTGATCCGCCTTTGCAAAAAATGAGACTTCCTGAATAAAATCTGAAAGAATCTGTGCCTTCTTCTGCACTAATTCAATCTGCCAACGCTGACGCTGGGACAGTCGCCAGTCGCCAAGACACCATGCGCTTCTTGTAAGAATCACACTGACCGGCATCCACATCTCCTGTACAACATTTTCTGCAAAATGTCCCTCTTCGCGCACATCCTCAAGTAATTCATTCAATGTCAGCTGCAGTCTCTCAAATTCCGCATCAGATTCTTCCAGTTCCAACTGTCTGGAGAAATCTTTTGTTCTACAGATTTCCGCCGCTGACTCTGCTAGATCTGCAGTCCGTTTCAGAACCTCTCTTACCAGAAAGTATCCAATTACAAGCGATGCGATGAAAACGATTGGAAGTATCACCTTCGCCATTGCTTTTGCTGTCTGCGCATCTGTTCCACTTATCATTGTAGCAAAAAACAACGCAATGCCTGTTGCCACAAATATGCATCCTGTATATTTTAGTGTTAATTTTATTTTCAAAGATATTTTTTTTCATTCGTACTCCTCCAATGGAATCTCTGACATTCCAAATTAGATTATAGCACATTTTAAGACAGTATGTTGTGAAATTCTTCTTAAATAAAAAAGTTTTTTTATTATGCTTTTCCGCCTTGTATTTCTCTCTGATTTGCCCTATTCTAAAAAGTAAATATATCAGCAAAAAAAGATTTTTAAAACAATTTGAAAGAAGGAAATATCTATGAACAATTCAGTTTCTCAAGAACTATTAAAATTTCTTCAAAAGAGTCCCACAGCGTTTCATGCAGTTCAACAGATGAAATCAGAGCTCTTGCAGTTGATTTTACTGAACTAAAGGAAAATCAGCGTTGGAATATAGAATGCGGCAAACACTATTTTGTTACACGAAATGACTCTTCCCTGATTGCGTTTACAATTCCGGAAAATGGTATTGACAAGATGCACATTCTGACAAGTCATAGTGATTCTCCGACCTTTAAGATCAAAGAGAATCCGGAGATCGAAGTAGAAAAACATTATGTGAAATTAAATGTAGAAAAATATGGTGGTATGCTCTGTGCACCCTGGTTTGACCGTCCGCTCTCTGTTGCCGGACGCGTTATAATAAAAGATAAGACAAACGGACAATTCACGAGCAAACTCGTCAATATTGACCGGGACCTTGTTATGATCCCGAATCTCGCGATTCACATGAACCGTGAGATCAATAGCGGTTACAACTACAACGCCCAGAAAGATCTTCTCCCACTTTATGGCTGTGGTTCTCCTAAAGGAACTTTTATGGAACAGATTGCTGAAGCTGCCGGGGTAGAAAAAGATGAAATTCTCGGTCATGATCTATTCCTTTATAACCGACAGGAAGGTTCCATCTGGGGGGCTTCTGAAGAATTCATTTCCAGCGGCAGACTTGATGACCTGCAGTGTGCCTTCGCATCACTTCAAGGTTTTCTTTCCGGTGAGAAAAAAGACTGTATGGCTGTACACTGTGTTCTGGATAATGAAGAAGTTGGAAGCGGTACGAAACAGGGCGCCGCATCCACATTCCTTTTTGACACACTGATCCGTGTTCACGAAGCACTTGGATATGATGGAGAAGATTATCGTGTTCATCTTGCAGACAGCTTTATGATCTCTGCGGATAATGCTCATGCGGTTCATCCAAACTATACAGAGAAAGCAGATCCGACAAACCGCCCTTACCTGAACGAAGGAATCGTGTTGAAATTCAATGCAAACCAGAAGTACTGTACGGACGCCGTATCTGCTGCCATGTTCCGTGACCTATGTAAGCGGGCAGATGTTCCGGTTCAAACATTTACAAACCGTTCTGATATGGCCGGTGGCTCTACCCTTGGAAATATTTCCAACACTCAGGTTGCGCTCAATACCGTTGACATCGGACTTCCGCAATTGGCAATGCATTCCCCTTATGAGACTGCAGGTGTGAAAGATACTGAGTATCTGGTACGAGCTGCAAAAGAATTCTTCTGCTAGTAAAGGAAGGAGCAGGGATTTCATTATGACGAAATTCCTGCTCTTTATTTTTTACAAATGCCTTCTCAGCGCCTCTACATAATAAGACGCATAACGACTGAAAATAATATTTTTCTTTTTAATAATACCGATCCTCATCGTTTTATCGACATCTAATGGCTTCGCTATAATACTGCTTCCATTTAATTTCTGGTCGATCACACCACTGCTTACTGTGAATCCGTTTAATCCGATCACCAGGTTAAATAAGGTCGCCCTGTCTCTCACCTGTATACTCTTCGGGAAATCAAGCATACTTATAAATTCCTCCGAAAAATAAAACGAATTATTATTTCCCTGTTCATAAACAAGATACGGATATGGTCGTAAATCTTCCATGGAAATCATTTCTTTTTCTGCCAGTGGATGATCTTTACAGATAAATACATGCGGTTCTGCAACAAACATTTCCTCAAATTTCAACTGATTATTCTTTATCAGCTTCAGAATCACATCTTCATTGTGTTCCGAAAGATAAAGAACTCCAATCTCGCTTTTTCCGCTCGCCACATCTTCAATGATCTCGCCCGTCTGTGTCTCTCTTATAATAAAACTATACTGGTCTGCATCATATTCTTTGATCAGATCAACAAAAGCATTTACCGCAAACGAATAATGCTGGCAAGACACAGAAAACTTCGGTGTTCTTCTCTCTCCATTTCCAAAATGTTCTTTCATATTGTCAGCCTGCTCTAGAAGCATCCTTGCAAAGGACAATAGCTCTTCGCCTTCTCTTGTAACAGTAACGCCTTTGTTAGACCTTGTAAATGCAGTCACTCCCATCTCTTTTTCAAGATTATGAATTGCTGCACTAAGCGACGGCTGTGAAATAAAAAGCTTTTCTGCAGCCTCCGTAATATTCCCACAATCCGCAACCGTAACTAAATAGGTTAATTGCTGTAATGTCATGTTCGCTCACTCCTTATTGAAACTGATATCCAGATTTATCGTAAAAGTATTCCCCATAACCAGGTTGAGACAAATGGCTGTAAGAAAAACATAATAACACCTACTGAACCACATATCAAATAAAAATCATTAATTTTTGAATCTGATAAAGTGCGCTTTGTAAAGTTTTCTGTCACAAAGCGTACGATAAGGTAGCCGATCAAAGTACCGATGCTATTTGTAATGATATCATCTATATCAGTTGCTCTGCCAGTAAAAAGTTGAGAAATCTCAATAAAAGACGTTGCAACAATTCCGGCCAGGGCAACACTTTTTATACTTCTGAACTCTTTCCATAACATTGGTAAAAAGAAACCAAATGGAACGAACAAAAGTACGTTCAAACACGCATTAACAATATCTGACAACATATAAATAAACGGAATCAGACTCACTGTAAACTCTATTTGCAACATCGTAATATTCGGGAATCCCACTAATGCTAATACTACTGCCAGATAAAATCCAAATATCATATAAACCATCGTTCGTTTCCAGCTCTGAAAGAAAATCTTCTCATATATGCACCAAAGCGGAATTATAAAAACTGCGGCTGCAACAAGTTCAATCAGGGCGTTGTATATTCTACTCATTTTCCCCTCCATGAATTATATTTTACACAACTCATAGTCTATCATATCAGGCCTGGTTACAGTAGCTTTATAATCCTTAATTAAATTTAATTTTTCATTAAGATGAAGTTACTGTTCACACGATGTGCGACCAGCAACGCATCTTGCAAGTTTTCATTATCCTCTTGCGTCCTGGTGTCAGATATGTTATATTGAAAATGCAAAGAGGGAAACCGCAAGCGGCTACCCGTAATATTGTATCAAACTATATTTTTATAGTCGTCAACTACTGCGAATAGTTGGCGGCTATTTTCGTCTACCCTTGAAAATCTCATAACAAAGACCAACAAGGGCAACAATGAATATACAAAACTGAATCAGATCAGAATATGTAATCATCTTATCGCCCTCCTTTCTTTCGTTTGGAGGGTGTTTTTATCCCTCCGTAAAAGAAGGGTAGCCGCCTGGCTTTGGTTTCCCTGTCTGTATATTATCACGTTGATACCGGACAGGCAACCGCCTTTTTCTCTTTATTCCGTTATGCGAACGTTCGGGGTTACTGTTCACTCCGTTCACAGCAACTTGGTCAAAATTCATTCCAAATCACCTTCGGTGATGGAATTTTGCCCCGTATGTCTCGGGATTTTGCCATATTCATGGCAAAACACCTCGCGGGATATTACCTGTGAACAGTAACCTCCTGTTTCCTTAGTTGGTACTTCCCTTGATTTTTTCCCCTTACCATGCTATACTATCACCCGTTACAAAACCCTAAAAAACAAGGTCTTATAAGGGGGTCGCCGATTTCCGGCGTAAGGTCATATACTTACTGTATATGACTTCCGCGGCATTCGTCAAATGTCCATGCAAGCATGGCCGCCTGACTCATTGCTGCGCGAAAATGAATCGTGTGTTCGTGACCTTCCACACGTAAAACAAAACTAAAGGAGAACTGAATAATGAAAAACTCAAGTAACAAAGTGCTTTACCTGGCACAGGCAGCTATGATCGCTGCCATCTATGTCGTACTGACTGTTGTCGGTGCATCACTGGCTTTTGGAGAGGTGCAGATCCGTTTTGCGGAAGCACTGACAATCCTCCCGGTATTTACTCCGGCTGCAATCCCTGGATTGTTTGTAGGATGCCTCATCGGAAACACACTTGGAGGTGCAATCCTGCCTGACATTATCTTCGGCAGCCTTGCAACACTGATCGGTGCCATCTTTACATGGTCTTTAAGAAACAAGAGCAAGTTCCTTGCCCCTGTTCCTCCGGTTGTTGCCAATATCATTGTGGTTCCATTTGTATTAAAATATGCTTATATGGTTCCACTTCCGATTCCTTTCATGATGCTGACAGTTGGTATCGGAGAAGTAATTTCCGCCGGTGTGCTTGGTCTGATTCTTTACGGAGCACTCAACAAATATAGAGGAATTATCTTTAAGAAAGCTTTATAAGATTTTTCTTATGCAACCTAAAAACGACAGGATCTTCATTTGAACTATTGAAGAACCTGTCGTTTTTATTTCACTTTCTATTTGATATAACCAATAAATGTATTTCCGCTTCCGGAAACCATTCCTTCCATCTCACTGATGGAAACTGTCTGTGACTCTCCATTTTCAGGATCGATATAAGTAATATCATTCTTCGTATATCCTGTCAGAAGAATTGCATGATCTGCACTTGTAAGTGCAATCACCGGACATCCTCTATTGATCACGTAGAGTACCTGATCCAGCGTACATCCTGTCAGATCTACTTTCTGAGCATCATATGTCTTCATATAGCGCTCACATGCTTCAAGGGATGTCTCTTCTCCTTCTTTTGAAAGAGCAACATCCTCTATCGAATACGCAAGATCTCGATTTCCTTTCTCCCAAACATATTTCTGGTCAGAAGAGATCACAACTCCTGAAATCTTCTGTGCTTTCTGAATTGCATAAGAAGCTTTATCATAAATTCCTGCCAGTTCACCAACACCATAAACATAGTATTTCACACTTTCGCTGTTATCAGCAAGAACCATCTCAAGTTCATTCTTTGATGCCAGCTGATTCGGCCGGATCACTTTCACGCTCTTCTCTCCTGCTCCCTCTGCAAATGTAATCCGCATCTGTTTTTCCATCAGTGCTGTTGTGTATACTTCTATTTTAATCGCTGTATCTTTGCGTTCCTCATTATTCGTAATAAACTCCTGTGAAGTAACGTTGTAAATATCCCCGCTTTTCTCTACACGATTCAGTGTTACCATATTGTCATCGATTAAAATATCAGAAATATAAATGCCTTTATCAACAAAGGAATAGCTGGCAACTTTTTTGTTCTTAGAATTACGGATTTCCAGTTCATACATTGGAGTGATCGATTCTCCGGAAGCTTTCTTTCCTGCGTCCTCGGATTTCATTTTTCCATAAATAAAGTCACCATTGACAAATCCAAGTGGACTAATTTTTTCTCCGCTTGCTGCCTCAACAGTATTCGTCTCCAGACTGCTTAGATTCATTACCTGAATCACTGTTCCGCCACTCTTATCTCCTTCTGACTGATATGCCATCAGATGTCCATCATCAGAAACCGCATATTGTCCTTCTTTAAGATTCTCTGCAAGTGTTGTCTGTTTATTCTTTTTCAAATCTACCTGATACAAAGTTCCGTCTGCCAAAACATATAACTGCTCTTCCGCATGATTATAATAAACCATCTTGCCAAGCTCATCCGCTGCGATTGCATAGGACTTCTTACTTGGTATAAATGCTTTCTCCTGGATCAGATTTCTCTCAACATCAAAATAATAGATTCCGACACCGACTTCTCCTTCGTGTTCGCCACGATTCATATATCCATACACAGCAAATGCAAGATTACCACTATTGTCCATACTGATGATACGTACTGCATGTTGATCATTCAGATTCCTTTCATCTGTCGTATCTGCATCTGCAAATCCGAAAATATTTAATAATTCATTCGAACTCTTATTGTACATCCAAAGGTTTCTGGACTCCACAAATGCTGCAATCGTTTCTTTCTCATTTGTCTCATACGGAACATCTGAAGGTGTAACGCCGAGCAGAATTCCGTTTTCATCGATCACGCTTCTGTTCTCACTGAATACTTCCTGCATATCACGATTGTAATCCAACAGGTAAATTGTAGTCCCTGCGATTCTCACACGGAAAAATTCTTTAATATCATAAACTGCATTCTCACCGACATCATCCACGCAGGAAACTCTGTAATTCGCAAGGAGAGAGGTATACACACTATTACTTTCCTTTATGCTCCAACGCACATCACCAAGCAACTGTGGCTGCATAGTCCCCCACTGAATATGAGAAATATCTGAATGGATATTGACTGTCTGATAAGTTGTATTGTCACTTTCATCTCCAGGTTCCAAGTAAATATTCAATGAATCTACATCCGTCTTATTAAATGCTTTCGTATGAAAATCCTGTGCAAATGTAAGACATTGTGATGCTGTAATATCATCTGCTTTCTCAATTCTTGTATAAAAATTAACTTTCCTTGTCTCTTTCTCCTCACCGATTACAAGCGAAACCTGAAGTACTGCCTCCTGGATTTTATATCCAAGTGATTTCCCCAGCTTTAATGTGACATCTTCGCTTTCTGCAGACTTTAGAGTTCCTTTATCATATGTCTCTGTTCCATCCAGAGAATATACACTGTAACTGATCTCACGGATCTGGTTATCATTTTTCTCAATCTGCATCTTCAGTGTACCATCACTCTCTAATGGTGTAATGGTATCTCGCATTGCGGCAATATCCATATCATCTACATAACCTGGCAACGCATTTATCTTCTGTCCTCCCATCATAAATGAGACTCTAGGTAACGTGGCATCTCCCATATCCACAACCTGATCATCATTTCCACGGTTCAGTATCACATTACTGATCACCAGCACAGCCGCAAAAAGAACAACCAGTGCGGCAATCTTTATTACCCTTTTTTTCATTATTTATCTCCCTTTTGCTCTGCCAGAAGCATACCTAATGTTGGCTGAATCTTCAAAAATCTTTCACAATCCTCTGCCTCTTTTCTGCTCTTTGCTGCAAGACTCCCCTTTTTCACTGCACGCAGCAGAATATTCTTCGGCGTATGCTCCATATCAATAAATTCTAATACCTGAGTTTCATATCCCTCGCTTTCCAGACGCTTTGCTCTAAGTCCATCTGTCACAAGTGCTGCAAAACGCTCTCGCAACAATCCATAATCCATAATTGGTCCGAGCACTTCTTCCATGGAAGCTAGTTGATCTCCCAGCATTTCTGAAACTTCCATAACTTCCGTCTTCGATTTCATCTTGCCTGAATGCAGATTTCTCTGCTTTTCAAGCTGCTTGTTCACCTCATGCTGACAACATGGAACAGACAAAATCACTTTCGCATTCCAGCCAACCGCTTTCGCAAGTGCATAATCTGTAGCTGTATCACACGCATGAAGCGTCACAACCATGTCAACCTGATCCACACCTTCATAATCCGCAATATCTCCAACAAGGAATGTCAACTTCTCATACCCATACTTCTTTGCCAGTTCATTACAATGCAGAATCACATCCGTCTTCAGATCTAATCCGATAATACGAATATCATACCCTTTCAACTCGTGTAAATAATAATACATTGCAAATGTAAGATATGATTTTCCACATCCAAAGTCCAGAAGTGTAAGCTCTCTGTCCTTGTCAAGCTGCGGCAGAATGTCCTCAACAAATTCCAGAAAACGATTGATCTGACGGAACTTATCCATCTTCGTCCGCACAATCTTTCCATCCTGTGTCATAACTCCAAGATCCTGAAGAAACGGAACCACAATCCCTTCTTCCAAAATATATTTTTTCTTCCTGTTATGAGACAGATCCGCAGCTTTCGCCTGCACCTTCTTGCGCTTTCTCTTAATCGTTGCTTTCCCTTTCTTACTGATCAATACCGTGATATCCTCACTCACCGTCTCAACCTGAACCTGACGAAACTCTTCTAACAATTTCGCAAGCTCATCTTTTGTCTCTTCTACCATCAGATTCTTATGAAATGCCTGCGTCTTTGTGAAAGACTCTAACTGAAATAAAAGCTCCCCCTTCTGTTCCATCGGTCGAAGCTTTGCCTTAACTACATTATCCTTTACTCGCGGGTTACTAAACACCGCACGAATAAACTCTCTATTCAAAATCCCAGCTAAAAACTGTATGATTTCTTCCATCTAAATGACCTCTTTTTCTTCTATAATAAAGTAGAATCTTGAAAGACTCTTCTTACTATTTTGCAGAATAAAAAGGGATATGTCAAGGGATATAGGGGACGAAAACTGAAAATATTATTTTAGGAAGTCGCTTGTTAGAAGGATGGTACAGGAACGCCGACTCAGGGTTACGCATACTGTTCATACTAGGAAAAACAACAGACTGCTAAAAGCAAAGAAAGGATTGACAAACTCGCTGCCGCTCAGACAGCTGTCAATCCTTTCTTTAACGCAATCTATTGTTTTTTAAGTATGAGCAAGCATGCTCCACATTCATCTACGTCCCTATACCCATCTTCTAACATAAAGCTCCTCGAAGCTCATATTTTCTGTTTTCTGTTTATTGAAAAAATCGATTTCAACGCTAAATTTTATTAGGTGCAAAAACGTTTGAGATATGGATATCATTCTATAGAATTTCCGTTGCGCCTGCTTCTCAAGTAGAGTTCTTCTTTCGAGAGAGTAGAAATCAGATAGCGCTGAAGAACTTACTGATAGACAGCCATCGAGGGTTTGATTCAGGTGACTGTTCTGTGTGCTTGGAAAGACTTAAAAAACAAAAGGTTACGTTAAAGCAGTGCGAGGCTACTGTCTGAAGCGGCAGCGAGTTTGCCGAGCACTGCTTTGTTTTTAGTAATCTTTCGTTTTTCTTAGTCTTTCCTGTATACAGAACCCGGAGCCTGAATCAAACCCTCGATGGCTGTCTGTTCGAATAAACTTTATATGCGATATCTGATTTCGTCCGAACTCGAAAAAGAATCCCTACGATAAATCTTTATTTCTCCAGATTTTTGAACGCTGTCGACAGCATCAGTTTAATTCGATTCAACTGATTTACTTCACTTGCGCCCGGATCGAAATCGATTGCTACGATGTTCGACTCCGGATGTCTGCGGCGAAGTTCTTTGATAACTCCCTTACCGACAACATGGTTTGGCAGGCAGGCGAATGGCTGTGTGCAGACGATGTTTCCTGCACCGCTGTGGATAAGCTCAAGCATCTCACCGGTCAGGAACCATCCTTCACCGGTCTGGTTTCCGAGAGATACGATCTCTGAAGCCATTTTTGCAAGATCTTCAATGTGAGCCGGCGGATCAAAGTGTTTACTTTCTGCAAATGCTTTGGAAGCCGGAGCACGGAACCATTCCAAAGCTTTGATTCCAAGGTTTCCAGCTGTAGCTTTGGACTTCTTCATTCCCAAGTGGGAAACTTTGAAGTTCTGATTGTAGAAGCAGTAGAGCAGGAAATCAAGAAGATCCGGAACAACTGCCTCAGCCCCTTCGCTTTCAAGAAGCTCTGCCAGATGATTGTTGGCAGCCGGAAGGAATTTAACCAGGATTTCTCCAACGATTCCAACACGAGGTTTCTTAATGTCGAGTGTCTCGATATTATCAAAATCATTGATGATATCTTTACAAAGCTTCTTAAATCTCTTACGGGATGGATATCCTTCGGACACAAACTTCTTAACAACTTCAGCCCATTTGCGGTGAATCTTATCTGTAGTTCCCGGTACAGCCTCATAAGGACGCATACGGTAAACACATTTCATAAAGATATCTCCGAATACTGCTGCGTAGATTCCACGAAGAACCAGTGCAGGAGAAAGTTTAAATCCAGGGTTATCTTCTAATCCACTTAAATTAAGTGAGATTACCGGAACGTGTTCCATGCCGGCTTTCTTAAGTGCACGGCGGATGAATCCAATATAGTTAGAAGCACGGCAGCCACCACCGGTCTGTGTGATAATAACAGCTGTATGATTCAAGTCATATTTTCCGGATAAGAGTGCATCCATAATCTGACCGACAACGATCAGAGAAGGGTAGCAGGCATCATTATTTACATATTTCAGTCCCATATCGACAGCCTGTTTGTTATCGTTAGGAAGAACATCAATGTTGTATCCGGCAGCGCGGAAAGCAGGCTCAAGCAGTTCGAAATGAACCGGAGACATCTGCGGGCAGAGAATTGTATAATCCTTACGCATCTCTTTTGTAAATGTAACCTTTTTGATAGAAGCCGGATGAATGATGCGTTTTTCCTGTTTCTTTTCACGCACACGGATTGCGGCGAGAAGGGAACGCACACGGATTCTTGCAGCTCCAAGATTGTTTACTTCATCAATCTTCAAAGTTGTGTAGATCTTATCTGAATTTGTAAGGATCTCAGCAACCTGATCTGTTGTAACAGCATCCAGTCCACATCCGAAGGAGTTAAGCTGGATCAGATCAAGATTCTCCGTTGTCTTCACATAATTTGCAGCTGCATACAGTCTGGAGTGGTACATCCACTGATCCATGACATTCAGAGGGTGCTCTGCCGGATTCAAATGAGAGACAGAGTCTTCTGTAAGTACTGCAATATTGTAGGATGTAATCAATTCAGGAAGACCATGATTTACCTCCGGATCGATATGGTATGGACGACCGGCAAGTACGATACCGCGGTTCCTGTTTTATTTAAGAAACGGATTGTTTCTTCCCCTTTATTTCTCATATCCTGACGACAGGCAGCCAGTTCATTCCATGCGTCATGGACTGCTGACTTGATTTCGCTTTCGGAAAGAGAGAACTTCTTACTTAATTCTTCTACAAGACGATAAGAAATCGTCTCTTCACTTTCAAAATTCAAGAATGGATGGATGAAATCAACTTCTCCGTTGACGATCGGATCCATATTATTCTTGATGTTTTCCGGATAAGAAGTAACGATCGGACAATTGTAGTGGTTGTCAGAATCAGCAAATTCTTTCCGTTCATACGGGATTGACGGATAGAAAATGTGTTTTACTCCCTGATTGATCAGCCACTGTACATGTCCGTGCGCCAGTTTCGCCGGATAACACTCGGATTCACTTGGAATAGATTCAATACCAAGTTCATAAATCTTTCTTGTGGAAGCCGGTGACAGAACTACACGGAATCCAAGTTTTGTAAAAAATGTGAACCAGAACGGATAGTTCTCGTACATATTCAGCACACGAGGAATACCGATTAATCCGTGCTTTGCTTCTTCCTCGGAAAGAGGTTCGTAATCAAAATAGCGATGCGATTTATATTCAAATAAGTTCGGCATCTGATTTTTTGATTTCTCTTTTCCAAGTCCGCGCTCACAACGGTTTCCTGTGATGAATTTACGTCCACCACTGAAATGGTTGATTGTCAGACGACAGTTGTTTGTACATCCACGACATTTTGTCATTGTTGTGGAGTATTCAAGAGAACGGATGTCATCAATGGAAAGCATTGTTGTGCCTTCGCAGTCGACATAACGTTCTCGGGCAATCAGAGCAGCACCGAATGCACCCATGATTCCGGCAATGTCCGGGCGGATTGCTTCGCAGTTCGCAATTTTCTCAAAGCTTCGAAGAACTGCATTATTATAGAAGGTACCTCCCTGAACAACAATATGATTTCCGAGTTCGGATGCGTCAGATACTTTGATCACCTTGAACAGTGCATTCTTGATAACAGAATAAGCAAGTCCGGCTGAAATGTCAGCAACAGAGGCACCTTCTTTCTGCGCCTGTTTAACTTTGGAGTTCATAAATACTGTACAGCGTGTTCCGAGATCGATCGGATTCTGTGCATAAAGAGCTTCGTGAGCAAAATCCTCTACAGAATAATTCAGAGATTTTGCAAATGTCTCAATGAAAGAACCACATCCGGAAGAGCAGGCTTCGTTCAGCTGAACACTGTCGACAGTCTGATTTTTGATCTTGATACATTTCATATCCTGACCGCCGATGTCCAGAATACAGTCTACATCCGGCTCAAAGAAGGATGCTGCATAATAATGAGAAACAGTCTCAACTTCTCCCTCGTCAAGCATCAGAGCAGCTTTGATCAGTGCCTCGCCGTATCCTGTGGAACAGGAATGAACAATCTCTACACCCTCCGGGAGTTGATCGTAAATATCTTTGATTGCTGTGATCGTTGTACCAAGCGGATCTCCGTCGTTGTTGTGATAGAAAGAATAAAGAAGTGTTCCGTCTTCACCAACGAGAGCCGCTTTTGTAGTTGTTGAACCGGCATCGATTCCAAGAAATGCTTTTCCTTTGTATGAGGCAAGATCTTTTACCGGCACCTGATGCTTTGCATGGCGGGAAATGAATTCCTCGTAATCAGCAGTTGTTGCAAACAGCGGATCCAGACGTTCCACCTCGAAATCCATCTGAATTTTATTTTCCAGACGATTCTGCATATCACGCAATTCCATCGGAGTGTCTTTCTTAGAGTTTAGTGCAGAACCGATTGCAGCGAACAGATGTGAATGGTTCGGTGCAATGATATGTTCATCGTCCAGTTTCAGTGTACGGATGAAGGCTTCCCTTAACTCTGAGAGGAAATGAAGCGGACCACCTAAAAAGGCAACGTGACCGCGAATCGGTTTTCCACAGGCAAGACCACTGATGGTCTGATTCACAACAGCCTGGAAAATGGATGCGGCAAGGTCTTCCTTAGCGGCACCATCGTTGATCAGTGGCTGGATATCTGTCTTGGCAAATACTCCGCAGCGCGCGGCGATGGAGTATAATGCTTTGTAATTTTTAGCGTATTCATTCAGACCGGAAGCATCTGTCTGAAGAAGAGATGCCATCTGGTCAATGAAAGAACCTGTACCACCGGCACAGACACCATTCATACGCTGTTCTACATTTCCACCCTCAAAATAAATGATCTTCGCATCTTCTCCACCAAGCTCAATTGCTACATCTGTCTGAGGAGCGTAATCCTGTAGTGCAGTGGAGACTGCAATTACCTCCTGGACAAATGGAACACCGAGGTGTTTGGCAAGTGTCAGACCACCGCTTCCTGTGATGACAGGAGAAACCTGGATTGGTCCAAGCTTATAAAGCGCACGACCGAGCAGATCGGAAAGCGTCTCCTGGATATTAGCGAAATGGCGCTCATAATCAGAGAAGAGGACTTCATTTTCATCATTAAGAATTGCAATTTTTACTGTCGTGGAACCAATGTCGATTCCTAAAGTATGTAGATTTTTTGCGTTCATAATTAATATCCCCAATCTTTTGTAATTCAGTTAATTTGTCAAATTTATATGAGTTACTACCTATTAAATGCGTTTGTTAGCTCGCAATAAATAACATTATACGACAAGATTCTCAAAAAGACAATGGTCATTGTAGTGTAGTAAGTGTGAAGAAATGAGCTGCAATATGGCAAAATGTCTAAGTAGAAAGGAAAGGAAAATATCATATTCTTGTTAAAAGTGTATTAATATAAAAACAATCGTTTGACAAAACAAGTCTTCCCTTGTACAATTACTGCTATACAAAGATGTGATGAGTGCTGGCCACACGTAGTGGACAGTAATATAAAATGAAAATAGAAGGAGGATACGAGTTGAACTGGCTTGATAAATTAGAAAAAAAAATTAGGTCGTTTTGCAATATCGAATCTTACGGTGTATCTGCTGGCCGGGTATGTGTATAGGTTTCGCTATTTATTATTTAGCACCGGGACTTTTAGGATGGCTGACACTGGAACCGGCATATATTTTAAGAGGACAGGTTTGGAGGATTATTTCCTGGGTATTGATTCCACCGACAGGAAGTTTGATTTCTTTACTGTTTCTAGTATTATTGTACTACTCCCTTGGCTCAGCCCTTGAGAGAACATGGGGAACATTCCGTTATAATGTATACATTTTTCAGGAATACTTTTTACAGTGATCGCAGTATTCATACTGTATGGTGTGTTTTATCTTATCTATGGAATTGAACTTCCGCTTTCAAGTATCGGATTGATCAGCACCAACTATATTACAATGTCTATCTTTTTGGCATTTGCTTCCATCTATCCGGATATGGAAGTTTTACTCTATTTTATTTTACCGATTAAGATGAAATGGATGGCTTTCGTATATGCGGCAATGGCACTGTACTATTTCTTTACAGGAAGTCTCGCAACGAAAGTTGCGATTGCGGCATCCTTATTGAACTTTGTTATCTTTTTCCTGTCCAGCAGGAATATGAAGCGTTTCAGTCCGAAAGAGCAGGCGAGAAAAGCAAAGTTTAAACAGCAGACGAGACCACATATGACTTATGCGAATGGGGCAAGACACCGTTGTGCAGTCTGCGGACGTACAGAACTTGATGATCCGACATTGGAGTTCCGTTTCTGTTCAAAATGTAATGGAAACTATGAGTATTGCCAGGAACATTTATTTACACATGAACATGTGAAGTAGAAAATGAGAATTGTGTAACGCATATTTCTCATAGTTTACCGGAGATGAGGTATGGCAGTGCAGTGTATCAGATCAGAGTTGCAGCCGAAAGTGATACAGTGCAGCTTCGCTCCAGGTGTATAGGAACTTTAAGGTTATATTTTTTAAAGGAGAGATTGACTTAGTATGAAAAAACAAAAGTAGTATGTACGATGGGACCAAACACAAATGATAGAGAACTGATGAGAAAACTCATCCAGAATGGCATGGATGTAGCTCGTTTCAACTTCTCTCATGGTGATCATGAAGAACAGAAGGGTCGTATGGATATGCTCAAAGAGCTTCGCGAGGAAGAGCATGCAACGACAGCTATTCTTCTGGATACAAAGGGACCAGAGATCCGTACAGGTGTTCTGAAAGACGGAAAGAAGATTAAGCTTGAAACAGGGAAGACCTTTACACTTACTACAGAAGATATTGTTGGAGATGAGAATAAAGTATCTATCACATATAAGGGACTTGCAGAAGATGTAAGTGAAGGAAAGATTATTTTGATCGATGATGGTCTGATCGGACTGAAAGTAATCGGAAAAACAGACAAAGAAATTCATTGTGAGATCATCAACGGTGGTGAACTCGGAGAGAAAAAGGGCGTTAATGTACCGGGAGTACCGGTAAGACTTCCGGCAATCACTGAGAAAGATAAAGAAGATATTAAATTCGGAGCAGAGCAGGGAATTGATTTTATTGCTGCATCTTTCGTAAGAAATGCAGAGTGTATTCTTGAGATCAAGGCATATCTGAAGTCTCTCGGAGCTCCTTACATTCCGATTATCGCAAAGATTGAGAATGAAGAAGGAATCAGCAATATCGATGAGATCATCCGTGCAGCAGATGGTATCATGGTTGCCCGTGGAGACCTCGGAGTTGAGATACCGGCAGAGGAACTTCCATATCTTCAGAAGATGATGATCCAGAAATGTAACGATCAGTTCAAGACAGTTATCACAGCAACACAGATGCTTGATTCTATGATGCGTAATCCACGTCCGACAAGAGCTGAGGTAACAGACGTTGCGAACGCTGTATATGACGGAACAGATGCTGTAATGCTCTCAGGAGAGACAGCACAGGGTAAATACCCACTCGAGGCACTTCAGATGATGGTTCATATCATTGAGCAGACAGAGAAACACCTTGATTATGATATCATGCTTGAGAAAGAGCACGGTCATTTAAGAGGCGGAATATCCAGTGCAATCGGATATTCATCCGTACTGGCAGCAGCAAACCTGAATGCAAAATGTATCATTACACCATCTGTATCAGGAGCAACTTCAAGAGTTGTATCCAACTTAAGACCAAGACAGGAAATCCTTGGTGTAACTCCGAACGAGAGAACACTGAGAAGAATGTCTATTTACTGGGGCGTAAGACCGCTGAAATCTCTTGAAGTTGATACAACAGAAGATATCTGTGAAAATGCGATTGAACTGGCACAGGTAAAACAGTATGTTGAGCCGGGAGATGTTGTAGTTATCACAGCTGGAATTCCTTCAACAAATGTAAGCAAAGAGAGAAGCTTTACAAGTAATATGATGAGAATTGTGACAGTAGATTAAATTAGAAAAACTTTTAATAAGAGCCAGAACAGTTACCGTGCGAGGCGCCTGTTCTGGCTCTTATTAACATACTGAACAAAGTGTATTCGGAACGCTCCTGCCTTACATGTGCTCATGGCAACAGCAGGGCTGGACTTATTTACGTAATTCATATTAAACATTTTTAATTCTGACTACACGTTACTAGTCACGCGCAGTGTGAGTAATAATCTAAAATGAAAAAAGTTCTCAAAAACAAGCGTTAAATACAATCAATATATTGACATCCGACAATCAATGCTGTATAGTGTTCCTGTAAAGAACTACTAATCAGAGGGATGGTGCTATGGACGAAAGTAAAGCAATTGAATATCTGATGCATTTTGGAATGTCCCGGCAGGAAGCAACTGTTTATCTACGGCTGATCGAAGCAGGAAAGCAGACGGGGTATGAGATTGCGAGAGATACAGGAATCTCAAGGTCGAATGTGTATGCATCACTGGCAGCTCTGGTTGAAAAAGGGGCTGCATATCTGGTAGAAGAGGATGCTAAGCGATATATTCCGGTTCATGTTCAGGAGTTCTGTGGTAACAGAATCCGCAGAATGGAAGAAGAACAGAAGTGGTTGGATATGAATCTTACGGGAGAACAGAAAGAAGAAGAAGGATATGTTACGATCGATGGTCAGGAACATATTTCAGATAAGATTCATAATCTTCTGGCTAATGTGGAAGAAAGAGTGTATTGTTCCTGTTCCGGTGTCTGTCTGGAACAGTTGAAAGGACAGTTAAAGGAACTGACAGAAAAAGGAAAAAAGGTAGTTCTTGTGACAGATCATCCATTTGAACTTCAGGGGCAATCATTTATGTGACGAAAGAAAAAGGAAATCAGATTGGTCTGATCACAGATTCTAAATATGTACTTTCGGGTGAGTACGGACAGGAGAGCAGAAACACTTGTGTCTATTCCGGACAGAGAAATTTCGTTACGCTGTTTAAAACAGCACTTGCGAATGAGATAGAATTAATCAAAATACGCGAAGGAGAAAATGAAAATGAGTAAGAAACCATTTGTGACAAAAGAACAGGTTGAAGAGATTGTAAAAACATATCCGACTCCGTTCCATCTTTATGATGAGAAAGGAATCCGTGAGAATGCAAAAGCATTAAAGGAAGCATTTGCATGGAATCCGGGATATAAAGAATATTTTGCTGTAAAGGCGACACCGAATCCGTTTCTTCTCCAGATTTTGAAGGAATATGGCTGTGGCTGTGATTGCTCATCTTATACAGAGCTTCTTATGTCTGATGCAGTTGGAATTAACGGACACGATATTATGTTTTCCTCAAATGATACACCGGAGGAAGATTTTAAACTTGCGGATGAACTTGGAGCAATCATCAATCTGGATGATATTACACATATTGACTTCCTTGAGAAGACAATCGGACATATTCCGGAGACGATCAGCTGCCGTTACAATCCGGGCGGAATATTCAAGATCAGTAATGATATTATGGATAATCCGGGAGATTCAAAATATGGAATGACAACAGAGCAGATCACAGAAGCATTTAAGACACTGAAAGCAAAAGGTGCAAAAGAATTCGGTATTCATGCATTCCTTGCCAGCAATACAGTGACAAATGATTATTATCCAATGCTTGCAAAAGTTCTTTTTGAGCAGGCAGTACGTCTTCAGAAAGAAACAGGAGTACATATTAAGTTTATTAATCTTTCAGGTGGTATTGGAATTCCTTACACACCGGATCAGGAGCCGAATGATATCCGCGTAATCGGAGAGGGTGTCCGCAAGGTTTATGAAGAAGTACTTGTTACGGCAGGAATGGGAGATGTTGCGATCTACACAGAGCTTGGCCGATTTATGATGGGACCTTACGGCTGCCTTGTGACAAAAGCAATCCATGAGAAGAATACTTATAAGAACTACATCGGAGTAGATGCGTGTGCTGTTAACCTGATGCGTCCGGCAATGTACGGAGCATATCATCATATTACTGTTCTTGGAAAAGAAGATGCACCGTGCGATCACAAATATGATGTGACAGGTTCTCTGTGTGAAAATAATGATAAGTTTGCAATTGACAGAATGCTTCCGGAAATTGACAGAGGAGATTATCTTGTGATCCATGATACAGGAGCACACGGTTTCTCTATGGGATATAACTACAATGGTAAATTAAAATCAGCAGAACTGCTTCTGAAAGAGGACGGAAGTGTGCAGATGATCCGCCGTGCTGAGACACCGAAGGATTATTTTGCAACATTTGACTGCTTTGAGGTTGGAAAGAAACTTTGTAAATAAAATCAAAAAAATAGTTGAAAAATGTGACCAGATATGGTAACATAAAAAAGCTGATTCGGACAAGAAGATTTTCTTGTCCGACAGAATAAGCCGCTGTGGCGGAATTGGCAGACGCACTTGACTCAAAATCAAGCGGTTAGTAGCCGTGCCGGTTCGAGTCCGGCCAGCGGCATCGAACTTAATCTCTGAACATCTTACAGATTCAATGTTTGCAAGATGTCCAGAGATTTTTCATTTTGTAAGTTCACTTTTTTCCACGTCCAACGAGATAATCAATTGAGACTGTATAATAATCAGCAAGTTTGATGAAGACATCAATAGGAACGTTGATTTTTCCAAGTTCATATTTAGAATATGTAGTCTGTTTGATGTTGAGATATGCAGCAACTTCTTTCTGCGTTTTATCATTATCTTCTCGCAAATTTCGTATGTTTTCGAATTTCATAATCCCATCCTCGTACCTTAAATCCGGTGTGCGAACTTAACCGGAAACAAGCTATTGTTCACAGTATCCAGAGAACAATAATCTGATATCTTTTGTATTTTTGGATTATTATATAAAAGTCCTGACACGACTATTGAAATATAGTCGTACTACGACTATAATTGATAAAAACATGAAAAATGTGCGAGAAATGAGACAGCATAAGAACTGAGGGGGATGGGAGAAAGTGATGAATAAAGAAAAAATAGATGATATGGATTATTATGAAAAGTATCTGTTGAATGCAACGAAAGAAGAAAGAGATTGCTATATAAAAGAACATCCCGATTTCATGAACGAATATCCGGTATCGTATGAACATCGGGAACTGCTTCAGGATAAGATTTATCGCGGATTGATGCGTAAAATCCGCGATTATGAAAAAAAGTAAACAGGAGTGGAGATGTTAATCAAGCTCTCTTAAAATGTTTTTTAATTCTGAAAAAGAATGTATCGTCGGATAATCTTCCTTAACATCTCCAAGACCATATGCAGCAAAGATAAAAGGGATACCGGCTTTTTTGCAGGAATCAGCATCTCCCTGAGTATCTCCGACATAGACAGGGGATGTCAGATTATTTTTCTCCATTAATTTCAGAATCGTCTGGTCTTTGGAAGTCTGCGTCTGGCCAAAACAAAGGAAATCCTTGATATATGGTTCCATGCCTGCGCCTTTCATCATAACTTCAATATATCCGCACTGGCAATTGCTTACAATAAAAAGAGAATATTCCAGAGCCAGCTCTTTGAGTGTGTCCATAACGCCTTCGTAGTAAACACCAGGATGTGTTTCAAGATAGCGGTTTTCATAATCAAAACAGATATCCATCAGTTTTCTTCGAGAGTCCGTATCGAGATCGGGAAAAACTCCGGCAGCAATTTCATCCATTGTCTTTCCAAACAGTCCCTGAAGAATTTCGCGGTTTAAGTTTGGCTCAAGATCAGAGTTCTCTTTTATTGCAAGATTCCAGGATTCGGCTACAACTTCAACAGAATCCCAAAGTGTTCCATCTACATCAAATATAATTCCATCCATAATAATTCTCCTGATAGTATTTTTGAAAATATTGTTTACAAAATATTGGAGTCAAAAGGTTACTGTTCACTCCCTAAATTATGATACCATAAAATGAACCTTTAAAAAAAGAAGTTAATTAGTGTATACTTTAATAATGGTTAAAATGAAATGCAACAAAAAGCAAGAGATAATAGGAGAGAATCTGATGAGAGATAAAATCGTACTGATCGATGGACACAGTATATTGAACCGGGCGTTTTATGGAGTTCCGGATCTGACGAATTCGGAAGGACTGCATACGAACGCAGTTTATGGATTCCTGAATATTATGTTTAAGATATTAGATGAAGAGAAGCCGGAATATCTGACGGTTACATTTGATGTGCATGCGCCGACATTTCGCCATGAGATGTTTGCAGATTATAAGGGCACGAGAAAGCCGATGGCAGAGGAACTGCGTCAGCAGGTGCCCGTGATCAAGGATGTTCTGCGTGCGATGCATATAGAAGTGATTGAAAAGGCCGGACTTGAGGCGGATGATCTTTTGGGAACCTTGTCGCATCGTTGTGAGGAGAAAGGAATGGATGTTTCCATCATTTCCGGAGACCGCGATACGCTTCAGCTTGCGACAGAGCATATTAAGATCCGCATCCCAAAGACGAAGCAGGGGAAGACGGAAGTAGAAGATTATTATGCGGCAGATGTGCAGGAACGCTATGGAGTAACACCGAAGGAATTTATTGATGTAAAGGCTTTGATGGGTGATACTGTTGATAATATTCCTGGTGTTCCGGGAGTTGGCGAAAAGACAGCGACAAAGATTATTCAGCAGTACCAGACGATTGAAAATGCGTACGAGCATGTTGATGAGCTGAAACCACCAAGAGCAAGCAAGAATCTGAAAGAATTCTGGGAACAGGCACAGCTTAGTAAGACTCTTGCGACAATTAAACAGGACGCAGATATTACGTTTGAAATTGAAAATGCCCGACATGAGAATCCTTATACAAAAGAAGCCCATGAATTATTCCAAAGACTGGAGTTTAAAAATCTGCTTGGAAGATTTGATGTAGAAGCATCAGCGAATGATGTGGAAAAATATTTCCGTGAGATAACAGGGAAAAAGGAGATTGAGAAAGTTTTAAAAGAGGCAGAGAAAGCAGAAACCGTTGGTGCGGCATTTTCCAAAGATGCTGGAAATGTTCTCCCATTGTTTGCACATGCTTCAGGATATGGAAGGATTTCTCTTTGCTATGGAGCAGAAAAGATTGTTACGATTCCTTGTGATATGGATGCTGATTTTGAATATCTGACAGGAAAGTTGTCTCACCTTGCAAAAAGTGTGAAATGTTTTTCAATGTGTGGATTGAAAGAATATCTGGAATGGCTGCCGGAACTTACAAGTGAGAACGGGTTTGATGCGATCGTGGCAGCATATCTTCTGAATCCTCTGAAAAATGATTACAATGCAGAAGATGTGGCAAGAGAACATTTGAATCTTTTAATTGATGAAAAACTTGATGAGGGTACAAAATCATGTTATGAGGCATATACAGCTTATGCCTGTGTCCCGGTTCTTGAAAAGAAACTGGAAAAGAATGGGATGTTCCGTTTATTTAATGAAATTGAAATGCCGTTAGTATTTACATTGTATGATATGGAACAGGCTGGCGTTAAGATTGAAGGCGAAGAGCTGAAGCGTTACGGCGAAGAGCTTGGAGCAAGAATCGTTGAGCTGGAAAAAGAGATTTATGAAATGGCAGGGGAAGAGTTTAACATCAATTCTCCAAAACAGCTTGGCGTGATTCTTTTTGAAAACTGGAAATGCCTCATGCAAAGAAGACAAAGACCGGGTATTCTACAGCAGCGGATGTGTTAGATAAACTTGCACCGGAATATCCTATCGTAGCAAAGATTTTGGAGTATCGTCAGCTTGCAAAACTGAAGTCAACATATGCAGACGGACTTGCAAATTATATAGGGATGGATGGAAGAATCCACAGTAAATTCAATCAGACGATCACAGCAACCGGACGTATCAGCAGTACAGAACCGAATCTGCAGAATATACCGGTTCGTATGGAACTTGGACGTCTGATCCGTAAAGTATTTGTACCAAAAGAAGGCTGCGTCTTTGTAGATGCGGATTATTCTCAGATCGAGCTTCGTATTCTGGCGCATTGTTCCGGTGACGAACAGCTGATCCAGGCATACCGTGAGGCGCGCGATATTCACCGAATGACAGCTTCCCAGGTATTCCATGTACCGTTTGATGAAGTGACAGATCTGCAGAGAAGAAATGCAAAAGCGGTTAATTTCGGTATTGTGTATGGAATCAGTTCTTTTGGACTGAGCCAGGATCTGAGTATTTCGAGAAAAGAGGCGGCACAGTATATCGAGCATTATTTTGAATCCTACCCGGGAATTAAGACATTTCTTGATAAATGTGTGAGCGATGCGAAAGAAAAAGGATATGCAGAGACTTTATATGGAAGAAGAAGACCGATGCCGGAATTAAAGTCCAGCAATTTTATGCAGAGAAGTTTTGGAGAGCGTGTGGCAATGAATGCACCGATCCAGGGAACTGCTGCAGATATTATTAAAATCGCAATGATTCATGTAAATGAAGAACTGAAGAAGAGAAATCTGAAATCACGGATGATCCTTCAGGTGCATGATGAACTTTTGATTGAAGCAGATGAAAGAGAATTAGAAGAAGTACAGCAGATCCTTCAGGATAAGATGGAACATGCTGCAGAATTGTTAGTTCCGCTTAGTGTGGATATGCATACAGGGAAGAACTGGTATGAGGCAAAATAAGATGAAAGTAATTGGAATCACGGGTGGAGTTGGCTCCGGAAAAAGTGAAGTTTTAAAATTTCTTGAACAGGAATACGGTGCGGTAGTCTGCCAGATGGATGAAGTTGCAAAGCAGATCCAGAGGAAAGGGACACAGGCGTTTTCGAGAATTGTACAAGAATTTGGTGAACAGATTGTCGGAAACAATGGTGAACTGGATCGCATGAAACTTGGAAGCTGCGTATTTGCAGATGAGAAGAAATTACAAATATTGAATGATATTGTGCATCCGGAAGTGCTGGAATGGGTTCGGAAAGATATCTTGAAGAAAAAAGAAGAAGGTTGCTCTTATTATATAGTAGAAGCAGCACTTCTTCCGGAAGTAGGAAAGGAACTGTGTGATGAATTATGGTATATTTACACAGATGAAGCGGTCCGGAGAGAACGACTGAAAAGTTCCAGACATTACACGGATGAAAAGATCACCAGAATGATTGCTTCACAACCGATAGAAGAAGTGTTTCGAAAGGCATGCACAGTTGTAATTGATAATAGTGGAGACTTTGAAGCAACAAAGAGACAAATAGGAGATAGATTGAACAAATGAGAATGTGCAGTATTGCAAGCGGCAGCAGTGGAAACTGTATCTATGTAGGAAGTGATAATTCCCATCTTCTGATTGATACGGGGATTAGTAAGAAACGAATTGAAGAAGGTCTGAATAAGTTGGAGATTAAAGGGGACGAACTCGATGGGATTCTGATCACACATGAACATTCGGATCATATTAAGGGACTTGGTGTGTTCAGCAGAAAGTACGAGATCCCAATTTATGCGACGCCGGGAACGATTGCAGGAATCAAAGAGTCTTCTAGTCTTGGAAAGATGCCGGAAGGACTTTTACATCCGATTAAGGCAGATCACCCATTTCAGCTTGGTGAACTGGACGTACACCCATTTGCCATTTCTCATGATGCAAATGAACCGTCAGGGTATCGTATTGAACAAGACGGGAAGTCCGTAGCAGTTGCAACAGATCTTGGAAAATATGATGATTATACAGTGGAGAATCTGAAAAATCTGGATGCGATCCTTTTGGAAGCAAACCATGATATCCATATGCTGGAAGTCGGAGGATATCCATATTATTTGAAGCAGAGAATTCTTGGCGATCGCGGTCATTTATCAAATGAATTGTCAGGACAGCTTCTTTGTGATATACTACATGATAATCTGAAACACATCATGCTTGGTCATCTGAGCAAGGAGAACAATTACGCAAGACTTGCTTATGAGACAGTGAAGCTGGAAGTTACGCTTGCAGATAATGAATATAAAGGGGAAGACCTGAATATGTTCGTTGCAAGCCGGGAATCAGTTTCGGATATTATTAATGTATAAAATTGAGTGAATCAAAGCGGAGGTACAGAAAGAATGAAGAAATGTATTGTCACAGTACTTGGAGAAGACACAGTAGGAATTATTGCAAAAGTATGTACATATCTTGCAGAAAATGAAATCAACATTCTTGATATTTCACAGACAATTGTTCAGGGATACTTCAACATGATGATGATCGTGGATGTTGCGAATCTGAAGAAAGATTTCAAAGAAGTTTGTGATGAGATGGATGCACTTGGCAAAGAGATCGGTGTAACAATTCATTGTCAGAGAGAAGAGATTTTTGAGAAAATGCACCGTCTGTAAACAGTCGGAGATAAGGCGAGGATAAGACTATGATTAATATGTATGAAGTATCAGAAACCAATAAGATGATCGAAAGCGAGAACCTTGATGTCCGCACGATCACTCTTGGAATCAGTCTGTTGGACTGTGTGGATTCTGATTTGGATGAACTGAACCGTAAGATTTATGAGAAGATTACAACAGTTGCAAAAGATCTTGTATCTACAGGAAAAGACATTGAGAAAGAATTCGGAATTCCGATCGTAAATAAGAGAATTTCAATTACACCTGTATCGCTTGTTGGAGCAGCAGCGTGTAAGACTCCGGAAGATTATGTGACAATCGCACGTACACTTGACCGCGCAGCGGAAAAAGTGGGTGTAAACTTCATTGGTGGATACTCCGCACTTGTGTCGAAAGGAATGACACCAAGCGAAGAGAATCTGATCCGTTCAATCCCGCAGGCACTGGCCGAGACAGAGAGAATCTGTAGTTCCGTCAATGTGGGATCAACAAAGACAGGTATCAATATGGATGCGGTCCGTCTGTGTGGACAGATTGTGAAAGAAGCGGCAGAGGCAACGAAGGACAGAGACTCTCTTGGTTGTGCAAAGCTTGTTATTCTTTGCAATGCACCGGATGATAACCCGTTTATGGCAGGTGCATTCCTCGGTGTGACTGAGGCAGATACGATTATTAATGTAGGTGTCAGCGGACCGGGAGTTGTAAAGAAAGCGATTGAAAAAGCACGTGGAAAAGGTTTTGAAGAGCTCTGTGAAACAATTAAGAAAACGGCGTTTAAGATTACACGAGTAGGACAGCTTGTTGCAGGAGAGGCTTCTGCACGTCTTGGAATTCCATTTGGAATCATTGATCTTTCTCTTGCACCGACTCCGGCAGTTGGAGATAGTATTGCAGAGATTCTGGAGGAAATCGGACTGGAGCGCGTGGGTGCACCTGGAACAACAGCAGCACTTGCAATGCTCAATGACCAGGTGAAGAAGGGCGGCGTTATGGCATCTTCTTATGTGGGTGGACTCAGCGGTGCATTTATTCCGGTCAGTGAAGATCAGGGAATGATCGATGCAGTAAATGCAGGCTCTCTTACACTTGAGAAGTTAGAGGCAATGACATGTGTATGCTCTGTAGGACTTGATATGATCGCAATTCCTGGAAAGACATCAGCAGCGACAATCTCAGGAATCATTGCAGATGAGATGGCAATTGGTATGGTCAATCAAAAGACAACAGCAGTGCGCCTGATTCCGGTTATCGGTAAAGACGTTGGAGATGTGGCAGAATTTGGTGGACTGTTAGGTTATGCACCGATTATGCCGGTGAATGAATTCGGATGTGATGCGTTTATCAACAGACAGGGACGTATCCCGGCTCCAATTCATAGTTTTAAGAATTAATAGGGAGAAATTTGATGAGTAAAGTTGCAATTGTAACGGATAGTAATAGCGGTATAACACAGGAACGTGGAAAAGAACTTGGGATTTTTGTCCTTCCGATGCCATTTTTTATCGATGGAGAACTTTATCTGGAGGATATCACACTTTCCCAGAGTGAGTTTTATGAAAAGCTCGGAGCAGATTCTGATATTTCAACATCACAGCCATCCCCGGGAGAGGTCATGGATCTTTGGGATAAAGTTCTGGAAGAATATGATGAGCTCGTATGTATTCCGATGTCCAGTGGTTTGAGCAGCACATGTGCAACAGCTATTACTCTTGCAGCTGAATATGACGGACGTGTTCAGGTGGTTGATAATCAGAGAATTTCAGTTACACAGGAGCAGTCTGTTCTGGATGCAATGAATCTGCGTGAAGAAGGAAAGAGTGCAGCAGAGATTAAAGAAATACTGGAGAAAGAAAAACTTCAGGCAAGTATTTATATTACGGTGGATACTTTAAAATACCTGAAAAAAGGTGGAAGAATCACACCGGCAGCGGCGGCAATCGGAACGGTGCTGAACTTAAAGCCTGTTCTTCAGATCCAGGGAGAAAAGTTAGATGCATTTTCTAAAGCAAGAGGCTGGAAAACAGCGAAGAAGACAATGCTCAATGCAATAGAGAAAGATCTGAATGGACGCTTTGCCGATGTTAAGGATCAGATGGTTCTTGGCATGGCTTACACATGCAGTAAAGAAGAAGCACAGGAGTGGAAAGCAGAGATTGAAGAAAGATTTCCGGGATATGAGATTATGGAAGGATCATTGTCATTGAGTGTGGCCTGCCATATTGGTCCGGGGGCACTGGCGATTACTTGCATGAAGAGATTGTAAACTGGTAACTGTGACGAAATGCGTAGCATTTTGGAAGTTGGCTCTGAACAGTTACATAATCTGTATTGGTGAGAGGTGGTACTGTTCACACGTGGTGTGAGCAGTACTCTGCTTTTTTTAGGAGAATATTATGAAAATCGTTGGTCTTATTACAGAATATAATCCATTTCACAATGGACATCTTTATCATATTAAAGAATCTCTGCGTGTAACCGGTGCAGATGCAGCCGTTGTTGTTATGAGTGGTGACTATGTACAACGAGGAACACCTGCAATCATGCCGAAAAGGATACGTGCAGAGATGGCACTGATGTGTGGTGCTGGAGCTGTCTTTGAACTTCCGGTCTGTTATGCGACGGGATCTGCGGAGCTTTTTGCACTTGGATCCGTATCTCTTTTGGAGTCTCTTGGAATTGTTGATTCTATCTGTTTTGGCAGTGAATGTAATGATCTCCCAATCTTGGAACAGCTTGCAGAACTACTTCTTGAAGAACCTGAAGCCTACCAGATTCTGTTGAAAGATTATCTGAAACAAGGGATGTCTTTTCCACGCGCCAGACAGGAAGCAATTCTTTCTTATACAGAAGATCCTCGGTTTGCAGAGATTTTAAGAAATCCGAACAATATTTTGGGGATTGAATATTTGAAAGCAATCAAAAAACTTGGAAGCAGGATGGAACCTTATACGATTGCAAGACGTGGTGCACAGTATCATGATGAAGAACTGGACAGTGATTATAGTTCCGCTACGGCAATTCGTTCACTGCTTGCTTATTCAAGTTCATCTTTCAATACAGAACCAGTAGAAGGAAATTACGATGAGCTTTCGTTTTCGGGAATACTGTCAGAGTTGGAAAACCAGGTTCCAAAATGTTGTCTGGAACTTTTGAAGGATTATCATAAAGTACAGTATCCGATTTCACAGAATGACTTTTCTCTGATTTTGAAATATAAGCTGTTAAATAAACAGCCGGAAAGTTTGGTTCGATATGTGGATGTCTCTCCGGAGATTGCATTCAGAATTGCGAATCAGTTAAACAACTTTTTTAATTATAAACAGTTCTGTGATTTGTTAAAAACACGAGAACTTACGCAGACCCGAGTTAACCGGGCATTGCTTCATATTATGCTTGGAACGAAAAAGGCAAATGTGGAAGAATATATTGACAATGGCTATCATATGTATGCACGCCTGCTTGGTTTTCGAAAAGACAATGCAAAGCTTTTGACAGCTATGTCGAAGGAAAGCAGTCTTCCGGTTTTGACGAAAATGTCTGAAATTGACGATCTTCCGGAACTTGGTCAGAAAATGCTCAGACATGATATGCTTGCTTCAAATCTGTATACCTCAGTGGTGACGGATAAGTTTAAGACGGCGTTTCAGAATGAATATAAGCAAGGGGTTTTGAAGGTGTAAATTTTAATAAGAGCCAGAACAGTTGTCGTGAGAGGTGACTGTTCTGGCTCGTAATGTTCTTAGAAAAAGACAATGTTTGATAAAATTGTAACAATCTTACAAATATCCTATTACAAAGTTCAGATTGTATTTGAAAATGCACATAAAATGACTTGTATACAAAAAACGATTGAGTTATAATAGGACTAAGTGAGATAAAAAGAAAGGTGGCATTAAATCATGGGATTTATTGATGAAATCAAAGCAAGAGCGAAAGCTTGCAAAAAGACAATCGTTCTTCCTGAGACAGAGGACGAAAGAACTTACAAAGCAGCAGAGACAGTACTGAAAGAAGGACTCGCTGATCTGGTGCTTGTAGGAAGCAAAGAGGAGATTGAGAAGAACAAAGGTACATACGACATCTCCGGTGCAACAATCGTAGATCCTGCAACAGATGCAAGAACAGAAGGATATATTGCAAAACTTGTTGAGTTAAGACAGAAAAAGGGAATGACTCCTGAGCAGGCAAAAGAACTGCTTCTTAGTAACTACTTATACTATGGTGTAATGATGGTTAAGATGGGTGATGCAGACGGAATGGTATCCGGAGCATGCCACTCTACGGCAGATACACTTCGCCCATGCCTTCAGATCCTGAAGACAAAACCGGGAACAAAGCTCGTATCCGCATTCTTCCTTATGGTAGTATCGAACTGCGACATGGGAGCAAACGGAACATTTATCTTTGCTGATGCAGGACTTGAGCAGAATCCAGATCCGGAGAAACTTGCGAACATTGCTATTTCATCCGCAGATTCTTTCAAACTGCTTGTTGAGAAAGAGCCAGTTGTTGCTATGCTTTCTCACTCAACAAAGGGCAGTGCTAAGCATGCAGATGTAGATAAAGTTGTTGAGGCAACAAAGATCGCTCAGGAACTCGCACCAGAGCTTGCTCTTGACGGAGAACTTCAGCTTGATGCAGCTATCGTTCCATCAGTCGGGGAATCTAAAGCACCGGGAAGCAAGGTCGCAGGACATGCTAACGTACTTGTATTCCCAGACCTTGATGCTGGTAATATTGGATACAAACTTGTTCAGAGACTTGCTAAAGCAGAAGCTTACGGTCCTCTGACACAGGGAATCGCCGCTCCGGTTAACGACCTTTCCCGTGGATGCAGCGCTGAAGATATCGTAGGCGTTGTAGCTATCACAGCTGTACAGGCACAGGCTGAATAATTGTAATTGTTTACAGATTTTTTAAAATAGTTACGGGTAATCAAAAGAAACAAAGAGGGTAGTGTGAGCTGCCCTCGGATAATAATAATAAGGTTTTTTTCAGGAGGAAAAAAGAAAATGAACGTATTAGTAATCAACTGCGGAAGCTCATCTCTGAAATTCCAGCTGATCAACGCTGAGACAGAGAAGGTACTTGCAAAAGGACTTTGTGAGAGAATTGGAATCGACGGACGTCTGACATATCAGCCGGCTGGCGGAGAGAAAGAGAAATCTGATCTGGCTATGCCAACTCATACAGAAGCAATTCAGTTTGTAATTGATGCTTTGACAAATGAGAAGACAGGAGTTGTTAAGAGCCTTGATGAGATCGGAGCAGTTGGACACCGTCTCGTACATGGTGGAGAGAAGTTTGCTTCATCTGTAGTAATCACAGACGAAGTAAAGAAAGCAGTAGAAGAGTGTAATGATCTTGCACCACTTCATAACCCGGCAAACTTGATCGGTGTTGCAGCATGTGAGAAACTGATGCCAGGAACACCTATGGTTGCAGTATTTGATACAGCTTTCCATCAGACAATGCCGGAGAAGGCTTATATGTATGGACTTCCATATGAGTACTATGAGAAATACAAAGTAAGACGTTACGGTTTCCACGGAACAAGCCACAGCTTCGTATCTAAGAGAGCAGCAGAAGTAATGGGAAAATCTTACGATGAAGTAAAGACAATTGTATGCCACCTCGGAAATGGATCCAGTGTAAGTGCTGTTCTTAACGGAAAATGTGTAGATACTTCTATGGGACTTACTCCACTTGAAGGACTTGTAATGGGAACACGTTCAGGTGATATCGATCCTGCAATCATGGAGTTCATTGCTAAGAAAGAGAACCTTGACATTGAAGGTGTTATGGAAGTACTGAACAAAAAGTCTGGTGTATTTGGAATTTCAGGCGGACTTTCAAGTGATTTCCGTGACCTGACAGACGCTATGAATGCCGGAGATAAGAAAGCTAAGATCGCTATGGATGTATTCTCATACAGAGTAGCAAAATACATCGGATCTTACGCTGCAGCTATGAATGGTGTAGATGACATCGTATTTACAGCTGGTATCGGTGAGAACGATGATTATGTAAGACAGGAAGTATGTAAATACCTTGGATACCTCGGAGTGGATTTCGATTTCGAAGTGAATACAGGACTCAGAGGAAAAGAAGCTGAGCTTACAAAAGAAGGATCTAAGGTAAAAGTATTTGTTATTCCTACAAACGAAGAGCTTGCAATCGCTCGTGAGACATTAGCGCTTGTAAAATAATTGAAGAAATCTTAATATGAGAAAGTGTATACGATGGTGATCTGTAAAGATTATATCGTATATGAGCGCAGGACTGAGGTGCCAGGAGAGCAGTTCAGTCCTGCTTTTGCGCATAGAAGAAGCAAAAATGTATCCAATACATTTTGCTCTTCACAATATTTTTAATAGAAATTATAAATATCTGTTGACAAACATTTTTTCCATGATATAATAGTTTAGGTATGAATAGGAGAAATACATTATGTTGATTAACCTATCAGACGTTTTGTCAGACCAGCATAAGACGGTTGAAGAAACTGTGCGGCTGGAGATGGAAGAGATCCGGTTACAATCCGGAACCTACCCCATTATCAGCAAGGAGCCGGTTCATGTTAAAGTAGAGCATATAAGGGGAAAAGAACTGCTCATCACAGCTGAGACCAGATTGAGTGTCATGATTCCATGTGACCGTTGTCTGGAGGATGTGAAACGGGAGTTTGAACTGAATTGTGTGAAACATGTGGACGTAGGCCTCTCCGACGCAGAACTGACAGAGGAGCTGGATGAATCAAACTTTATTGACGGATATCATCTTGACGTGGACAAACTGCTCTTTCATGAGATTTTGTCGAGCTGGCCGACGAAAGTACTTTGCAGGGAAGACTGCAAGGGATTATGCAATGTATGCGGTCAGAATTTAAATACGGGGTCTTGTAACTGTGAAGATACAGGGCTTGATCCGAGAATGTCAGTTGTCCGTGACTTATTTAAGAATTTTAAGGAGGTGTAACCTATGTCAATCTGTCCAAAGAATAAATCTTCAAAAGCAAGAAGAGATAAAAGAAGAGCTAACTGGAAGATGAGCGCACCGAATCTGGTGAAATGCAGCAAGTGCGGCGAGCTTATGATGCCACACCGTGTATGTAAGGCATGTGGATCTTACAACAAGCGCGAGATCGTTTCAGTTGACTAATGATCAATAAGATATTGAGTGTACTGCGAACAGAACACTTGAGGGCGTAAAAACTTTGTGTTTTACGCCTTTTTTTATTGATTTTTATACTGATATCCAGTAGAATAATTTCAGTAGCGCAAGGAGGAAATGATATGTCAGAGATTACAAGGGTTGCTCTTGATGCCATGGGTGGAGACAATGCACCAAGAGAGATGGTAAAAGGTGCCGTAGAGGCAGTGCAGAAGAGAAAGGATATCAAGGTACTGCTGACAGGTAAGGAAGATGTGATTCGCAAGGAACTCTCCGCTTATACGTATCCAAAGGAGCAGATTGAGATTGTGAATGCTACAGAGGTTATTGAGACGGCAGAACCTCCGGTGAAAGCAATCCGTGGTAAGAAAGATTCATCCATTGTTGTTGCGATGAAGATGGTGAAGAAAGGGGAAGCAGATGCTTTTGTATCTGCAGGAAGTTCAGGAGCTGTTCTTGTTGGAGGACAGGTTCTTGTAGGCAGGATCAAAGGTGTTGAAAGACCACCGCTTGCACCACTGATTCCTACATTAAAAGGTGTTTCACTTTTGATCGATTGTGGAGCTAATGTAGACGCGCGCCCATCTCACCTGGTACAGTTTGCAAAGATGGGATCCATTTATATGGAAAGCGTTATGGGAAAGAAGAATCCGACAGTTGGTATCGTGAATATCGGTGCTGAAGAAGAGAAGGGAAATGCGCTGGTGAAAGAGACATTCCCACTGTTAAAAGAATGTCCTGACATTAATTTCATTGGAAGTGTTGAGGCACGAGATATTCCTTACGGAGCAGCAGATGTCATTGTCTGTGAAGCATTTGCAGGTAATATTATTCTGAAGCTTTATGAGGGTGTTGCAGGAGCACTGCTTAAGAAAGTGAAGAAAGGAATGCTTTCTTCTTTGCGTAGTAAGATAGGGGCACTGCTTGTGAAACCTGCTTTAAAGGGTGTACTGAAAGATTTTGATACAAGTGAGTATGGCGGCGCACCGCTTCTTGGCCTGAACGGACTTGTAGTAAAGACACATGGAAGTTCAAAGTCAAAGGAGGTATGCAACTCAATCATTCAGTGTGTTGCATTTAAGGAGCAGAAGATCAATGAGAAGATAAAAGAGGCAATTCAACAGGAGACCCTGGAAGAAAAGAAAGAAGAGAAAGAAGTCGAATAAGACAGGAGGAGTTTTACAATGACAGAATTTGAAAAACTGCAGGCAATTATTGCGGACGTACTTAATGTTTCACCGGAGACAATCACACCGGATACTACATTCGTAGATGATCTTGGAGCTGACTCTCTGGATATTTTCCAGATCATTATGGGAATTGAAGAAGATTTTGACATCGAGATCGATAACGAAGAGGCAGAGAAGATCACAACAGTGCAGGATGCTGTTGATCAGATCCAGAAAAAGAAGGCTAATGAATAATCAGATAGTGAGATGAAAAAGCCCGTTTGGGCTTTTTCGTTTATTAACACAAAGGAGGCCATTTAAATGGACAGAGTAAAAGAACTGGAACAAAAGATCGGATATGTGTTTAAAGACAAAAGCCTGATCGAACGTGCATTGATGCATAGTTCTTATACAAATGAGAAACATTTGAAGAAATATGAGTGTAATGAACGCCTGGAGTTTCTTGGAGATGCAGTATTGGAATTGGTATCAAGTGCTTATTTATTTAATGAATTTCCAAAGGTATCTGAGGGAGAACTGACAAAGACACGTGCAAGTATGGTATGTGAACCGTCTCTGGCAATGTGTGCAAGAGATATCGGACTTGGAGATTACTTGCTTCTTGGAAAAGGAGAAGAGGCGACCGGTGGAAGAAAAAGAGATTCTATCACATCTGATGCGATGGAAGCATTAATCGGTGCTATCTATCTCGACGGTGGTTTTACTAATGCAAAAGAGTTTATCCATCATTTTATTTTGACAGATTTAGAGGAATAAAAACTCTTTTATGATAGTAAAACAATCTTACAGGAGATCGTGCAGGCGAATATGACGGGGAATGTAAGTTATGAACTGATTGATGAACAGGGACCGGATCATAATAAGATTTTCGAAGTGGAAGCAAGAATCGGGGGAAAAGCCTGGGGACGTGGAAAAGGAAGCTCGAAGAAGTCAGCAGAACAGCAGGCAGCTTATGAGGCAATTCTGAATCTCAGAAAGAAAAAGTAAAGAGGACTTTATGTATTTAAAGAGTATAGAAGTGCAGGGATTCAAATCTTTTGCCAATAAGATTAAATTTGAATTTCATAACGGAATTACAGGTATTGTAGGACCGAATGGAAGTGGTAAGAGTAATGTCGCTGACGCCGTCCGCTGGGTTCTTGGAGAGCAGAGAGTGAAGCAGCTGCGTGGAGGCACCATGCAGGATGTGATTTTCTCGGGAACCGAGAACCGGAAGCCGCTTAGTTATGCTTCGGTTGCAATCACATTGGATAATTCAGATCATAAACTTCCGGTAGAGTACGAAGAAGTCACTGTTACACGTAAATTGTACCGATCCGGAGAGAGTGAGTATCTGATCAATGGTTCAGCCTGCAGACTGAAAGATATCAATGAGATGTTCTATGATACAGGTATCGGTAAAGAAGGCTATTCAATTATTGGTCAGGGGCAGATTGATAAGATCTTAAGCGGTAAGCCGGAAGAGAGAAGAGAACTTTTTGATGAGGCCGCCGGAATTGTAAAATATAAGAGAAGAAAGTCCCTTTCTTTGAAAAAGCTGGAGGATGAACGGCAGAATCTTACCCGCGTGAATGATATTCTTGCAGAGCTTGAGAAACAGATTGGTCCTTTGGAAAGACAGTCAGAGACAGCCAGAATCTATCTGAAGATGAAAGAAGAATTAAAAACATACGACATTAATATGTTTTTGTTGGAGGAAGAGCGGCTGCAGGAGCGTATTCGTGAAGTCGGTGGGAAATATGAGATTGCTTCTCAGGAGATGCAGGAATCAAATGCCCGTTATGAGAAGATGAAAGCAGAATACGAGGCAATCGAGGAAGAAGTAGATCAGATTGATCTTGCAATTGAGACTGCGAAGAACCAGATGAATGAGACGAATCTTTTAAAGCAACAGCTGGAAGGCCAGATCAATGTCCTGAAAGAGCAGATTAATACAGCCCGTATGAATGATGAGCATTATGATCATCGCCTGAGTACGATCGTCAGTGAGATAGATACGAGGCAGCAGCAGAAAAGAGAGCTTGAAGAAGAGAAGAAAAGAATTTCAGAACAGTTAGAATCAGCCAGTGGACAGGATACAGAAGCACAGCAGAGTTTAATTGAGATTCAGTCAAAGATTGCAGAACATAGTACTGAAATCGAGCAGAAGAAGCGGGAGATCATGGACCTGCTTGGAAATCGTGCTTCAACAAAAGCTAAGATTCAGCATTTTGATACAACGAAAGAACAGATCCAGACACGGAAGGCTGTCGTTGCCAGAAATATTCTTGAGATTTCGACGGTAGCAGAAGGACAGAACAACAGACTTAAGAAGTATGAAGAAGAACTTGGTCAGATCCGTGAGCGCATTCAAACCTATAAGGATAAGATTTCCCTGAACGAAGAGGAACTTGGCAAGCTTCAGAATGAGCTGAAAGAGAAGCAGGAAAAGTTACGGATCGGACAGACCGCATATCACAGAGAATCTTCCCGTCTGGAGTCATTAAAGAATATTACAGAGCGCTATGACGGATATGGTAACAGTATCCGAAAGGTAATGTCGAATAAAGAACGTGAGAAAGGTCTGATCGGTGTTGTAGCGGATATCATTAAGGTTGATAAGGAATATGAGATTGCTATTGAGACAGCACTTGGAGGAAGTATTCAGAATATTGTTACAGATAATGAGGATACAGCCAAGCGTATGATTGATTTCCTTAAGCGTAATAAATTCGGAAGGGCAACATTTCTTCCGCTGACAAGTATGCATGGCGGCGGAGGAATCAGGAATCCGGAAGCACTTAAAGAGCCGGGCGTGATCGGACTTGCGAATACATTGGTACATGTGGAATCAAGATTTGACGGACTGGCAGATCAGCTGCTTGGACGCACGATCGTAGTAGACCACATCGATCACGGAATCGCAATTGCGAGAAAATACCGCCAGTCTCTGCGTCTGGTCACATTGGAAGGTGACCTGATCAATCCGGGCGGATCCATGACAGGTGGTGCATTTAAGAATTCAAGTAATCTGTTGAGCAGACGCCGCGAAATCGAAGAATTCGAGAAGACGGTTGACATGCTTAAGTTTGATATGGACGAGCTGGAAAAGGAAGTTGTAGAGGCGAAGAACCGTCGTGCAGCATGCTACAGTGTGATTGATGAAGTACAGGAACATTTAAGAGAAGAATCCGTGCTGGAGAATACTGCGCGAATGAATGTTGCACAGGTACAGAGAGAACAGTTAGAATCGAACAGCGTTACGAAGGATTTCTGAAAGAACAGAAAGCATTGCTTCAGGAGCTGGATGAAATCAATGAGAACGAAGATTCTATCCAAATGGAACTTGAGACATCAGAGAAGTTGGAAAAAGAACTGAATGAACAGATTGAGCTTTGCAGATGCAGTTGGAGAAAGAAAGAGAGGATGAGGCCAGTGACCCAGGATGAAACGAGTCTGAGGAAG
>ENA-OQJT01000007-OQJT01000007.1-human-gut-metagenome-genome-assembly--contig:-NODE-7-length-37575-cov-1.026997_pt1 | contig 37575 bp, 41 predicted proteins | sample MGYA00242612_ERZ504779 | MGnify/ENA primary metagenome ERZ504779 (study PRJEB26092, sample SAMD00036366) | human gut metagenome | host: Homo sapiens | study: EMG produced TPA metagenomics assembly of the...
CGCGGTTTTTCTGGCTTTTTGTCTTTTTCTCCTTTTATACGGCTGCTGCCCGGCTGTGGACTTTCTTCCGCACAATCAGATAGCAGATCACCTGCATGATAATCGTGATGATCCACGATCCCGGATACGAAATGAACAGCACATACAGCGAGCGGTGCTGCGGGAAAATGCCGAAGATCCACACGATTCGCGTTCCGACCGTTCCGATGACGGACAGAATCATCGGCACCGCCGAGCATCCCATACCGCGCAGGGCTCCCGGGAAGAGGTCCATGATGCCGCAGAGGAAATACGGAACCGTCGTGATCGACAGAATTTCCATACCGCAGCGGATAACCTCCGGGTCCCCGGTGTAAATCTGCAGGATTTCCGTACCGAACAGATACGCGCCGCCACCCATCACCAGTGCCATGCCGCTGGAGAGAATCAGGCAGTCGATCAGCACCTTATCCATTCGTTTGTATTTTCCGACACCGTAGTTCTGGCTTGTGAAGCTCATGCACGCCTGGGTGACGGAGTTGACTGAGGTGTATAAAAATCCCAGCACATTGTTGGCCGCCGTGTAGCCTGCCATTGCAATCGAACCGAAGGAATTGACGGATGACTGCAGCAGCACGTTCGAGAAGTTGATGACGGTACTCTGAATACCCGCCGGGATGCCGACCTGGAAAATCGGGATGATGTAATCCTTTTTCAGGCACAGCTTCGAAAACCGGAGCTGATAACTTCCCTCGCTCTTATAGAGGCACCGCAGAACCAGCACGCAGGAGATCGCCTGCGAAACCACCGTTGCAATCGCCACACCTGCCACGCCGAGACTGAACACGATCACGAGGAACATATTCAGACCAGCGTTGATCACACCCGATACAATCAGGAAATACAGCGGCCGCTTCGTGTCGCCGACGGCACGCAGAATCGCCGCACCGTAGTTGTACAGCATGAAAAACGGCATTCCCATAAAGTAAATTCTCATATACAATGCCGACTGATCAATGACATCCGCCGGTGTATCCATCAGCTCCAGCGCGCCTTTTGCAAAAAATACGCCCACAAACGCCATCACAACGCCGCTGATCAGCGCCAGCATGATCGATGTATGTACCGTTTCCGACATCTCCCGGTCGCGCCCCGCTGCATAATACCGCGCCGCAAGCACATTCGCACCGAGCCGAGATTCCCATAAACAGATTGATGAACACGTTGATGAGTGCCGTTGTCGATCCGACAGCCGCAAGCGCCTGGCTTCCGCTGAACCGTCCGACGACGATGATATCCACCGCGTTGAACATCAGCTGCAGAATGCCGGACACCATCAGCGGCAGCGAAAAGGAAATCAGCTTGTCCATAATCGTGCCGTTGCACATGTCGATTTCATATTTGTTCTTTTTCAAAAATACTCCTCCTTCTTTTGTAGCAGATATGCAGTCTTACACCGCAGACATATACAGAAATGATACCACTTTTTTCCGGTTCTGCACAGAGACTTTCCATAATTTATTGACTTCTGTAAAGTCCACAGGTAAAATAAATACAATTACAGTTTTTCTGTATATAAATCAAGGACAGGAGAGAACCTATGAAAAAAAATATGGATTACAGGTGCCGAAGGCCACATCGGTACTGCCCTTCTGGAACTGCTGGAGGGTGTGGAATATCAGCTTCTTCCAACGGATATTCACGAGGTTGATATTACCAAAATCGATGAAGTCACACAGTTTGTTTATGTCAACCGTCCCGACGTTATCATCAACTGCGCCGGTATGACCGACGTTGCCGAGTGTGAAAAAAACATCGACGAAGCCTATCGTGTCAATGCCATCGGTGTGCGCAACGTAGCGCTTGCCGCCAATGATATCGACGCAAAGGTTATTCAGATCTCAACGGATGACGTCTTCGACAAGGAATCCCGCATCCCGTACAACGAGTTTGATACCGTACATCCGCGTACGATCTACGGAAAATCAAAAGAGGCCGGAGAGAAAATCCTGACACAGCTTTTGAACCGCTTTGTCATCATCCGAAGCTCCTGGATTTACGGGATCGGCCGCGATTTTGTGGATGAAGTACTCCGCAATGCGGCAAAGGGCGGCACGATGGAGGTTCCAAATAACCAGTATGCGGCTCCGACCAGTGCTTTTGAGCTTGCACGCGTGATCTGCCACTTTATCGACAGCGAGGAGTATGGTCTGTACCACGTTGTCTGCCCCGGAAGCTGCAGCCGCTATGAGTTTGCAAGAACCATCCTCGAGTATACCGGAAAAACCGGTGACCTTGATCTCTACCCGGTTGTCGCACGCGATGATGTCCGCCCGACCTATTCTGTTCTGGACAACATGATGCTCCGCCTGACCGGTATTCCTGAGCCGCTCGACTGGAAAACGGCACTGAAAGAATATCTCGAAGAAACCGGAGGAATCGAATAATGGTCCGAAACAGAAAAGAAACAACGGAAAAGTCAAAAAAGAAGCTCGGGCTTTCCACCCAGATTTTTATTGCCCTGCTGGCCGGTGCGCTGCTCGGCGTGGTGATTCACTATTGGATCCCGTCCAGCTATATCAAGGACACCGTCATCGTAGAAGGTGTGCTGTATGTCATCGGACAGGGCTTTATCCGCCTGATGCAGATGCTTGTCGTACCGCTTGTCTTCTGCTCCCTCGTCTGCGGAAGTATGTCCATCGGAGACAGCAAAACCCTCGGAAAGGTCGGCGTAAAAACGATCGGCTTTTACCTTGTTACCACAGCACTTGCCGTCTGCATCGCACTTGGAACCGCCCTGCTCATTCACCCGGGGCTCGGACTTAACATGAGTGCGGTTCAGAAAGCCGACCTGTCCTCGACAGCAGCAGATTCCAGCGTCAGCCTGGTGGATACACTGCTCAACATCATCCCGAAGAACCCGATTGGTTCCATGGCAAACGGCGATATGCTTCCCATCATCGTATTCGCCCTGTTTGTCGGCGTAATGCTGGCAAAGCTCGGAAACCGCGCTTCGGTCGTTTCCAACTTTATCAGCCAGTTTAACGATGTCATGATGGAAATGACCATGACGGTCATGAAGGTGGCTCCGGTCGGCGTTTTCTGTCTGATTGCACGTACCTTTGCAACGGTCGGCTTTTCTGCGTTCGCACCGATGCTGAAATACATGGGAAATGTAACACTGGCGCTGGCACTGCAGTGCTTCGTCATTTATCAGGTTCTTCTGTTCGTATTCACACGGCTGAATCCGATTAAATTCGTAAAAAAATTCCTTCCGGTTATGGGATTTGCATTTTCCACCGCAACCTCCAACGCGACAATCCCGATGTCGATTGATACGCTGAACAAAAAGATGGGTGTCTCGAAACAGATCTCTTCATTCACCATTCCGCTCGGCGCAACCATCAACATGGATGGTACCTCCATTATGCAGGGTGTCGCTGTCATCTTCATCGCAGAGGCGTACGGTATTCATCTGACCCCGGCAAACCTCGCAACGGTTGTTGTTACCGCAACACTGGCTTCCATCGGTACCGCCGGTATCCCAAGTGTCGGCCTTGTTACCCTGGCTATGGTACTGAATTCCGTCGGACTGCCAACGGAGGGTATCGCTCTTATCATGGGTATCGACCGTATTCTCGATATGCTGCGTACCGCCGTCAACATCACAGGCGATGCTGTCTGCACAACGATTGTCAGCCATCAGGAAAAGGCGCTCAACCGCGAAGTATTCAATCGCGATTAACTGCAATAAACTGCTTGCGAAAAGCCTTTTTCAGACACGCTCTAAGGCTAAGAAAACGCGTTCCCGTTTTCGGAAACCCCTGTGGTTTCCGGCGGGAACGCGTTTTTCTTATCTTATTTTTCTGTTACAGTTCAAATGCCTGGCAGATGCTGTCGTAATGCAGGAATTTGCCTTCTGCGGCGTATCCTTTGATTTCGTCCAGCGTAGCAAAACGGTAGCGTCCGTTTCTTCCTCCTGAAGGTGAAGATCCTCGTCTTTGACATCCATCACGAAGCGATAAACATCGACAAAGTAATTGTCTCCCTCATCCGGTTGATGCGCCGGTAGGTAAAGAGATAACCGCCGTCAGCCTTGCTCACATCGAGTCCGGTTTCCTCTCTGACCTCACGGCGCACGGCCTCCCAGGAGCTCTCTCCTGCCTGTGCCGCGCCGCCGGAAACCTCCCACCAGCCCGGTGCCCAGGCTTTCGTCATGACACGTTTTGTGATAAGGAAGGTTCCGTCCGGTCTTGCGATTACGCCGAGTACGGTCAGGTGAAACTCGCCCGGCTTCATATGCCAGTCATTCCGTCTCATCGTACGGCCGGTCGGCTGTTTATTTTCATCATAGATATCCCAGAGTTCCATATCGTGTTTTCTCCTGTCGAACTTCTTCCGAGCCCCATCGCGATTTTTCTTCCCTTTCGCATGGTTCTGAATCATTACAGATACTGTTTAATCTCTTCCATCACATTTTCCAGCGGAATCTGTGTTTTCAGAGTCTTATCGCGGGATGCAACCTCGACAACGCCCTGTTTCATATTTTTCGGGCTTACGATGATGCGAAGCGGAATACCGAGCAGGTCGGCATCGGCAAACATTACGCCGGCTCTGACGCTTCTGTCGTCGTAGATCACTTCGATGCCTGCGTTCTGCAGATCCTCGTACAACTTGTCCGCATATGCTCTGACTTCCTCGTCATCGACGCGGACTGCACAGAGGTGTACCTGCCACGGAGCGATAGCTTTCGGCCAGATCGGGCCGTACTCATCGTGATGTGCCTCGCAGACCGATGCTGCCAGACGGCCGACACCGATACCGTAGCATCCCATGATCGGGGTCTTGCTCTCGCCGTTTGCATCGACATAGGTCATATTCATGGATTTTGTATATTTGGTTCCAAGCTGGAAAATGTTTCCGACCTCGATACCTCTGGAGATCTTTACGGTCTTTTTGCCGCATTTCGGGCAGATGCCGCCCTCCTGGATTTTTGCAAAATCGTGATACTCGGCATTCGGAACGTCGCGCTCCATGTCGAGTCCTTTGTAATGATGCTCTGCCTCGTTGGCTCCGCAGGAAAGGTTGTTTCTTCCCTCGAGGGATTTATCATAGAGAACAACGGCATCTCCGTTCACCTTCAGGTTCACAGGTCCGATATAGCCTGCGTTCAGTCCGCATTCTTCGGTGATCACGGCTGCGTGAACCTGCTCGCCGAGGAAGTTGACCAGCTTCGTCTCGTTGACTTCGAGATCACCGCGGATGAAAAGGACAACGTATTTATCATCAACATTCTGCTGATAAACAACGGCTTTGCAGGAGTTCTTTGTCTCGTCTCCGAAGAAATTGCAGACGTCTTCAATGGTGTGGACGTTCGGTGTATAAACCTTTTCGAGTGCAGCGGATTCTGCGTCTCTTGCGATGTCGGAAATGTTCTCAGCTGCTTCCATGTTGGCTCTGTAATCGCAGGAATCACACAGAACGATGGAATCCTCTCCGACCGGAGTCAGAAGCATGAACTCGTGGGAGATATTTCCGCCCATCATACCGGAATCGGATTTGACAGATACCACCTCCGGCACGCCGACACGCTCGAAGATGCGCTCGTATGCTGCGTGGCATTTCTCGTAATACTGCTCCAGATCTTCCTGGCTGGTATGGAAGGAGTAAGCATCCTTCATCGTAAACTCACGCACACGGATCAGTCCGGCTCTCGGACGGGCCTCATCACGGAATTTTGTCTGGATCTGATAGATCATAAACGGATATTTGGTGTAGCTCTGTGCATACTCGCGTACAAGGTGTACGGCTGCCTCCTCGTGGGTCATGCCGAGTACCATTTTGGCATTGTTGCGGTCGGTGAAACGCAGCAGTTCATCGCCGATGCTATCGTAACGGCCGGACTCATCCCACAGAGAAGCCGGCATGACAACCGGAAACTGCACTTCCTGGCCGTCGATTTTGTCCATCTCCTCGCGCAGGATCTGCTCGATTTTGCGCACAATGCGGCGCAGCGGCAGATAGGAAGAATAGATTCCGTTTGCCATATATTTGATGTATCCGCCTTTTACCATAATAGCATGGCTGTCGATGACACAGTCAGCAGGTCTTTCTTTGAAGCGCTCTCCTACTAATTTTTCAAGTTTCATTTTCTGATTTCCTCCTTATTCTTTGGGTTTTCAACATCTGAAGTCTTCCAGACGCGAGAACATTCCAGCCTGTCCGATTTTAAGCTTTTAGTCAACATTTTACGCATCTAACTCATCACTGAAGTAACGAGAATGCGATGCGCAGTTTTCAAACAGAAAAAAGCCCTAAACCGCAAGCTGCAGTTTAGGGCGAATTTTTTTATCCGCGGTACCACCTAAATTCAGGAAAACTCCTGCACTCTGACACAAAGCATTTGTACCCCACGATTTTTGTATTTTGTAATACGCGTGATCTCTGCTCTCTGTACCTTCTCTGTAACGGGAGATCCCGGTGCAGCCTACGAAATAAATTTTCCCTGATGGATTTTCTTCTCTTCGGTGCACAGCTCCAAGACCGGTTCACGATAGATTCTGCAAAAAGCTTTCACCTGCCGCTTTCTCTCTGAATGCGCTCTGTCGCTACTGTTTCTTTTCGTCGCTTTTTCACTGCACTGATTGTAGCAGAAACCGGAAAAGAATGCAAGCCCGTTCCTTCTGCTTTTTCTGCATAAACGCCGCCCAGGTTACAGGCCTTCCCGATACATTCTGCTGATTGCCGCCTGGGCTTCCTCAGACTGTTTTTTCTCAATCCATGCTTTGCGGTCACTCAGGATAGCCAGCATCTCATCGACAACGTCCTCGGCGCGCGGGCTTGTGACGCGGTAGAGATAGCCGAGCATCCGCGTGGCGGTAAAATCGGTGTTCATCTGGCGGTATGCAATTTCCCGGCAGAAGTCGTCCGGGTAACCGTTGTGTTTTAACGCACGGTACAATTCGTCATTTCTCGTTTCTGGCATTGCCTGTCTCCCTTTTTCCTTTAAACATTTACGTTTCCGCTGTTCAGACCTTCCGTCTTTTCCTCAAGTGGCAGCCAGTCCAGCGCCTTTTTGATCCACTCATCCCAGAAATCCCATTCATGGCCACCCTTGCTCTCATAGTAGACAATGTCCATGCCGCTCTCTTCCATCCGTTTATGGTAGAGACGGTTTACTTCCAGAAGTCCGTCCTCTGTTCCGCACGCCTGGAATACGGTCGGCACATTGACAGACGGATCTTTTTTCCGTGCTTCCTTTAACTGCTCGATAAGAACAGCCGGGTTTTTGTCACTCTTTGCTGCTTCGACCAGATTTCCGAAATAACCTTCTTCATGTGCAAAGCTGTCCGCTCTGCTCTCTTCCGGATTTTCCAGCACATGAAGTGCACCGGACAGGCAGATCACAGCCCCGAAGGTATCGTGATATTTCAGGCCATTTCTGAGTGCGCCAAAACCACCCATGGAAAGGCCTCCGATAAAGGTGTCTTCTCTTTTTCTGGACAGCGGAAACATTTTTCTTGTAATCTCAACCAGTTCTTCTCCGATAAACTGTCCGTGCATGGCACCGATGGACGGCTGATCCACATAAAACGCATTCTCGCCGGCCGGCATGACAACGGCAAGGTTTTTCTCCTCTGCCCATCTTTGGATTCTGGTTCCATGAACCCAGTCTGTCTCATTTCCAAAAATGCCATGCAGCAAATACAGCGTTTTAAACGGTTTTTCCTCGCGCTCCGGCTGCCCAAAGGTAAATTTGTCGACCGGCAGAATAACCTGCAGCGGTACGGTGCGCATTAAAGTTTTTGACATGAAGCTTACCTGAATAAATGCCATAATAAAAATCCCCCTGTGGATATATATTTTTCTTTATTTTACGCCTTATTTCTGCGTTTCGTCAACGTGGAGTTTTGCGTTCCTCCGGTTCCGGCTTGCACCCCGAAGCAATTCACGATATAATCATGTTTATAGCAATCCCAGAAAATAATGCAAAAAATTCAGCACTGCAGAACGTGAATTACTGCGTCACGGATTTTCGTCGTACCCCGGTACGCCTTCAAATCCGTTCCTTGTAATTCGCGCCCTGCAGCACTGCCTTTTTTGCGTTATTTTTCTGGTCTTGCTATAGTTTGAATTTTTTCTGTGACAAGATAAGGAGATTTTCTATTATGATAAAGTTGATCGCAACCGATGTCGATGGAACGCTCGTCAAAGACGGCACACTTCTGATCGACCCGGAATATATGACTGTTGTTTCCAGGCTTGTCGACCAGGGCATCCATTTTGTTGTCTGTTCCGGCCGCCAGTTTTCCAGTGAACAGAAGCTTTTCGCTCCGATCAAGGACCGCCTGCTCTACATCTCCGATGGCGGAACTGTCGTGCGCACACCGGAAAAGATCTGAAAACATATCCGATGGAAACGGCACTCTGGAAATCCATGTGCCGCATGGTACACGACGAACTTCCGTCCTGCGACTGCTTTGCCGCCACCCCGGACTACTGCCTCGCCGAAGATGCCGGAAGCCGCATGTTTCACTGGCTCCGCGACTCCTACGGCTTCGATGTCCGCGAAGTACCGGATCTGTCGAAGGTAGAAAACGAGGACATTATCAAATTCACGATCTACCATCCAACCTCCTGTGAAGAGCTTTGCTCCCCAAATTTCATCCCGGCGTGGAAACATCAGGCAAAACTCGCTGTCGCCGGTAAGGAATGGTTGGACTGCAACGCCCGCGGCGTCAGCAAATGGACCGGTCTCTCATTTCTGATGAACTACTTCGGCCTTACCTCAGACGAAGTCTGCTGCTTCGGCGACAACCTGAATGACATCGAGATGCTTCAGAACGCCGGCGAAAGCTACGCCGTCTCCAACGCCCGAGCGGAAGTCATCGCCTCAGCAAAACACACCTGCCCGCCGTACTGGGAGAACGGGGTGCTGCAGGTTTTGAAAACGTTTTTGAAGGAAACGACAAACCCGTTTTGATTTAAAAAATCCAGGCATCCTATACGGATGCCTGGATTTTTAATTCTCTGTTTCTTTACAGTACCCCATGCGGCGCAATGCCGATCGCAAATTCGACTGCAATCGCTACCAGGACTACCAGCAGCGAAATGATGAATCCGTGCAGCATCGGCTTTGCGCCGGAGCGGCAGAGGGATTTGAAATCGGTGTTCAGGCCGATGGCCGCAAGGGCGGCCACCATCAGAAATTTGCTGATGGTTTTTAATGCGGCTGCTGTGCCTGCCGGGATAAGACCTAAGGAGGTCAGTGCTGACATGGCGAGAAAACCTAAGATAAACCATGGAAAAATGGATTTGATGCTTACCTTTACGGCGGTTCCTTCTGCTGCCTGCGCCTTCCGTTTCAGATGTACGTTGATGGCGGCGAATGCCAGAACAGCCGGAATGATGGCGAGGGTCCGTGTCAGTTTTACCATGGTTGCGAAATCACCGGCAGCCTCGCTGAATGCGTAACCGGTGGCAACGACGCTTGAGGTATCGTTGACCGCAGTTCCGGCCCAGAGGCCAAACGCGGCATCTGAAAGGCCCCATCCAGTGACCGAGAATCGGGAATACGACAATCATGACCGTATCAAATAAAAACGTTGCGGAGAGGCCATAGGCAATGTCCATATCGGTCGCCTCGATGACCGGCGCGATTGCCGCGATCGCGGAACCGCCGCAGATACCCGTGCCGGCGTTGATGAGGCTGCTCGTCTTCCAGTTCAGTCCAAGTGCTTTTCCGATCAGTGCGCCGAGGCCAAAGCACGTTGCCAGGGTAAATACCATAACCGTCAGGGAAAATCTTCCGACCGTCAGCACCGTGCGGATATTCAGGCTCGCCCCGAGCAGAATAATCGCAAATTTCAGGATCTTCTTCGATGTAAATTTAATTCCCGGCGCTGTCACGCTGTTCGGCTTGTAAAAGGCATTCACAATCATACCGATAAACATGGCGATGACCGATGCCCCGATAAAGTGCAGTCCGGCGCTCTCCTCCAGGCTTTCCAGGAATTTCGCCGCAGCGGCAATCACCAGCGCAATCGCCGCTCCGGGAATCAGTTTCTTTGCGTTTTTCATAATAATAACTTCCTCCAGATGTATCGTTTTTTCTTTCTCTCTCCCCAAAACATTCCGTATTTTTCATCACGTCTGATGCTGCCACTTCCCGCTTCGATAGCGAAGGACAAAGAAAATGGCACGAACAACCCAGTCCATCGTCATGGCGACCCAGACACCGAAAACGCCGAATCCCATACGCACACCGAGCACATAGCTCATGCCGATTCTGCAGATCCACATGGAAAGAATCGAGAGAATCATGCAAAATGCCACATCATTGGACGCGCGGAGTACATTCGGCAGATTGAAGGCAATTGGCCAGATTATCATACAGCAGATGCCGTGGTAAACGATGATATCTTCCGTCATGGCTGTTGCCTCCGCAGACAGACTGTAAACGTGAAGCACTGCCGGAAGCACCGCGATGACACCGAGACAGCAAACGATCATCAGCCATAAATGATGATGTGCAGCTTTTTCGCATAGTATTTTACCTGCTCATAGTCTCCCGCTCCCGCGCACTGTGCGCTTACGGTCAGCACTGCATTTCCGATCGCCATACCGGGCAGTGTCTGGAAGACAGCAATCGTGTTGGACACCGCATTTGCCGCGATCGACGCTGTTCCGAACTGTGTGATCATACTTAAGACCATAATTTTGCCGAGCTGGAACATACTGTTCTCGAGGCCGTTCGGAATGCCGATGCCAAGGATTTTTTTCAGCATATGGAAATCCGGTTTTAATTTCACCGGATAAGAGCACCGCACCGGATACCGCTTATTATGTACGAGAACAAATGCTGCCGCAGCCGCGTACATACGTGAAAGCAGCGTCGGAATCGCAACGCCGTCCACGCCGAATTTCAGCGCATAGACCAGAAGCGCATTTCCCGAAATATTGATCAGGTTCATGACGATGGATATTTTCATCGGCGTTTTCGAATCACCCTGCGCACGGAAAATGGCCGCACAGCCGTTGTAAACCGCCAGAAACGGAATGGAGGCCGCTACGATCATCAGATAAATATTGCAGTTTCTTTCTACCTCTGCCGTAATGTTTCCAAACACAACATGCAGAATAAACGGCTTTAAAAGATAGACCGCCGCCATGATCACAACTGACAGCGCCGTTGTCACCAGCAGAAGCTGGTCAGCTGCCTCACATGCTTTGTGTGGCCGCTTCTTTCCGATATACTGGCCGCACACGACGGCTCCGCCGGTTGCAATCGCGGTGAACATGTTGATCAGCAGAATAAAGATTGTATCAATCAGCGACACACTCGACACCGCCGCCTCGCCGACACTGGATACCATAATTGAGTCCGCCATGCCGACTGCGATGGCAAGAAGCTGTTCAATCAGAAGCGGCACAATCAGCCGTTTCAGATCCGCATTGGAAAACAGGTCACCATCCCGTTCCTTCAGATAATTCATCTTTTGTTTCCTCCATTTTCATACCTTCTCCGTTGATGATTTTTTACACATGCGTATCCTTCTCATGCTGTTTTTATCTTACCTGTATTTCTCCGTAAAAGCAAGAAGAACCGGCATCATTTCTTTACCGGTTCTCCATTGATTGTCTGTACCAGGACTTTGTCAAATCTTGCATATTTTTTTACTTCTTTCATCAGCGTATCGAGGTCTTTCACAATCTGCTCGCGCTTTCCTGTCGGTCCTATGAAATATTCCCTGCCGCCCATTTCCAGCGGATTTCCCTGTCGTTCTTGTCCGTACACCGAATTTAAGTCTTCTGCTACCCCTCCGGTAATAAATCGTATAGGTACGCGGTACATAATTAAACAGAGAGCTTTCTATTTCAGAAACCTTATAAAATTCGCCGCTTTCTTTCGCCGCCGCATACCGCCGGTCTTTCAGGCAGTCCATTTCGGCTACGGAAATAAAGCAGACCAGATAGTCCAGAAACGAAAACACAACCAGAATCAGTGCTTCCACAATTCGTCCCAGATTTGTTCCATCCAGAATATGAACATAGATATCGCCGTAAAATACCACAAAGAAAAGAATAATACTCAAAATAATCTTAATCCACGGCCAGAGACGGGATTTAATTTTCCGGTTTACTTTAAAAACATTGATCCATTCAAGCAACTGTTTTTCCTCTAAAGCTGTAATTATACATGTATTTATACTACAATATTTCCTACTGCGTCATAAGTTAAGGACAGTTTCTTTCCGTTATTGTTGATTTCTTTGAGAAGCAAGGTTGTAATTCCCGCTTTTCTTCCCGGTACAAAAGTGTACCTGTTCTTTCTGCAATGCAGATCGGCATGGAACTCGCAAAAAGACAGCCTGCTGCCTGATGGATTAACTCCATTCGTAAGGCAGTAGGCTGTCTTTTCCGCTATACCCGCTCCACTAATAGCTGCTGCATCGGTGTGAGTGTTTCTGTTTTCAGTTCATTTAGTTCCCTGATCTTATCCGTTGTCGTATAAAATTTCTTCGCGATATCCCACAGGGTATCCCCCGGCTTGACGAAGTAGCAGGTGATGCCTGGTAGCTTCTGGAGTTCTTCGGGATCTCGGTCTTTTTCTTCGACGTACTGCATTACCATCTCTTTTCTGCGGCGGAAGACGAGGGCGTTCAGGTTCAGTACGACTTTGGCTTCGATGTCGCTGCTGTCCGGCATGGTTGTGGAGAGCTGGTCAATGGAGGACTGGAGTTCGTAGCGGCAGTCCGGTCCGATTCCCGGGACTTCGATGGTGTGGCGGAAAGGGAGGGCGGTTTCGGCGGCGTAGAACGGCATTTCATCGTCGCTCACGACATAGAGCGCCCTGAGTTCCACCACGCCGGTTACTTCGATGCCGTTTTCTACGATTCTTTCCTCGTCGATCTTGATTTTGCCATCGCTGTGGCAGATCTGCAGAATTTTATTTTTCGGTACGCGCATCTGCAGTTTGTCGGTCAGGCGGCATTTGGAGGAATTGCGGATCAGAAGGCTCTCCAAAGTCTCCTCCTGCACTTTTGGAATGCATTCTCGGTGCGGATGGTAAACGTCCTGCAGAAGTGATACGGTTTCTTCCTGATACAGACAGATGTCAAGTTCGAGTACGGCCTCCGCCTGCAGGACCCGCTCCTCGCCGTCGGAATCGGGCTGGATTTCGAGTGTGGTCTGGCCGAGTGTGCTTTCGATCCGCGGGATCATCTCGGAGATGCAGCCCTGGCATTCCACTTCTGCCTGGAACGGGAGCGCCTGCTCCACCCACTGCAGCGGGTGATCCTCCTCGCCGTCGCTGTACAGACAGAAGACAAAGAGTTCTCCCTGCGCACTGACCCGCCCCTCCTCAGAGCGGAGATCGAGACCGCGCACTTCCAGATCCTGCCAGAGAATCTCGTGCAATTCCGGCTTGCCGGACGGAATCGTAAGCTCCTTTTTGACACGCAGCACATCTTTTTTCTGCACTGCAAGCTCAACCACGCGGTATTCCTGCCTTTTTACCGCGACGTCGCTCTCCCCGCGGATTTCCATCGGCACGGCAAGGTCGCACAGTTCCTCGATCCACGCGTGCAGCGTGACGATCGCGCGCACGCCCAGCTTCCGCGAGTTGATGAGATGCAGGTTCAGATCTTCCACTTCCCAGGTGATGCAGACCTTGTCGCCCCCTGTCAGACCATCGAGATGGATCGTCTCGTCGATCGGAAGCTCGCCGGAGAGCTGGCAGATCCGGCGCCGTTCGCCGTCGGAGACGTACAGCAGATGAAAGGTGAGGCCGCCGAATACACGCGCTTTTCCTTCCGAAATCTGCACATCCCCGATCGTCACCTCGCCTTTTTTCTGAATCATCCGCCCCACATCGGGCCGTGCGTCCGGCACATTGTAGTCCTCATCAAACGTAATCTGTGACACCGCTTCGCTTTTTCTGCTAATCTGATGCAGAATCTTTTTTACAAAATCCATAAGGCTCCTCCCACTCTAATCCTCAAATACGACTGAGATTCCCGCCGCCGCTTTCGTTTTCAGCACGACGTAAGGGCAGGAGGCGGTGCCTTTCTGCTCCTCCTTTGCGGCAGGTCCGACGAGTTTTGTCCGCACGAAAACGGCGTTTTCCGATTTCGATACTTCTTCGATCTGTATGGAAAAGCCTCCGCTTTTCTGCTTTCCGTAGCCGCGCAGTATGTAGAGATCGTCCCCGCTCTCGTACGCCATCTGGAACGCGGATTCTTTTTTCCTGCGCAAAATCTGATCGATTTCCGGCGGAAAATCGCCCGGCTTTACAATCGCATATGACAGTTCTTTCCGCTCGCCCTCGCTCACATCTGTGATCCGGCACGATGCCAGGAGCATCAGGATCACCGCCGCCAGAAGAACTCTTCCCCGTCTCTTTTTCTTCATCATTCCAAACGCCGCTTCCTGCTCTTTCTATCCATTGTATGACGGGCCACAGTCTTCTATGACGCAAAATCTTTTTCCGAAAAAGACGAAAGTTATTGCAACCCGCCCCATATATGACGTATACTGAAAAGTACGCAATAACTGAATATCACTATTTTTACCAAGAGGAGAAAAAGATTCATGATTCGTTTTATTCTGGTCATTCTGACCGCTTTTCTGTATCTGATTCTGTCGATCCCGGTGCTTCTTGTTCTGCTTCTGATCCGGAAGAAAAAAGCCGGAGGTCTGTGACAAGGTAAGCCGTGCGCTGATCCGCTGGATTTTCCGCGTAATTCTGTTTTTTTCCGGCACGAAGGTCACCGTAAAAGGTCAGGAAAATATTCCGAAGGACCGGGCTGTTCTATACATCGGCAATCACCGCAGCTATTTTGATATCCTTGTAACCTACACAACGGTTCCGGGCTCCTGCGGATTTGTCGCAAAAAAAGAGCTTTCACGCATTCCGCTGTTAAAGAACTGGATGGAACTCATCCACTGCCTGTTTCTCGACCGTTCCGACATCAAGCAGGGTCTGCAGATGATTCTCTCCGGATGTGAGGAGATCAAGAGCGGCACTTCCATCTGTATCTTCCCGGATACCCGCGGCAAGACGGAGAGCGAGCTGGAGCTCGGCGAGTTCCACAACGGTTCATTCAAGATGGCAACGAAAACCGGCTGCCCGATCATTCCGCTTTCGATTTCCGGATCCAGAGAAATTCTGGAAGCACATTTCCCGAAGATCCGCGGTACCCACGTTACCGTAACGTACGGCAAGCCGATCATTCCGGGCGAGCTTACGAAGGAAGAGAAAAAAGAGATTGGAAATTATACGAAAAACATTCTATTAGAACAATTGAAAGAAAATGCTTGAAAATGCCAGACCCCTGCGATATAATAAATATATAAAAAGAAAGCACCCACTCCAAAGTGGATGCTCTCGAGAAAAGGGTTAAATGTTCTTACGAACACCGCCTATCCCGTTTGCCGACGGGGTAGGCATTTTTATTTTCGCTTATTTCTCTTATCGAGAAAGGTAAGCAACGCAATGATGAAGCCTCCGAAGGAAATCAGTAAAGCTAAGATTCCCAGAAAAACCATAATAATTTCGTATGCTGTCATTTACGCCACCTCCCTTCCTATGTATTCATTAGCTCGGGAGGCTACCACCCTGTCATGGGTACTTTCCAGTTTAAAATTTTATCATAATTTCTGTGCTGTTTCAAGCATCTCCACAATCTTTCCATATTCCATAAAATGCGATGCCTTTACCAGAATCTGATCGCCGTCCTGTAAGAGCTTCGGCAGTTCTGCCATCAGGCTCTCGCGGTCTGCAAAGTGGCGTACCTCAAGCTTCGAATCAGCCTCTTTTGCCGCTTTTGCAAGATGCTCGCAGAGCGGTCCCGCACAGTAGAGGGCGTCAATGCCGCAGGTTCCGGCGTGTGTGCCGACTTCGGCGTGAAGTGCTGCCTCATCGGTTCCAAGCTCGCCCATATCGCCGAGCACGGCCACTTTTCTTCCCTTCGCCTCTTTCAGAACATCGAGAGATGCCTTCATCGAAACCGGGTTTGCGTTGTAGCAGTCATCGACAACGGTGTATTTTCCTGTCTCGATGATGTGGAATCTTCCGCTCACCGACTGCAGTGTCTCGATTCCCTGTTTGATCTGCTCCAGCGTCAGCCCGTACGTGCATCCGACTGCGGTTCCGGCCAGCGCATTGTAAACCATATGGCGTCCCGGAATCGGAATCAGTGCAGAAAAGCTCCCCTGCGGGGTATGAATCCGGCAGGAAATGCCGCGGAAGCCTGGCTCTCGATCTCATCGGCATAATATTCGTTCTTTTCATCCAATCCGAAATGAACCGGCTTGATGCCGTGAACCGTTCCAACAGTAGACAGCTTATCATCGTCCCCATTGATGATAATGTGCCCGTTCTCACGCAGATGATCAAAGATCTCGGTTTTTGCCTGTAAAATACCGTCTCGCGTCTTCAGATTTTCCAGATGGCACCAGCCGATATTCGTGATGACTGCAGTCTCCGGGCGTGCGATCTTCGCCAGACGGTGCATCTGGCCGAAATCGTCGATTCCCATCTCGAGAACCGCCATCTCATCTTCCTCACGCAGACGGAAAACAGTGAGCGACAGGCCCAGCTCATTGTTGAAGTTCGCATCCGTTTTCAGCACACGGTATTTCTGCGCCAGCACCGACGCGATCGTCTCTTTCGTACTGGTCTTTCCAACGCTTCCCGTAATGCCGACAACCGGAATATTGAGCTGCTGCATATAGTATTCTGCCATTGCTTTAATGGCCTCCATGGAATCCTTCACGAGGATATACGGGCATGGCGGTGTTTCAAGTTTCTGCTCGGAAATGACAGCAAGTGCGCCCTGGGAAGCCACGTTCGGGATAAATTTATGGCCGTCCACACGCTCACCCGGAATTGCAACGAAGAGACTTCCCTCTCCCGCTTTCCGGCTGTCCGTCACGATATCCGTGACTTCCGCTGTTTTCTTTTCTTCCGGTCCGAAGTAGATTCCGCCGCACACCTCTGTGATGTGCGCAAGTGTCATATTTTTCATGCGTTGTTACCTCTTTTTCTGAGAGAAAGCTGGATCAGCAGCTCGCAGAGTTCCGGATAGGAAATGCCGAGTACCTGTGCCTCCTGCGGCAGAAGGCTGGTCGGGGTCATGCCCGGAAGGGTGTTTGCCTCGAGGCAGTACATTCTTCCGTCCTTGCGCATCATAAAGTCGAGACGGCAGTAGTTTTCGATACCGAGAGCGGCAGCGCCGTCCTCTGCGTGCTTCTGCATTTCTTTCGTCTGCTCCTCCGTCAGTACGGCCGGGCAGGTATCAACAGTAGCTCCGGCTTTGTATTTGTTCGTGTAATCATAGAGCCTTCGATCGGTGCAATCTCGATGATCGGGTAAGCCTTTCCGTCTACCACGCCAACGGAGAACTCTCTTCCCTCGATATACTCCTCAACGACAACCTCCGGTTCGTAGGAGAAAGCATCCTTCATAGCCTGCCAGTATTCTTCGTTCGTGTGTGCAATATAGACACCGACACTGGAACCGCCGCAGCACGGTTTTACGACAACCGGAAGCTCCAGGCCAAAGCCGGACAAAGGCTCGCTCTCCTGGCCTTTTTTCAGGGTCACGCCGTTCGGGGTCGGCACATGGTGTGCACGGAAGAACTGTTTTGTGATGGATTTGTCCATTGCGAGGGCGCTGCTTAAATAGCCCGTTCCGGTATACGGAATGCCGAGCAGATCGAACGTAGCCTGTACCTTTCCGTCCTCTCCGTTTGCGCCATGCAGGGCAAGGAAAACAACATCCGCTGCCTCGCAGAGTTCCAGTACGTTCGGTCCGAAAAATCTGCGGCGGGATTCGATCATTTCGTTTAATCCTGCATCAAGCTGTGCATATATTCTGCTGCTTTGTCTATATCGTACGCCTCCTCTGCAAATACATCTTCCAGGTTCCCCTTCACATCGATACCGCAGAAAACGTCTACCAGAACTGCCTGATGGTTTTTCTCGCGGAGTGCCTTGCAGACCATAGTTCCCGATGTAATGGATACCGAACGTTCCGTGCTGGTTCCTCCAGCTAATACTACTATTTTCATCTATCAAAATCTCCTTTATTTGATGTGCTTCTGCTGTGATGCTTAAGCGTTTTTCCTACAGGCTGTTTTTCTGTGTAGGCTGCGGCCCGGTTACATCATCCAGGCTATAGTATACGATAACCGGGTCACCAATTTCAATAGCATTGAACACTTTTTCTGCTTCTGTGTATGGGGTATTCACACATCCGTGGGATCCGTTCGTCAGATAGATGTCCCCGCCGTACTCGGTACGCCAGCTCGCATCGTGGATTCCGACGTCGCCGTTAAACGGAAGCCAGAACATGACATGGCTCGGATAGAGCTTGAAATCACAGTCACTTTTTTTTCGCATCCACCGCCCAGACACTGCCTGCCGGAGTGTCATAGCCCGTCGCATGATTGCCCGTTGTGACCGGTGTTTCCGTCACCAGAACGCCATCCTTGTAGCACCACATTTTCTGCTGGGAAATGCACACCTCGACGTATGTATTTCCGATATCATTTGCCGAGCGGTCATTGGCCGTATAGAGGTAAACCGGGTCGAGATTTCCCTGTGTTTCGTCCTCGATCGCCTGCAGAAGTGCCTGCATTGTCTCCTCCTTGTCGATGCACCAGCCGTAATCGCCGCCCGCATTCAGGTTAATGGTCGCGCCAAGACTCGTTTTGAAGGTATGCGCCAGCCCGAAGGTGTCCGTCTCATACGCCATATGGCGCACAAAAGCTGCCGCTTCGTCCTGCGAAATCGTGTAGGTTCCATCCTCCCCCTGTACGAGCCAGCTCTGTAAGGTCGCCCGGTCTATGGCATAGCTGTTTTCACCGATTGCATATGTGATCCGCGCCGCTGTCAGGTGGTTCAGTTCCGCCATTTCCCCATTCAGTGCTTCATCATCCTGCGTAATGCCCGGTTTCCGGTAAACATCTTTTTCTTCCAGATCCACGCTCGCCGCTCCGGCATCCAGCGCCTCGATGACAGCCTGCTCCGCCTTCTCATATTCCACCTGCTCGCCCTCTGTTTCCGGCACAATGACGTACGAGGTTCCGTCATCCGTCAGATACGCATCCGTCGGCGCTTCCTGCTGTTCCTCCTGAAATCCTTCCATCGTCTGCAGTTTTTCCTGCACCATTTCTTTGTCATAGACAGAGTCCGCCGCCACCTGGTTTTCTTTCTCTTTCCAATAGAATGCAGGCCATGCAAGAGTATTCTGGGACTCCAGCAGTTTTTCCACCGCGTGGTCGTCCACATACGTGAGGCCGATCTCCGTGCCGCTTAATGTCTCTGTTTTTCCACCGCGCTCGGTAATGCTGAGTGTATAATCCACAATGTGCTTCTGAATTTTCTCTTTGACCTGCTCTGCGGTCAGCCCTGCGCAGTTCAGTCCGTTGATCGCGGTTTTCGGGAAAAAGTGGGATGCATAGTAATGCCCCACGCCCGCGTAACCGCCTGCGGCCGCAAGGAGTGTGAGTCCTGCGGCAATTCCTATTACTTTCTTTTTCATGTTTTTCCTTTCTGTCCCATAGAAAATTTCTTTTTAACTTTCTAATAGAAAAAAGCCGGAACTCCCACACCAGAGTTCACAAAAACTGTGTCCCCCGGGAGAATCCGGCTTTTGTATTTTTACTTATCTGTTATTTGCTTTCCAGAATCTTATCCACGCTGACCAGTTTGACACTCAGCACGAATACCTGACCTGCGATTTCCAGCTCTTCCGGTGTCGGGAAGGACGGTGCAATACGGATGTTGGAATCCTGCGGATCGTTGTGATATGGATACGTTGCGCCCGCGCCTGTCATGGTAAGACCGGCCTCGTTTGCCTTTGCAACGATCTTCTTTGCGCATCCCTCCATCGCATCGAAGGAGATGAAGTATCCACCGTTCGGTTTTGTCCAGGAAGCGATGCCAAGGCCGCTCAGCTCCTGATCCATTACCTGCAGAATTGCCTCGAATTTCGGTCTTAAGATCTCAGCATGCTTTTTCATCTGATTCATCACGCCGTCCAGGTTCTGGAAGAATTTTACATGGCGCAGCTGATTCAGTTTATCATGACCGATGATCTGGAAGTTCATGTACTCCTGTGCCTCTTTGAGGTTTGCCTCAGAAGAAATGAGAGCTGCAATTCCGGCTCCCGGATAGCTTACTTTCGAAGTGGATACGAACTCATAGACCATATCCGGATTTCCGGCTTTCTCGCACTCCTCGATGATGTTCAGCAGGTGATCCTGTCTGTCATCATACAGGTGATGGATGATATATGCATTATCCCAGAAAATACGGAAGTCTTTGGCTGCCGGTTTCAGGTTTGCAAATCTTTTGACGGTCTCATCGGAGTAGGTGTAGCCCTGCGGGTTGGAGTATTTCGGTACACACCAGATTCCCTTGATGGCGTCATCTTCTGCAACGAGTTTTTCTACCATGTCCATGTCCGGTCCTTCTGGTGTCATCGGAACATTGATCATCTCAACGCCGAAGTACTCGGTTACACCGAAGTGACGGTCATAGCCCGGTACCGGACAGAGGAATTTTACTTTGTCCAGCTTGTTCCACGGAGTGCAGCCTGCAACGCCCTTCAGGAACGAACGTGCTACGGTATCAAACATAATGGTAAGGCTGGCGTTTCCGTAAACGATGACGTTTTCCGCCGGAACCTCACAGATATCTCCGATCAGTTTTCTTGCTTCCGGAATACCGGTCAGCACGCCGTAGTTCCGGCAGTCGGTTCCATCTTCTGCGAAGGTGTCTTCATTTTTCGAGAGAACGGTAAGCATTCCTTCCGTGAGATCTAACTGGGCTGCTGCAGGTTTTCCTCTGGAAATATTCAGATTGAGGCCTTTTGCTTTTACCTCTGCAAATTCCTGCTCCAGTCTGGCTTTCTCGGCAACTAATTCTTCTTTGGTCCATTCGATATACGGTTTCATGAAACGTCCTCCCTTGTACTTTCCTTACCCGTTTTTCAGGTTTCTTGCTCAACTAAAGACCATTTTACCAGATCATGAGTTTCTGTCAAGGAGAACTTGCATGTTTTATGCACTTTTCGGCATTTTATCCCACTTTTTGCAGTTTTATACTTCATTTCCTGCAATTCAGCCAAATGTTTTTCGTATGACGGACATACGTCCGCTGCCAAAAGATGTTTTAAACGTTGTCAGACTGCCATCTTCCCGATGCACCGCACGGCAGAACAAGGCCGGTCGACTTGACCGGAAGGCCGATTTCCTGTGCTTCTACGTGGCCTTTGTACTGTTTTATTCCAGGGAAATCATGTACGTCAGGACAGCCGGTGCAAGTCCTGTCGTGTAAGAATTCACAAGGAAGAACAGCGGGTCATCGCTTAAGAGCTGCGTGCAGAGCCTGATGAACGGATGAATCGACTCCTCGATTTTCCAGATCTCGCCCTTTGGTCCTCTTCCGTAGGACGGCGGGTCCATGATGATCGCGTCGTAGTGGTTGCCTCTGCGGATCTCGCGCTCGACAAATTTGGTGCAGTCATCCACAAGCCAGCGGATCGGCTTGTCCGAAAGGCCGGACACGGCAGCGTTCTCTTTTGCCCAGTTGACCATGCCTTTGGATGCATCGACATGTGTGACGCTTGCGCCTGCTGCGGCCGCTGCGAGCGTTGCGCCTCCCGTGTAGGAGAACAGGTTCAGCACTTTAATCGGGCGGTTGGCACGGCGGATCAGATCGCCGAACCAGTCCCAGTTCGTTGCCTGCTCCGGGAAAAGGCCGGTGTGTTTGAAGCTGAACGGTTTCAGGCGGAAGGTCAGTTCTTTATAGTTGATCTCCCACTGCTCCGGCAGATGGAAAAACTCCCATTCTCCGCCGCCCTTGCTGCTTCTGTGATAATGGCCGTTTTTCTTTTTCCAGCCCGGATTTTCTTTTTTTCGTGTTCCAGATGACCTGCGGGTCTGGTCTTACCAGAAGGTAATCTCCCCACCGCTCCAGTTTTTCTCCGCCGGACGTATCCAGCACTTCATAATCTTTCCATCCATCTGCTATCCACATTTTATTGGTTTCCTTTCTCTTTTATCTCAAAATTTATCGTGTTCTGAATTGTACGTTCCTATGATACCATAAAAGTATTGTTTTTCCAAAACATTTCTTATATCATAGTTCTGGGCATCCGCGCATTTGATCCGGAAATCTGCCCGTGGAAAGGATTTTTCTCATGGAAACCGTACTCTTATATCAGATCAAAGGAACGAAAACAGCTGTGCTTTTAAAGCCGGTTCTCTTAAAGCTCGGTATCCGCGTGCGCATTGTGGAACCGGAACAGTATCTCCAGTCGATCGGATTTCTTGCCGGAAATAAAGCATTTGCAGAATCCCCCGAAGCCTATGACGGCGCCGGATTTGATGAACCAATGATGGTCATGGCCGGCTTTTCCGAGCGGAAACTCGATCTTTTTCTCACCGAAATGCGCCGGAAAAAAGTGCCGCCGATCGCCCTCAAAGCCATCGTCACAACGCAGAACCAGGCGTGGAATTCGCTGCAGCTCTACAGAGAATTAAAAGAAGAACACGAAAAAAATGAAATCGTACCGGAAATAACTGGTCTGGTCAAAAAATCCAGAATTGGAACTTTTTCTTCATGCCACCACTCCCTATAATAGGGTGCAATCAAGGAACGAAAGTTCCAGATACCAAAGGAGTGCGTTGTTATGAAAAATGAAAAAGTCTGGAAAATCGCAATGACAGGTGTCTTTGCAGCCCTTTCCTACGTTGTCTTCACCTTCCTGCAGTTCAAAATCTGGCTGCCAGGCGGAGATGCCACCTCGATCCATTTCGGAAACGCTGTCTGTGTGCTCGGTGCACTGATTCTCGGCGGTGTTTACGGCGGAATCGGCGGTGCGATCGGCATGACCATCGGAGATCTTCTCGATCCGGTCTATGTGGTATACGCACCAAAGACCTTCATCTTAAAATTCTGCATCGGCCTCATCGCAGGACTGATCGCACACAAAATCGGTAAAATCAACGAGCAGACCGATCAGAAACAGATCTTCAAATGGGCACTGCTTGCAGCCATCGGCGGACTTCTGTTCAATGTGATCTTCGATCCGCTCATCGGTTACTTCTACAAACTGGTTCTTCTTGGAAAACCGGCAGCAGAGGTTACCTTAAGCTGGAACGTAGCGGCAACTTCCATCAACGCCGTACTTTCCACCATCGCTTCCGTTGTCATCTACATGGCACTGCGTCCGGCTCTTCAGAAATCCGGACTGTTTAGCCAGGTAAAGGCAGCAGCGAAATAAAAAAACAAATTTCATTTACGCGATATCCCAAAAAGTCACCATGTTCTATTTCGAACCGGTGACTTTTTTCATGCATTTCTTTTTATTTTTCAGCGGTGGCTGCTGCCTCTTCTTCCTCGTGCTTCGGGGTCAGCTTCTCGCTGATGAATCCATTTTCTTTCATCTTCTCTTACTCCTCATCTTTTGTTTTTTCTCCGGCGAACCACGCTTTTTCAATCATTTCCAGTTCCCGTATATCAATACAGTTGGGAATGCTTCCTTCTCTTACCGCCTTCTGGCACTCTTTGAGATCCATCCAGCGGACTGCTTCTACTTCCGACTCCTGTAGATGCAGTTTTTCCGCCTCGACCGGCTTCGTGTAAAGATACACGGCGCTGACCTCATGATCGTGGAACGGTTTTCCGTAAAAAACACCGTGTGATACTTTTTCCAGCAGGCCAAGATCCCTCAGCTCCTCTGCCTCTGCGTGGATGCCGAGCTCCTCGCCGATTTCCCGCAGAGCCCCTTCCAAATATGTATCGCCCGCCGAAAGATGGCCGGCGCTTGAAATATCGTAGCAGCCCGGATTCGAATCTTTCCAGGCACTCCTTTTCTGCAGCAGTACCTCACAGCCGCTCTTCTCATTCGCCCGTGCAATCCAGATATGTGCCGTTCCGTGACACCGTCCCTCACTGTGCGCCACGCCGCGTTCTACGATGGTTCCGGTCGGCGTGCCGTCGCCTGAGCGCTCCTCAAAAAGTTCCATCTGTTTTCCGTTCAGCACCGCTTCTGCGAGCGTGTCGCCCACATACCGCAGCTTCAGGGAGAAAAAACGGCTCGTCTTCATTCAGAAGGCGGAAAAAGATTTTGTCTCCCTCCCACAGATTCAGGTGCAGGACGTCCTCTTTTTTCACCCAGGCGAGTTCGCCCTCATCACATGCAGTCGGTTCTCCCGTGAATCCGTCTGCCGTGTAGAGACACATATACTCCATGTACTCCACCGTTTTGCTGTTTTCTGCCTCTGTCACAAAGGTAACAAGACCGCGGAAACGCCAGCTCGTCAGCGTGTAGCCGGTTTCCTCTTTTACTTCACGCAGCAGGCATTCCTCCGGGCTTTCGCCAAGTTCCGCATGGCCGCCGACGCCGATCCACTTGTCCTTGTTGACATCGTTCTTTTTCACCGTGCGGTGCATCATCAGATAGCTGTCATCCTTTTCGATGTAGCACAGCGTTGTCATGCAGCCTCTGCCTCTTTCTTCTGTTTTTTCCTCCATCTTTGACTCCCTCCGTCGTGTGCCGGACTTCTTTCCGCTTCTTTTGTTTTTCAGGAAAAATGTATTTCTGCACACACCTTTTTCTCGTTTTCTATTCTACCATACTTTTTCAGAATTCCAGCAACAAATTTCTATCTTTTTGCAGATCTTTCACGAAAATGTAACGACCATTCCGCATCTTCTTGACTCTCACACAGTACTGTGTTAAAGTGTCTGTAATTGATGTTTTGTCACCCGTAAACAACGTTTCTTATCATTTCTTACATTTGAGGTTTTCATGATGGAAAAACAGACGATAGTTGTGAAAGTCGGCACCAGCTCCCTGACACTCTCAGACGGAACCATGGATGCTGAAAAAATACGGAACATTACGACCCAGCTTGCCGCGCTGCAGACGGCAGGCCACCATGTGATTCTCGTTTCCTCCGGTGCGATCGCCGCAGGCTTTTCCCGTCTCGGCTTTAAAAAACGGCCGACGAAAATTGCCGATAAACAGGCTGCCGCTGCTGTCGGCCAGGGCCTTCTGATGGAGGAATACACGAAAAATCTGATGGCGTACCAGATTCCGTGTGCGCAGATTCTTTTGAACCGCAGTGACTTTGAGGACCGCCGCCGCTATAAAAACATCTTCGGCTCCCTCTCCGTCCTGCTCGGGCGCGGTGCGATTCCGATCATCAATGAGAACGATACGATCGCGATTGAGGAGCTGAAGGTCGGCGACAACGACACGCTCTCCGCCCAGGTGGCTGCGATGCTGCATGCATCGCTTCTGATTCTGCTGACCGATATCGACGGGCTCTACACTGCCAATCCAAAAGAGTGACCCCGAATGCGCGCCATATCGACGTGGTAAATGAGATCACGCCGGAGCTCACTGCTGCGGCAGGCGGTGCGGGATCGGGCAACGGAACGGGAGGCATGACAACGAAGCTCTCCGCCGCTTCGCTTGCCACAAGAGCCGGTGTGCCGGTTCTGATCTGCTCCTCGGCGGAGGAAAACAACATTGTGCGTGCGGTGAAAGGAACCGCAAAAGGAACGTACTTTACCGCCAGCGGCCACAACATGAAAACGCGTCTGCAGTGGATGGCATTCTATGCGCCGAGTGCGGGCAACCTCTACGTCGATGAGGGTGCCGCAGAAGCACTTGCTGTTCAGGCAAAGAGCCTGCTTCCCAAAGGCATCGTGGCAGTCGAAGGCGATTTTAAGAAAGGCGATGTCGTCAGCGTCTTCCGGCGCGGCAGCCATGAATATCTCGGAAAGGGCATTGTCAACTATGACCGGCCGGATCTGCAGAAAATCATGAACGAAAGCACCAGCCACACGGAAGCAATCAACCGCGATAACTGGATCGGCGCGGAATAAATGGTGCCGAATAAAGCATTCTTTTGTTTACGAAAATTCCCCTCCGTGTTATAATATTTGTATTCAGCCGGCTGCAGGTTTTTCTTTCAGCGAGGAAAGGAAGCTGCATCCGGTTTTCCATGTGCTTTTGGTTTTACTTCGAGAGCACAGCAAACACAAAGGAGGGTTTTTACCAATGAAATACGATTTTACATCTCTGATGAACCGCAGCGGCCACGATTCGATCGCTGTCGATCAGATCCCGATTCCGGGTGCGGAAGTCAAAGAGGGCTTCTCCCGCATCCCGATGTGGGTGGCCGACATGAACTTCCCGTCTCTTCCGACCATTCAGGAAGCAATTCACGCGAGAGTCAACGAACCGCATTTTGGCTACTTTAATCTGCCGGATGCATATTTTGACAGCATCATCCGCTGGCAGAAAGAGCGCAACGGTGTGGAAGATCTGCCGCGTGAGGCGATCGGCTATGAGAACGGCGTGCTCGGCTGTGTTGCTTCGGCTGCTGCCGCTTTTACATCCCCGGGCGAATCCATTCTTCTGCATTCCCCGACATACATCGGTTTTACCGGTGTTCTTGAGAACTGCGGACGCAATATCGTTCTCTCCGATCTTGTTCAGGATGAGAACGGCGTATGGCGTATGGACTACGCCGATATGGACCGCAAGTTAAAAGAACACAACATTCATTTCGCGATTTTCTGCTCTCCGCACAACCCGACAGGCCGTGTCTGGGAGCGCGAGGAAATTGAAAAGGCGATGGAAATTTACAAAGCAAATGAATGCGTTGTCATCTCCGATGAGATCTGGTCTGACCTGACACTGCCGGGCTTCAAACATATCCCGACGCAGTCCGTTTCGAAGGATGCACGCGAGCGCACCATCGCACTTTATGCACCGTCCAAGACCTTTAACCTGGCTGGCCTTGTAGGCTCCTACCACATCATCTACAACCGCATGCTGCGCGACCGTGTGGAGAAGGCTTCGTCCCTTTCTCACTACAATTCTCCGAACGTACTCTCTGTTCATGCGCTGATCGGCGCTTACCGTCCGGAGGGATACCAGTGGGTGGATGAACTGCGCGAAGTGCTGAAATCGAATGCGGATTATGCGTACAACTACATTCTCGAGCATTTCAAGGGCGTGAAGCTTTCCAAACCAGAAGGAACGTACATGCTGTACCTCGACTGCGAGGAGTGGTGCAAGGAGCATGATACCGATATGGATACACTGCTGAAAGCCGGTGTTGCTGTCGGCGTGATCTGGCAGGACGGACGGCCGTTCCACAGACCGTATGCGATCCGCCTGAATCTGGCACTGCCGCATGTGCTTGTGAAAGAGGCATTTGACCGTATGGATAAGTATGTATTCAATGCGAAATAATTGTATTTTCTAATTTTATAAGCCAAACATAATGAAAGACCGAAACGGACATTTTCCTCTGCCGTTCCGGTCTTTCGCTGTTTTGTGCATCCTGTTTTTTCAGTTGTGCTCCAGCTCCCGCTGTGCCAGCATCTCTTCCACGTTGATGCCGTACTTCTTTAAATTGACGCGGCCGTTTTCCAGCACAATGCCGTCTGCCTCCAGCATATCCGCCTGTTTCCCGGCGCCGCCGAAGACAAATTCCGCGGCCAGTTCGCCTTTGGAGTTTACCACACGGTAGCATGGAATGTGCTCCGGATCTGTGTTTTTATGTAAGGCGTTTCCCACGGCACGCGCCATCTTCGGCTCGCCTGCAAGCGCTGCTATCTGGCCGTATGTCGCCACTTTTCCGCGCGGAATCTGCTTTACCGCCTCATAGATTCTTTTGGTCGGGCTGTCCGTGATGATGTCGTAGCTCTCGGCGATCATGGTACGCACAGCGTCATCGGGTACGGTTCCGTCGAGGAGAATCGTGTTCCAATGTTCTTTGTTCTGATGATATCCCGGGATAACTGACGCGAATGCATCGCGCCAGTAGTCCCGCCATTCCGGGTTTGCTTTTACATTCAGCTGAATGATTCCGTCCTTTTCATAGACCCACAGAAATGCCTTTTTGCTTCCTTTCACGCGGATGAGCTGCCAGTTGTCATCGTGAAACGGCGCTTCCTGATATGTGTCCGGGAAGGAAAGACCGTAGGCTAATACTTCTCCTCTTGTCTTCATTGCAGACTTCCTTTCTTCCTGTCGCAGGTGTTTTGATGTTTTTTCCGCAAAACACCCGCTTTTTCTGTATTCGCCCTGCCGCTGCGATTCTGCTTTTTTCTGCGGCATTTTTCTTTATTATATCAGTCCGCCTGCTTCTGCGCAATTTTTCACCTGCTATTTTTTCATCTTCGGCTGGAAAATCCAGCTTGCAAGATACGCAAAAAATCAACGCCGCTGATGTTCCGACAGCCCCCGCCTTTAATCCGCCCTGGAACAATCCTAAAAATCCGCTTTCTTTTACGGCATCTTTTACTCCCTGAAACAAAAGATGCCCGAATCCGAGCAGCGGCACCGACGCGCCTGCCCCGGCGTATTCTGCAAATGGATCGTAGAGTCCCAGAAAGCTCAACACCGCGCCCGTGCACACAAGCGTTACCATAATTCTTCCCGGCAGCATTTTCGTGCGGTCGAGCAGAATCTGGCACAGGGCACAAATGAGGCCGCCGACCCAGAAGGCATTGAAATATTCCATAAACGTTCCCATTTTACACATCCTCCTCCCGCTCGATTACAACCGCCTGTGCAATACCAGGCACGCTGCTGCCCTCCTGAAAGCTGACCTTCGACATCAGCGCACCAGTCGGTACAAACAGAATCCTCTTCCACTCTCCGTTTTCCAGCTTCGGCAGCAGATACTCCGCCAGCACCGATGCCGCACAGCCGCAGCCGCTTCCGCCCGCGCCGGTGTCCTGTTTTGCCGGGTCGAAGATCAGCATGCCGCAGTCACTGTGCTGTTCCGAGATATCGTATCCTTTTTTCTTCAGCAGCTCCAGCAGAATTTCCCGCCCCACAACGCCGAGATCTCCCGTCACAATGCGGTCGTAATCGGCCGGTTCCCGGTTGAAATCGACGAGATTCTGTGCAATCGTATCGCACGCAGCGGGGGCCATGCAGGCGCCCATGTTCTGGTTGTCTTTCAGCCCGTAATCAATGATTTTTCCCGTCGTAGCGCCCGTGATTTTCACTCTGCTCTTCGTTTTTCCAAGCACACACGCGCCGCTTCCCGTCACCGTCCAGCTCGCGGACGGCGGGCGCTGGTTTCCGTAGGCGAGCGGAAAACGGAACTCCTTCTCCGCCGTTCCAAAGTGGCTCGATGTCACCGCCAGCACCCGGTCACCGTATCCTCCCGCGACTGCCATCGCGCCAAGCGAAAGCGCCTCTCCCATCGTCGAGCAGGCACCGAACAGGCCGTAGAGCGGGCAGTTCAGATCCACCAGACCGAACGATGATGCGATTGACTGTGCCAGAAGATCGCCCGCAAAAATCATGCGGATCTGCTCCGGCCTCACATTGGCTTTCTGCATTGCCAGCTTCGCGGTGGCAAGCTGCAGTTCACTCTCGCCCTCCTCCCAGCTCTCCTGCCCGCACATCGGGTCCGAAAGCGTGTGCGAAAAGTATTCGCCCAGCGGTCCATCCTTTTCCTTTTCTCCTACAATCGCCGCGCTGCCCTCGATATAGACGGCTTTGGCAAACGAGATGCTCTGCTTTCCTGTCATCTGTCTCATCGGCAAATTCCTCCGTTTTCTTATTTTGCGTCTTACCATTTCTGACCTTCAGTATTTCCGTTTTTTCCATTCTTACGCATGATTTTCCTGTTTTAGGGAAATCTGTACGCTGTAGCACAAAAATCCTGTTTCAGAAACTTTTAGAGGAATCTTTTTCATGAGTGAAATGCTGTATCTTCAGACGGAGCGGAATATCAAAATCACCAGTCCCGTCGTGACGCTCGGCGATGTGGCGCAGCTTTCCTGTTCAGACGGCGCTGTCCTCGCCCGCAATCAGGTCCGCCGCGTGGCGCATCTTCCCGATGACGGATACGGACGCTACGTCTGCTCCGCCTCCACCCTCGTCCGCCTCGTCACGGAGGCCGAGGAGCACGTCGATGTCACCCACATCGGCGAGCCGAATTTTATTTTAACGTACGAGGATCCGCGTCAGAAAAACACCTGGATCAGCTGGTGCAAAACGATTCTGGTCGGCATCCTTACGTTTATCGGAACTGCGTTTTCCATTATGACCTTCCACACTGACATCGGCATCCGCGAGCTGTTTTTGGATGTTTACACCCGTTTTTTCCCGCAGATGACGCCCGGATTTTCGGTGCTGGAAATTTCATATTCCATCGGCATCGGCCTTGGCGTCGTGCTCTATTTCAACCATTTCGGACGGCGGAAATTCACGCAGGACCCGACGCCGCTCGAGGTGGAAATGCGGGTCTACGAGGATGATATCGATACGACCATTATCGAACAGAACGACCGCTCCGGTAAAGGAAAGGAGGCTTTTCATGCGAATCCTGCCAGAGATCCTGCTGATCACAGCCGGTCTTAGCCTTGGCTTTTTCATCGCGAGCGGCCTTGTCGCGCTTGTGATCGGCCTTGGCATCGTGACACGGTACGCCGGCATCACAAAGACAGCAGGGAGCCTGCGTTTTTACGATGCTGCTGTATGGCCGGGGCGCTGTTCGGCGATCTTTTCTCGCTTGGCACCTTCTCGTTTTCCCTGCCCTCCTGGACGGCCGGTGTGTTCTGGCTTTTTGCGGGCATTTATCTGGGAAGCTGGATCATCGCGCTCGGCGAAGTCGTCAACCTGTTTTCGATCCTCTGCCGCCGGATCGGACTGACGCGCGGACTGCCGTTTGTAATTCTCTGCATGGCGGCAGGGAAAATCGCGGGCTCTCTCTATTATTTTGCAAGTGGATTTCAATAAGAACTGGAGGTAAGATGTGATGCAGAGTTTAAAAAAGTGAACGGGCAAAAAAAAGAATACGAACAGTTTGTCAAAGAGGTGACGTCAAAGCAGAATCTCTTCTGCAATATGGCAAAAGCCTTTATCGTCGGCGGTCTGATCTGTGTCGTGGGGCAGATTCTGCTCCATATCGGCAAAACGCAGTTCTCGCTCGGCAAAGATGACGCCGGCTCCTGGTGCTCGCTGATTCTGATCCTTAGCAGTGTGATTTTAACCGGCCTCAACATCTATCAGAAAATCGTCACCTTTGCCGGCTGCGGTGCGCTCGTCCCGATCACCGGCTTTGCCAACTCGGTTGCAGCTCCTGCGATTGAATATAAAAAAGAAGGACAGGTCTTCGGCATCGGTGCGAAAATTTTCACCATCGCCGGACCTGTCATTCTGTACGGTGTCTTTGCAAGCTGGCTGCTCGGCTTTCTCTATTGTCTGTGGACCGCTGCCGGGAACTGGTTTTAAATCAGTTCCGCAGCGCTTCCGCCTCTTCTTTTGTGCAGCCCTCGCGGCTGTAACGGGCTTTTTCATAGCCGTCGTGCAGCCGTCTCATGCTGTCGCCGGAAAGCTCGTTTCTCTCTTCCAGCTCCGCCGGGGTTTCGGCTCCGGTCGGCTGGTATTTTCCGGCTTTTTTGATCGTTTTTTTATACTGCCGGCGGATACGCATATTCGGGGAGAGATAGCCCTCTTTCTTTTCCCGCCGCCACGGCAGATTTTCCCGTTCGTCGTTTCCCTGATGCAGGAAGAGAACTTCGTCCTTTTCATCCTCTGAGAAGGCTTTTCCCGCATTTTTTACGCTCTGGTAAATCGCCCGCAGAACCGCGATTCCGACGGCAACCATCACAAGATACATGACCGCCGTAAAAAGATTCTGGATCCACTGCGGCATCGGTTTGTACTCTTTGTCCCCCAGCATATCGGACAGATCGGCCTGCTCCATGCCCTGCTGCGCCTCGACCTCCGGTGTTTCGATCGTAAGATCGCTTTCCAGCTCTTTCGGCTCATATCCTGCGATCGCCTCCGCAATCGGATCCTTTCCGTAGAGCGCCGATGGGAGCACGAACAGTACCAGAAGGAGTACTGCAATTTTCAGGATCAGTTTTCCCGTCCGCTGCATCGTCTCCACCGGGAGATTAGCGATTTTCTGATGGTCACGGATGAACCCGTGCATGCCGTCGAGGTACTGGCAGAAGAAGCACAGGAATACATCTGCAAAGAAAAACCAGAAGATCAGATGCCAGTAGAACGGCATTTTCATCAGCACACCGATCACATACTGTATCATAAACCAGAGAAAATGAAGGGGCTTTGGCTCATCGAGGAGCGTCTGGATCTCCCACACTTCCATATCCGCCAGCGGCATTGAGCCGGCCGGCAGTTCCTGCGCTGCTTTCTTTAACTGGCCTTTGCGGATTCTGACATAGCCGCGGATCAGGAAAATCACAGCGGCCATAAAACCCGTCATCACGCCGGAAAGGCTCTCCAGAAATGCAGAAGAAATACCGTTCTCAAACTTGTTTTTTCCATCGTTTGCCGCCGCAGCCGCTTCAATTACCGCTGCCGCCTGCACACTGAACAGGGAACAGAAAAATTTCGCTGCCAGATACGTCACCGCGCAGACCGCAATTCCGCCAAGCAGAAACTGCCAGAGTGCTTTCGTTTTCCGGATCAGAATCCAGCTTGCGGCGGCCGGAATCAGCAGCAATAAGGATATGGCGCAGAAATACAGCGCCTCCCTTCCCGTCAGCTCCAGAAAACCGGCGGCAAAGCCATAGATGCCGGCGAATAAAAGCCAGACATGAAGCCAGGTCAGCGGGATCTGTACCGGTGTCTTTTTTATTTCCATGGTTTCACCTCCCAGCCGATTGCGGTGTACGCACGGTTCTGCTCCGACGGAACTTCTTCGCCCGGCAGATACGGAATCACCCACAGCACCTGGTTCTGCGCACCGGAGAGCAGATGAAGCGCCTCACGGACCTCATCGGTTCTGTTTTTGGATACGACAACGTAGGTGTGGCCGGTGAGCTCTTTTTCCGCCTCTTTGTGCAGAAACTCCGCGCTGCCTGTGAGATTGCCCCCAAGCTGCACGCACGCCAGTTTCCGGTTCAGCTCCGCTGTTTTTCCGGCGCCCGCTGCCAGATGGACACGCAGCTCCTCGCCGGTCTCCTCATCTTTCGCATTGCTCTTCACCCACAGATTCATCTTGTTTTTCACCATCCGCGCCGCAAGCGAAGACGTGATGCGGATGCTCTCCTCGACCTGCGCTTCCTCGCGCAGAATGTTGGCGTCCTCGATATCGAGAAGCACCGTAACTTCCACGCTCGTCGTCGCGTCAAACTGATTGACCATCAGATCTCCCATCCGTGCCGACGATTTCCAGTTGATGCGGTTCATCGGGTCTTCTTTCCGGTAATCGCGGATACCGGAAAATTCAAACGGATCCTCGTACAGGCGATTCCGTGACAGAACCATGCCCGACACGGCACGGCAGATCATCTGAATCCGTGCAGTATCGACCTGGCGCGGGTAAACGTACATCTGTGTCTGCTGCGGGTAATCGCTGTAAAGACCCTCCCGGAAAAAAAGATCGTACGCTACGGCATGCGCACCGGTGATCTCGTAGAATCCTCGTTTTTTTCGCCTGAAACGGCAGTGTTCTCGTGATCTGCTGATGAAACAGGAACGAAAAGACATCGCGTTTGTAGCTCTGGTCGGTGATGCTCGCGTTTGCTTTTGCCTCGCGGTCGAATTCCAGATTCCGGCTCATCGAAATGCCAAGCTCGAGTGCCGGAATCGGCAGCAGTTTGTCGTTTACGACGACCTCTTTTAACGTACTCTCCTCGCCCTCATAGATCGCAGAATCCTGGAAGCTGACCTGGATTTTCAGATTTTTCTGCCAGTTTTTCTGGTACAGCTTTTTCTGCAGAAACCAGGCGAGCGCCATTCCAAATAGTAATAAAAGAAGCATAGTCCGTTACCTTCCTGACCAGTTTTCGGTCGGCAGACCGATGCGGTTTAAAATTTCCTCGATCACCGATTCTGCGGCTCTTCCGTCGTCTGCGCCGATCTGCATGGTGAGACGGTGTGCGAGTACCGGAACAGCCACGGTCTTGAAGTCCTCCGGCACAACGTAGTTTCGTCCCTGCACCAGCGCGTGGCCCTGTACGGCACGTAAAAATGCGAGTGTTCCACGCGGGCTCACACCGCTTGCAATTTTGCTGTTGACTCTCGTCTCCTGTACGATGCGGACGAGATACTGTACCAGTTCCGGATGCAGATAGACTTCTTTACACGCCTCCTGCAGGGCACGGATTTCTTCTTTTGGGCAGACGGACGACAGCTCGGCGAGCGGCTCCTCGGTCAGAAAACGGGCGATCATCTGTGTCTCTTCCGCCGGGCTTAATGCTTCCATCGAAAGTTTCATTAAAAAACGGTCCATCTGCGCCTCCGGCAGCGGGAAGGTTCCGAGCGTCTCGAGCGGGTTCTGCGTGGCGATGACGAGGAACGGCTCCTCGAGCGGCCGTGTCACACCGTCCACGGTGATCTGGCGCTCAGCCATGCACTCGAGAAGGCTGCTCTGCGTCTTCGGCGTTGCACGGTTGATCTCATCGGCAAGCAGAATGTTGCAGAAGGCAGGGCCTTTCGAAAAGACGAACTCTCCGCTTTTGGCATCAAAATAATTGAGACCGGTGACATCGGACGGCAGTAAGTCCGGTGTGAACTGGATGCGGCCGAACTCTGCCTCGACGGATTTCGCAAGGGATTTCGCCATGACCGTTTTTCCTGTCCCCGGGACATCCTCGAGCAGGATATGACCTTTGGCAACAAGACAGGTCAGGACAAGCTCGATCGTGCGCTCGTTTCCGATCATGACCTTTGCGATATTTTCTTTTAATTGCTGCAATACATTATTTTCCATGTTTTGCTTCCTCCAATAGTAAGATTTTAATAAAAAAAATCCACCCCTCGCTGCTCTGTTTTTGTGAGAACAGCACGATAAATTTATTTTACAGCACATATTTTCGGAAGACAAGCAGAAAAAGGACGATGCTGTACATACTTTTCACAGCATCGCCCTTTACGGTTTCTTCTATATCTATATTAGATTTCTCTCCTACAGTGCTTTCCGGTACAGCGCCTCGATGTCCTGCTGACGGGACGCTCTCGGGTTGACGGCGATGTTTCCGCTCTTCATCGCATCTACCGCCATCGGCACGATTTTGCTCTCGATCTCCTCTGCCGTCACTTCTTTTCCCTTTGCCGCCTGGCGGATCGCATCGGTCAGGCTGGCCGGGATTCCGATGGCTGCGGTCAGCTCGCGGATCGCGCCGACCAGCATCATTGGCTCAAATTCATCGGCGTATGCCGGGATTTCGCTGATGTAGTTGTAGATCTTCAAATATCTTCCATGGTCTGCCAGTGCATTGTACTCTGCGATGACCGGAAGCAGAACGGCATTTGCCACGCCGTGCGGCACATCGAAGAAGGCGCTCACAGGATGACTCATTGCATGACATTTCCAAGTCTTGCGTAGGAAAATGCAATACCCGCGAACAGCGAACCGGTCAGCATCGCCTCTGCGGCTTCGTAGATCGGTTCTGCGCGCCACGAAACGGCGGATATTTTTACCGATCAATTCCATCGCTTTTTCTGCCATGGCATCGGAGAACGGAGATGCGGCTGTGGAAATATAAGCCTCCTCCGCATGGATAAAGGCATCAATACCGCAGGCTGCTGCAACGGATGCCGGAGCGGAAGTTAAAAGTTCCGGATCAAGAATGGCATACTCCGGCAGAAGTTCATAGCTGAATACGGTCAGCTTGTAATCTCTGCTGTGGTCGGTGATCACGGAAAATGCGGTCACCTCGGAGCCGGTTCCCGCAGTCGTCGGAATGGCAATCAGCGGGACAATTTTTCCCGGCACTTTGTGTGCGCCTTCGTATTCCGTGATGCTTCCGCCGTATTTTGCCGTCACACCGACGGCCTTTTGCAACGTCCATCGGAGAACCGCCGCCGAGTGCTACGAGAAAGTCTGCGCCGGAAGCAAGATAGCTTTCGGTTGCTTTTTCTACTGTCGTCACAGACGGATTCGCCTCAATATCTGTGAAAATATCGGCTGCGATGCCTGCCGCTTTCAGGCTGTCCGCTGCTTTGTCCACAACGCCCATTTTTTTCAGGGTAGGACCGGAAAGAATCATCGCATGGGTTCCGCCCATCTTCTTGGCACACTCCGGCAGTTTGGCAAGCGTTCCTGCTCCGACAATAATATTCTGTGGAATCGAAAATTCGAATGGATTCATCTTATTTTTCCCCTTTCTTTCAGAAAGCGTGCCGAAAATTTTTCTTTCCGACACGCTTTGTTTTATCCTATCTCAGCTTCAGCCAGCCATTTTTGCAAGGACACGGTCGATTGCTGCATCGATGACAACGTCGAGTTCCGCATCGTCTGCCTCCGGCATCAGGGACGCTGCGTCCTCGTCGGAGATCAGCTCGATCAGACTGCCGAATTTCTCTTTATATTTGAACTTGCAGACTGCAAAGAATACAACACCGAGGAGGCTCCAGCCGCCTACCATCAGCCACTCCTGCCATACCAGCGTTCCGCCGGAACCAGGAATGCAGTAAACAAGTACCATGCATCCGGACATCAGAACCGCCATGGTTCCAACAAATTTGTATGCCGGAACACGGTACGGACGCGGCATATCCGGCTCTTTCTTCCGCAGGATCAGGAAGGAAAGAGATACCATACAGTAGGCAAGACAGCATCCAAAGTTACCTGCATCACAGATCCACACCATCATGCCTCGTCCTGCAAACGGAGCCAGCATAGTCAGCGCGCCGATCAGGAACAGGGCGTTGATCGGAGTTTTGTGCTGCGGATGAAGCTTTGCGAACATCGGCGGAATCATGTAGGATTCAGCCATAGAGTACAGGGCACGGGAACCGCCGATCATAAAGGAGTTCCAGGATGTGATGATACCGCACATACCGCCGACGATGATGACTTTTGCCATAACCGCTGTACCGAACGCTTTCGCCATCGCATCTGCTGTGACAAGTCCGGTTCCTGCTTCCGAGCTCAGGATTTCGGACGGGTTCAGCACATAGCCGACAGCCAGGATAACACATGAATAGAAAACAACAGCGAGTACAACGGAGAGAATCATCATTTTACCGATCTTCTTTAACGGAACGTTGATTTCCTCTGCTGCCTGCGGGATAACGTCAAAGCCGATGAAGAAGAACGGGGTAACAACAGCAACTTTGATGATGTTCTGGAACATCGTTCCGGTGCTCTCGCCGACGAACATCTGTCCCTGCAGATTGCTGGAATCTCCGTTGATCACGGATGCCACAATCAGAAGGATACCAGCGCCGCCGATGATACAGGTAAGGACCGTCTGCAGAACGGCTGCTGTTTTTGCGCCCAGCACATTGATCAGTGTGATGAGGAACGCTACAATAACGGCTACGGCTACCCAGGAAGCATAGATATCAAATCCTGCCACGCTGTACATATAGCCTTTCAGGAATCCCGGCCACAGATACGTGATGATGGTTGGGAAGGCGCACGCCTCGAAACACGTAACACTGACATATCCTAAAATAATCGCCCAGGTACAGATGAACGAACCGTTCGGGCCCATCGCCTTGTAGCTGAAGACGTGCTCGCCGCCGCACTGCGGCATCGCTGCAGTCAGTTCTGCGTAAGTCAGTCCGATGAAGAAGATCATGACACCAGCCGATCACAAACGCAA